>Ga0055584_100000958_pt1 | contig 27902 bp, 24 predicted proteins | sample OSDHelmetaG_FD_58716 | JGI IMG/M metagenome (GOLD analysis project Ga0055584, IMG submission 58716) | Pelagic marine sediment microbial communities from the LTER site Helgoland, North Sea, for post-phytoplankton bloom and carbon turnover... | ecosystem: Environmental > Aquatic > Marine >... | reverse complement strand
CTATGTTATATTTCCTTTTAAGAGCACTATCTGCAAACGTGTATAAATAAAAGACAAAAAAAAGAAGAGGGCGAAAGCCCTCTTTTTATTTGTTAGCAAGATTATGGATTCTCGTACTCAAACTGTGCAGCATCGTCATCAATACGGGCCTGGTGTTGTTCAGCATCCCAACAGTTATCACATATTTGAAATGGGACATCGCCATCTCGCGCATTGAAGTCAAACCGTCGCCACTCATTAAGCTCCGACTTCTTAAAAGTTTCAGCGCAATCATGACAAGTTTCTTCTTCATTACCTTCTTCTTCAAGTCGAGCTTCATTACATGCAGTGCAATAACCTGCTTTCGCAACCGGTCCAAAACAGTCGTTCTCTTCAACTACGACAGGTGCAATATCCCCGACTGATAGATGTTCACATAAATCAAAGCGATCATCTACTCGCACATTGTGTACAGTTCTACCCCAAGTCATATTAACATTCCCCGTTTAACATGGCCTTATTCATATCGGCACATTGTTTATTTAAATTATCTAACTCTTCGTACCCGTGTTCTGCAACGTCAACCGCATGTGACATCGCTAAAGTATCAGTGTCTGTAATGATAAAACAATTATCAATACAAGTAAGTGTAAACCAAGGCTCTAGTAAAACCTTAACGATGTCTAATGTATCATCAGCTTTTTTACTTATGATAAATAGAATGTCGCCAAAGTCAAAGTTAGTTGCATTAGCGCCATTAGTAGACATTAAAATACCTGTCTCTTTATAAACTTTATTGATAGTCATCGATGGAAGTGCGCTTGAGTGCCCTGGGAATGTTGCTAGATGCGTAGCCAGTTCACCAATACTACTCTGTGTGAAACGTAAACGTGAAGCAGAATGAATACTATTAAGTTCGTCTAATGAGAATGTAGTTTGTGTATGTAACATATTGTTAATCTCCAAAATAAGAATGTACGGTATTAGATTTAATACCTATATCACTAAAATGATATATATCTGAAACACCTTTGAGTACTAGACAAATAAAAAAGAGAGGCGAGAACTTAACGGCTCCAATACTTTTAAGTATTACCAGTTATTAAGTTCTCGCTCAGTATGCCATCATTGGCGACTCTTTATAAAGAGCCATAAGGTTATTTCACTTTTTGCATGATTGGGTTTGTTTATATATGTAAACACGTTCTGAAAACGTGCGCCAGATTACGGATGTTTAGTAAAATAGCATTTACATATAGTGACTCACTATATTTACAATACTCAGTAACTTCAACGCTAAACCCAATAAAGCGCATCAAAAGTGAGAGCAGGAATTCAAACATCTAAAATACACTCCTCTACATAAGTATTCCAAAACAAATAAAAAATAACCACACCTTACCCCGTTTCCAGAATAAGGTGTAGCCATTACCTAGTTAGACACTAACTATTGTAAACATGGCCAGATTGACCACGACACACGCTACTACACTTAAAACCATGCCGAGTGCAGCACGGATTCTCTGTACACTGATACAGAAGTTACACTTCGTCCGATCATGTACATGTCGTAAATGAATTAGCATAGAAAGAATCGCTAGGTTTGCAAATATAATTATTAATGTACTCATTATAGGTACCTCGATGTCAACTTTTTATTTCGGACAAGTTCTTGCAGTTCACCCACAGTACTTGCCTGAGAAGTATCAAGATCAAGTTTAGTTAACTTAACACGGAGTTCACGTTCAAGCGTAGATTGCAAGAATGGATTACGGTTACCCGAAATCTTAGAGCATAATGCATCGATTTCATGACGCAACTCTTCCTGTTCCTCTAATTCCTGTTCATATTCCTCAGTGTCAAACGTCTCGCTATTTTCAGAGATAGAGTTACGCTTCATCAGTACTCGGTTAGATACACCGTAGTATTCTAAACGTTTACCAAATAACATAAACCAACAACATAGTAACCAGCTGATTACTGTATCATCGTTACCACTAGATTTGTGGTCTATTCTACCATCCTTAACTACAAGGCCAAGTAACTCATCTGCTAGTTGTTTATCACAGACTTTATTACCTGCCATCCGCACGGCGGTCTGTAAAACCTCACCGTATAATAGTTTACGCGATGCGCCAGTAGTAACAAACCCAAAATATTTCCGATACGTCTCATAGAATCCTTCATCACGAACCCTAGAACTTTTCTTAAAGTCCTTTAAATCGGCATCGTCATTCGACCTATTCTGCACAACTGAATTAAAAATACGTCGGGTAGGCTCTATCTTTCTAGAGGGTAACGTTATTAATAACGAGTCTATAATCGTCGGAGCCGATGACTTTCTTTCGATAACTAATATTGTATTCTCATATTTAGTCAGTATATCAGCAAGCCAGTTAGCAAAGACAATCAAGTTACTTTCATTAATGATGGCGGTCGCCACTGTCGCAAGTGATTCACTACATGTAATAACAATCGAGATATTATCGCGTCCAACTGCGTCCGATGTATCGACACCTACTATATGTTTCTTACGAAGTTTTATAGGTAAGTCACCTTCGGTATAATACCACTTTAGTATATAACTGTTTTTGAACACTTCCATATAAGGTATAGAAATAACAACGCTGTCACGTACCATAGTTGCTTCATCAACGGATAGCGGTGATGATAGCGACCCTGCGGTCCATTGTAAACCGAAGTCACGTAGTTTCTCTTCACGCGTACCACGTGCATTGGCCATCGCATCGTAGAGTTCTAAATCACTCATTCCGAGTTGACGGTGATTAAACGGTGCATGAATTAATAGACCATCCCCTTTCGAGTTAGTCCTAATAATTTCAAGTAGTTCATCACGTGTGGCGATATCGATGAGTTTATCATCCCAGTAATAACCATCATGAAATAGATCATAAACGAATTTACCGTCTTCTTCATCACGTTTCCCAGGCGTTGTCGTAAACACGTTACCATACGGGATACCTTCATCTTCAGCAATACGACGCGCAGTAGTACCTGACGCCAAAGCTGCCGGTAACATAGCACGTATAAAACGTGTGAATGCAGTTTCATCACTAAACAATCTAGCGGATGTTAATCCACGTGCCGCTTTTTGTGCGGCAGCGATGTTACCTTGCGCAATACAAGTTACCAGTTTGTTATTACGCGCATTATACGTAAATATCTCACTATTGTCCGCATCCGTTTTTGAAAACACCCACAAGTATTGTGGAAGTGCATCACGTATACGTTTCATCTTATCGATCGTTTCAGACCGTAGACCTGCATCCTTAGTTATTAATAATGTACGACTATTTTTAAGTATGCGATTAAGGTAGACTAGTAATGACGATACAACGACAGTCTTACCTTGCTGACGTATTAATAATAGTGCGATATCGATATTATTAAAGAACGTCCATATGAGTGCGAATGAACCACGGTGTATTTTAAACGGAACCGGGTCAGCACCATCCTGAGGTACTCTTACCACCTCACGAAAGAAGTACCATGGATTAAGGAACATCTCTAGCGCAACCATCGCTTTGACTTCTAGAGACAGTGAAGGGTCGAAGGGGTCAACATGCTCAAGTTCTGGATTGATGAGTGCAAGACATGTATACCATGCCTTTACACCCATTTCTTTTTGAGTATAAGCCAGCTTCAAGAAGCTGGTATTAGTCGTCGAAAAGTGAACTATTGCATTTTCATAACCCGGTCGGTTCCAATCAGATTTTCTTAATATCATAAGTTAGAACCTTCTTAGATTATGATTTTTGATGAGCCAACATTGGGGAAACCCCTAATTGTAGTTCATCATTAGCAGTACGTGCAATCCATCGTAACATTACAACGTCGCCTTCATCTAGTTCGTCCGTAATGTTAAATGAATTCATCCAGTTATCGACTGAGATAGTATATGTTTTACTATCAAGTACAACATCCACATGCGTTGGTTCAGGCACCGCATCTTCAGTGCGGATATCGTAGAGTGGGTAAATGGTGTAGAATAATAGAGCTAACCATTCCGCTTTAGATGACGCCCCACATGAGATATCCAATTTCCAATACGTGGTGTTACTGTACTCATAAATCGCTCTAGCGTCCGTACCGTAACTAGGCTGATCATTGGCGTAGCCGATTAAGAAGTTATCTACATTATCATTACCCGCATCTAGTAAAGTAAGATGGAATGACTGAGGGTGAATGTGTGCACTGTAAATAGCATTAACTTCAGAAAGGTCTACCTTAACTACAAGGCGCTGCTTAACACCGTATAGTGTTGGGTCGAACTTAGCAGAATTAGAACTTATCTCAACATATGGCGTTGCGTAGAAAACATTACCACGCTCTAAGCTGTACAAGTAATATTCTAAACGGTATCCTTCAGTAACACTGATCCAACGCGGTACGACGAATAGCTTAACGCTGTACGAACCGTCTACCTCTAATGTCGATGCCGCAAGTGATTTATTAATAACCGAGTCCACTACATTGTCGCCTAGGTATAATTCATTACTAGACATACGGTATGATAACGTCAATGGCAAGGTCTGCCCAATGTTAGAACTAATGTAGTACGTATCATGCGAACCACTATTACGGAGTCCGTGTAATGTGGCACGTGAACCGTCAACCGTTATTACTTCACTACCGTCTGTGTAAATGATTTCAGCCTGTAGAAAGATATCATCTAATGGTAAATTGACCGGAAGTAATAATAGGTCAGAGTCCGATTTAGAAATGAATGCACTTTTCAGCTTAACATCCAAAATCTGACGGGATGGACTTTCCGACGCCAAGACTACGTTAGTATCAACAATGTAACAACGTGCTTTACAAGTAACACCACCATCGTTGTTATAAACAACAATAGTCACTAACTCACCATCTTCCACATCACCAGTACAAATGCCCGCGACTGCCTGCTTAACTGTTTTGTTACCTGTAATGCTGGCCAGTTCTAGTGGGATAAACGTACTTTGCAATTTATCATTGGTGAAGTAACCTGAAATAATTGTACCTGCATCAGATAGGTCAGTCCCTTTAAAGATGCGTATCGAATTATTAGCCGACCCAGTGAAACGTAATCGCGCATCTACTAATAAAGAGGTCGGATGTAGCTTACTGTTTATATACACACGGAATGTATCAGATTCAGAAGGTGCGCAACCACCAATCTCTGCATCAAGATTAAATTCAGCAACGGGATTGAAGTTAATCATTTCGTATGTATAGTTAGTATAGTCAGTGCTAACACATCGCCACATTGAGTTATTTACGTAGTCTATAATAAGATCGTCTGGATTCGGTACGTCGCGACCGGGCTTATTAACATCGGTATACAGTGCATCAATTAGATGCACTGTGAATCTACGGTCAATCTCGACTAGGGGTACACCGTATGAGCCGAATTGCCCATTAATAATTGTTGTCATAATTACGCCTTAATTCTAAGATGTTTATTTATAATAACCTGATTACTCAGGTATCGATCGTTTATTTTATCAATAATTGAATATTGTAACGGCTTTAACTCAATAACAGTCGTTCCGTAATGCGGGTGTATCGTAACGTATCGTAGGTCAACGCTATTTAATATAGGATCGTAATCCAATAGGTATCGGTACGGTTCCATCAGTGCATCGAAGTCCTGTGTACTTATGTAACCTGTCCCATCATCAACCTCAGGTATTAATATACCACGTACCATATCCGTAATAACACGACTCATAATAGGTGATGTCAGTGTATATAACGAAGTAATAGGATTATGGTCTATATTTTCCGGAGTCGGGTAGTAAACAGATAAATAATTCTCTACACGTTTGTCTATTGCGCGCGCAGCATCCCTAAGTACATAAGTGTCTCCGGTAACTAACGTACGCAATGGTATCGTAGCATCCTCAATCAAATAAGGTTTCCCGTTTAGACTGGTGTCAACTGATACAGACGCGTCCTCTCTAAAGACGACATCGTCACGGTGGTATAGTGCCCCGTAAACGCCAACACGGACTACCTTGTCATCACGTAAGTCAAAGTTACCATTATTACTGATAAGTCCGTTGACTACATAACCCGTCTTAGGGTATCTAATCGATTCAGCTAGACCGCGTGCACGAATGTCTATCCACGCACTGCCAGTATTTAAACTATCACCTAGATGCTCTTTATTACAGACGACAACTTGTGGCCACTTAACGAAGTAATCAATGTTAGGTACAAGTATCTTACCATTAAGCCAAATCTCAAGCGTCTCAGTTGGAGCAAACAGCGTTTTATATTCAGTACTATTAAAGTAATGATCAATAGAGAATTTAGCAAGACCGTATGTCAGATCAAGTTCAAAGCCGTATGTTAAAAAGTTACTATCGCGCCATATGCATGGGCGACGTCTTGTCTGATCAATGTCCCATACCACAGTACCGTCTTCGGCAATGCTGTAGGCATCCGTATCGGTAACATCAATGTATTCATCTGTCTGCGTACCGCTAAGAAGTACGTTAACATAGAAGCGATGGTTGTAACCTGCTATGATTTTATAATCTGTTGCATTATAATCAATATCTAACTGCTCGCCACCTTGACCAGCGATAGCTTCAACCATAACACATTCGTTATGTGCACAGGTGTATGCATCATAAGGTTCACCTAGGTGATTGTAATATCCAAGAAGTGTTCCGTCAGCATCGTATTCATACACCGTAGAACTTGTCGACAGTAATCCAGGTAACACTGCTTTTAACTTACCGCCATCCCAAACAGGAATAGTAGGTGTATCAGCTGCATATTTACTAACTGCGTTATAACCATAGGCATCAGTTACTAATGCTTTAGTGAGGCGAGGATAACTTGAAGCCATTACTTTATTATAGGAACTACTTTCAAGATTACTAGCCTGCCATTCAGGCACGTTTGAATTAACGCCCGTCATTGCCGCTTCTATGTCAGCATCGCTTAACTTATATAACTCATGAATACGATTAGTCTCATATGTTAATTCGCGTTCCATACCACTACGACGAAGTACAAGTTTTACAAGTAGGTCGTCCTTATTACTCCATTCACTTACTTGATTAATTAATTCGGTGATACGTGCCGCAGGAATAGAGTAGTCCTGATGAGTCAGTTGACGTAATGCACTTGTCGTATGTTGATGATAATAGCGACCTCCATTATCGTCCTGTATGTAAATATCGATATCGTTATAAAATTCGATAGTATCAGATTGTTTAGCAGGGTGTATCAGATATTTACGTGTGCCATCGAGTGCACTAATAAATGTTTTAAGCTCAGACACTTCAAAGTAATCGACGGACTTAACTAATCCATCGTAGACAATATCAACCACGTCCCACAATGCAATATTAGATGATGTCAAGGTCTCACGTTCATAACCATTGACAAATGCAATAGGTGCGCCAACTCTACCACGGTATGTATTAAACTTAGTGATGACATCATGTCGAATAGCAGCGGTAGAAATTACCATACTGACACATTCACTTTTATGGTCACTTGTATAATCGCTAGTATACCTGAAGTAACCATCGTATATTCTAAGATACAGTGATTTAGTCGAGAAGCTAATCTGTCCACTTACACGTTCCACGGCGATAATAACATTACTGTTTGGTAATTTACGAATCCATGCCATATGTAACGGATACGTTCTGCCAGTAATATCATAAATAGATAAAAGCGTACCTGACGCATTAATAACATTAGATAACGAGATCCAGTTATTCTCCAGATGCTCGATACCACATTCGCGATGGTTTATATTACCAAGTTGAAAAACATCGTACCACTTGGATGGGTCAGGAACACGGATTGAGTGACCAGTTACTTGCATTCCAAATGTTTCACCAGAAAGTTTTGATATTCTACGTGGTTCAATAAACCAACGTCGGTCTTGTGCTGGCTTACACCAGACATTGCTAATAGCGTGATTAACCAACCAGTTTTCCATGACTAACTCCTAAACGTATTTTTCAACCAATAAATGTACGGCACGTTGGAAGTCACGATGTGCATTACCACGATTTCGTTCATCCACTTTGGCACCAATTCCTGTGCGTTTAAACATGCTGTGTTCTGTAGCCATATAACATAATGCTGCGAATGCAGGCGGGTATTCAACAGCAAGTGCCACATGTTGAGGTGCATTTGCAGTTGCCCACCAACTACCGTTTAATACATTATAAAGGGCCGTCGTAGAAAAGTCACGTAGTCTAGGACCAAGGTCTAGTTTCTTTAATGTCTCTACAAATTCATCCACGTCACGTGGGAAATGGTTTTCCACATTAGCGGCAACTTCTTTAACAGTATTTAAATCCAGCGGTAAGTTACGACTGATAGATTGCAGATGACGCTCAATAGTAAGAGGGTCTTCTATGTTATTATAATACTGTCCTATAACGAACATACCGCACAGTGACATGATACGATTACGTTGGTACGGCGTAAGTCCGTAACGGTGTGTAATGATATCGGTTAGCCATCTCGCGTATATCTCATTAGAGAAATTAAAAGCCATAAAAATACTTTCTGACTTTTCAGCACGCGTCCATGCTAGCTCTAGATTAGCAAATAATAGATTCAACTGCTCATCTAGTGTATTACGCACCTTGACGCTACCATCTCGGTTAATGCTAGTGTAAGGTCGAATATCGATAAATACTTTGTTATCTTCTTTACTATAGAGCGGATAAAAAAATGGGCTAACGTCCATATCTTCATTCACTGACACTATGTCTTCGTTATCGCCTGTTGTAGGTTTACCTACTGTATTCTTGGCAATCTCCAATAGGATATTATTGACTTGATAACCTTTATTAAGTTTCGAGTCGTATGCATTTGTTAAACTCATTTTAGTACCTCTTTAAAATAATGGGATAATAATTGTAAATACTTATGACATAGTGTCGTTTTTTTAACAGCAATAGGAGACTTTAAAATGTCCATTGTTAAAAATGGTACGCCCCAGTCAGTTAACTATGGTGTGGATGACCAATCGGTTCCAGATCTAGTTCCTGTCGCGGCGGGTAAACCAATCCATCTCCCGCTCTGCTTTACGTTTAGCCCAAAAGGTGACCCATCACAGGCATATGTAGTCTCTGGTGACCAAGCTGAAACCATGTATGGTGACATCTTCGACGTAAAATCAGATTATACTACATTCAATACACCATTCATTAAAATGTTCAATGAAGCTGCCAATGAAATGCTTGTGCAACGTGTCGTACCAACAGACGCTAAAAGTGCATCATTACGTTTATATGCTGAAGTTGTAACAGCTACCGTTCCGATTTACGAACGTTCAATAGATAACTCTATTGTTTATGGTAGTGATGGTTTGCCTAAAACTACAGGAACAAAAGACGGTATTAAAATCGTTTGGCGCTTCGGTACATTTGGTGAAACAGCTGGTGAATTTAAACAAGGTAAAACTTTTGACGGTACCCTTACAGGTATCGATAATAAAGTATCTACCATCTACCCTATCATGGACTTTGCAGCACCTTACGTTGGTGGTAAAGTAAATGACTTCGGTATTCGTTTATGGTGTCCTAACAGCAAGTCAACTAATGCACTTAATCCAGATATCGTGGATGAAGTTAAAGCACGTATTATGACAATTCAATTCGTTGACTTGTTAACAGAAGGTACAACACCTTCTATTACACGTACTTTAGATGGTGCTACTGACGCAAGCTTCTCGTTCATGTCGGGTGCATATTACGAATCTATGCGTCTTGATTTAGACATCGATGAAGTTATCTTGCCATCATACCGCAACATGAATCCAGACGCAGGCTACGCGCCAACGTTAGGACCAATCTCTGATTTACATGTTTATGATGCAAACCTAGAAGCAGTGCTTAAACTGGCACAAGCTGCTATTGCAGACGCTGACCTTACCAACCATCACATGGTTGATATCTTTACAGGTCTAGATGTCTACGGTAATGCATATAATGGTCTGACTGTTGATGATGGAACTGAAGGTGGCGAGCTACTTACTGACACCCACGTACATTATCTAAGTGGCGGTTCTGACGGTACAATGACGAACGAAACGTTTGATTTGTTAGTACGTAACGAAATGCTACAGTTCGGTGAAGGTAGTGTAAACTACTGGAATGTACTTAAGTATCCATCATCTGCTTTATGGGATGCGGGTTACAGTACAGATACCAAAGATGCACTTACTAACTACATTGCAACCCTAAAGAATACTAACGTGTTCTTATGTACTCACGTATGGGATCAAGGTAGTAATTCAATGCAAGTGGAAGAATCTATGAAAGTGGCGTTAGCTGCTATGCTTAGAGCACATCCTGAATCGTCTAAGTACGGTACGCCAGCAATGCGCGGACATGTAATCGGACATTCAATGTTATTGAATAATAGCCAGTATCGCGAACGTGTACCTGTTAGTTACTCACTAGCTCGTATGATCGCAAAATACTCGGGTGCAGGCGACGGCTATTTCAAATCGCAGTACAAATTCTCGCGCGGTGAGCTTGCTGTTATTACGGACGGTTACGACATCAACTTAACTTACAAACCATTTACGACTTACATGTCTGATTGGGATAACGGTTTAGTTAGTGTACGTTCATTTGACCAGTACCAATACCATTTCCCTGCATTATACACAGTGTACGATGAAGACCGTTCAATCTGTAATAACATGTTGGTTGCGATTATCATCGCTGACCTAGAATACTTGACTATTCAAACATGGTCAGAAATGTCAGGTGTTTCGGACATGACTGATGCACAAATCGTTAAAATGGTTAATGCTAAGCTGATAGCTAAAACAACTGGTCGTTATGACGGTGTGGTTACTATCGTTCCGAATGCGTACTTCACAGAAGCTGATAAGTCTAACGGCTACTCAATCACTGTGGATATTGATCTATATGGCGCTGTAATGAAGACTGTGTTCAAACAGACTATTATTGCCCATCGTTATGAGGATGCTTAATCATGGCAACACTTTCTGAACGATTAATAGACTCCAACTTCACTACGCAGGCAACTTCACCAATGGTGAACGCGTTTGCAGGTGGACAAATGGGGCCCTTGGTAAACCAAGGACGCTACGTACAAAATGCACACTACGTTAAACGTAATGTACTTGTACGTGTTGTAGAATTTCCTAAATGGATTGACTACATGCCAAAACCTGATGTATTTCGTCAAGCGATTAAAACGTTTTTCGAAGTACACACTAAAGTTGATGGATTGAATAAAGCCTTAACAGCTGAGTTCGCTGAAACTAACATTGGTGCAGGCGGTCATAAACAATATGACTTAACAAATGTGATTGAAGCTCAGTCTGAAATCGTACATACGGCAACAGAAAAATACGGACAGGTCTACAAGACACTTCTTGATTTCTGGTTGCGCTACGGTATGCAAGACCCTGTGGCTAAAATCCCATTAATCTCAGTAATCAGTGATGAGGTAACAGATGCCTTACCTGATATGTATTGTGCTACGGTACTTTACTCTGAGCCTGATCCATTACACAAGTACGTACAAAATGCTTGGTTGGTTACAAACATGGCACCACGTCTTAACGGTCCTGATGAAGGTCGTAAAGATTTAAGTGCTGCGGGCGAGACTGTAGAAATGGCAATTGGCTTTACTGGTTTGCAACAAACATCTTACGGTGTTAAAACATTTGCACAAGACCTGTTAAATGACCTTGACCGTTCTGGATTAAATCCAATGACGCGTAAAGCATTCATGACAGCAATTGATGCTGATGTATCAGCGACAGCTGGCGGTTACTTTGAAGACGCTACTGACCTGAAGTCTGAACAAGTTTAACTTGTAAAGGCAAAAAAAAAGAAGAGGGCGAAAGCCCTCTTTTTATTTGTTTAGCAATTTTACTTATTCGTAGATAATCACCGCACCATCGGACTAGTCCTCGTCAAGTAATATATTGTTGTCTTTAAACCCTTCAGGTAAGTCTCGCTTACCAATAATAGTCCACACTAAGTTATCACCAGTTGAATTAGCGCGTTGTTTATTAACCCAGTGCGATAACATGTCTTCTTTGAATGGGCCAGTGAATGTTACTGTCGCTTCTTTCGGGTGTGATTTATATTTAGGCTCACGCTTTTCTCTACGTGCCTGAATGTCTTCACGTACCATTGCACGCATGATGACATCGTTTTCTTCAGTTTCAGCTTTGGTTAGAACGTGTGTTGTTTTTAAGTATACTAGTTTGTAGGCCATGATTTATTAAACTCCAAATAAAAAATAATGTAATGGAGCCTACTAAGTAGACTCCTGTAAATGCCGGGCGATTAGATATCCCAGATTGCAGCTAGTTCATCGGCAACATCTGAAGTAGAATCTAGACCACGGAAAACTACACGCGAACCGATATTATCACGAACAATTTGTCGAGTGACTTCACCTTCAGGACGTGCGATATCGATACCGAATGATGCTAGCGGCGCAGTTAAACCAAACGATAAGTTATTAACATCTTCATTTGCTTTAAGGTGGTTCATCATTGACTCACCCACTAATGAAGTTAACGCCGCAGATGAATCAGCTACGATGCTAGATAATGATTCTAACTGCTCTTCAGAAACGCCCGTATTTAACATAGCGTCTTTAATCGCCGATTCGTTTTCAACTGATACTACATTTTTGTCACTGATGATTGCATTACCTAATGCAGATTTAATAGCTAGTGCTGATTCGTTTAACTTAGACATAATGTTTTTTCCTGTAATGATAAATGTTTATTTAGGCACCGAAGATAGTGCTACAAAAGAATACGTCACTAGTAATATATTACTGACATATCACTTCAATGAAATATACTTGAATATAGTTTCAATCCTACTTATATGTAAAGTGTGCTTAGACGCACTGTAAGCGATTGTAAGCAACTCTATAACGTAGTGTATACAATGGCCGCCGTTGGACATGATTACGGCATAGGTTGTAACTATGGAGCGATGACAAATAAAAAAAATGAGGACAGCTTTCGCCATCCTACATTATTTACACTAGTCCACAAACTTTCGTTATTAAATCATTGACATCATACACTTTAGTATCTACATAAATACTAGTACCGCCTGCTTGTTCCCATTCGATACAATTACGTTTGAAATCATCAATAAGGATGGCATCCTCATGAGCATAAGTTACTTTATCACTTGATAGTTCAGTAACAATAACTTTACTCTCAACAATACCAAAGTTACGGTATAGCCAAGTGAGTTTATCATCCCGGACCATGTTATAAAAGGGGTGTACTCCACCTGCACTTGTTAATATCTTCCAATCGCACGATAGTTCGTTTAACGCATGAATCAAATCAGCAAACTTATCAATAACAGGTAAGTTATTGAATAGATGTGGTTCAACGCTATACATAGACGATAGTAGCTCGTCTCTGTCGGGCAACCCATTTAACTCAGTAATAGATAGATGCGAGAAATGATGCTCAAGAACATAATCCTCCCAATCCGCACCAAGTCCGTCCAAATCAACATATACAGTCTTTAACCCCATTATAACACTACTCCCCTAAAATACGTATTGTAGAAATACCACGGTGATAGGTCGTGTGTAACGCCATCCGCATACCATCATGGATACCTGAATTTCTCAGATCCTCCATTCTCCAGTTAAACGTGTCAATGTCACTATCTGTTACAATTCGTAAAATCGCGCGTGCGGCTTTACGTCTGTTTGGATAACGCGCATCAAGTAGTCTACTTATATCATCCCGAGTTATGTCATTATTTAACCCAGTCAAAATTAAGTCCTCAACATCAGTAGCACCTAGCCGGAGTAGCGTAGGTGGGATACTGACGTTATATGTCTTAGCCATAACTTTTCTCCTCTTTGGTTAAGGGTGATCAGGTGCGCACCATGACATCCTTAAAGAAAGGGATTACTACATTTTACTAATTCCTTCTTTTGCAAGCTTAATAGCCTCATCCCATGTCTTTTTATTAATAGGATGGACGTTACTTACTTTCTCCGCCTTTTCACCCATGGTACATGACATGCTACCGTTAAGACTAAATGCGTAATACCCTAGGTCAAAAAGCTCATCTTCCAAAGTATACGGTAACTTAACCTCAAAGTAGAATAGACTTGTATGTTCCACATTCCCAAACTTTATATCAGTTGTTGTTTTAACTGGCAATAAAGTCCCTACCTTTTCAGCTTTCGCAGAACAGGCTTCCGGAGAATAAGGCACTACCCACAGTTCTTTACTATTCACTACGTCCCTAACGAGTTTCTTAGTAGGTCTAACTACCTCCTCTACGTTAAGGCGGTAAACAGTATAAATGGGTACATCTATGTCGGTTCGCTGTTTACCGTCTGACGTCATACGATCTAAAATGTCATAGAGTACAGCTGCATGTCCATAGATACAACCCTTCAATGTTTCACTTCCACAGATTCTGGGAATACTCCGGTCTTCTGACACCATCTGCCGTTCCCCTATTCTAGGTACCATAGTACGTAGTCCAGGATTAGTTGAGATATGTAAGAAGTCGACGTCCTTAACGACCGTCATTGATTTAGCAATGGCGGGATTCTGTCTACTTATCCAAGTGCTGAGTCGTGACATGGTCCACCACCCTACCAGTTAGAGATTACAGAAGGTACTACGATCTCAGTGCCAGACTTCTTATAATAATCTACAACTGTCTGTAAGTCAGCAAGATCATTAGCCTCTAAACCGATTCCCTGAGAAGGAGCATTCATTACATTAATTACCGCAGCTAACGGGATATTGATGTCTTCGAATGATTCACACGCAAATGACTCTAACCCTGGCGCATTGTACTTATGCGCTACAGATAACCCTGGTTCAACAACCCAGTCAAATGTAATAAGGTCTGTCAGTGTACGTTCTACACGACCATGAATGTATTGGTCATCACAAAGTGCACGTAGACTGAAACATACGTTTTGATCGGGATTGTCTAATGCCGCCTTTAAAAGATGGCCACGCTCACGGTCTGGTTTAACTGAACCGTAAATCAACATCAACTTACCACTAGCACCGGGACCTTCACCTTCAACAACTTCCACGTCACGGATATGTGCACAGATGTTCTTAGGAGCAATACGTTTAATACGTGCAACGTACTCTTCCAAAGGTGCGCCTGGACGCCACTGTGGATGATCTTCTTCACTGTACAGGTTACCACTGGACATACGTCGCATAAACGATGAAGATGATTCGAATAAATGTTTACTCGCCTCATATCCGTACCAGATACCTGCACTATTAATGATATTAAATGCACCTAGACAAAGACGGTAATATCCGTTCTCATCAGGTTTTAATACCCCACCTTTATTCGTACCGACCAGCGCGGTACATGAATACTTTAAAGCCATAATAAACCACCTACTTCATATATAATTCTTCCAAGGGTTCAGCACGCTTAGGTTCTGCTGTTAACGCAGATTTAATTGCACGTTGCAATTCAGAACCATTTATACGTGCTAAGTTAGACGTGGTATTATTCGCTATATCACGTGTCGCAATAAATCGAGGGTGCTCATGTACAACCGCTCCTGATTTCGCCGTATGTCTGTAATACTCCTCGAACTTTTTAGGGTCTCTAGAAATATGTGCAGTAATGATATCAAATACTGCTTGATTATCACTAAGACGAATATCGTTAAAATATTTAGCGTCACGGAATAGCTCCGCATGATCAAGATAAGTTATAAACCACGGACTATGTCCATAATCTATAAAGTAATCCATAATGTAATTTACCAACTTCTTATCACGTACTGCCATTGTATTACGCACGACAACACTTCCCGGTTCAAAATCGAACTTAAAGTATTCCTCGTCGTCTATTAAAATAGTATCAATGGTCGTAGGTACAATAGTTAGCATGGTAGTTGCTTTCGAAACACCGTAGTATTTGTCATCAATTACAATAGCGTAAATACCAACGATAGAAACCTCACTACTAATTATAGCCAATCCTTTATCGGTATAACCAGTCGGGACATAAATAGTACATCCAGTCTTTGTGATCAGCTCATGGTTTTTATTCTCAGTAAGAGAAGCTTGCACCTTTTCAGCATTTCGTTTTAATAATGAGATATCCATTTTGAATTATAACCCTTCGTTAATAATTAAACCACTAGCCACCCAGTCAGTAATGTATTCTGCAATTACTGCTGTAGCTGCTTCATCCGGTGCCATACCTTCTTCGCAACGGTCATTGATACGTACTAGCAAATACTTAGCAGGCGTATGATAAAAGAAGATATCACAAACCACATCCATACAAACCTTACCAGTATCTTTTAACTGTCCATTAGACACTTTAGCAATACGCTCTTTAGCTAATGTAATAAGCGCAGCTTTAGTTGCCAGTTTAGGATAGAAGCTAGCATCAAAATCGTCTAATTCTTTTAAGACGCATGAGTATAACGCATCTTTCAATTTACCTAGACGCTCGTTATCTTGCAGAATACGTTTAGATGAATGGTACGTACTCCACTCATGTGTATACGTTTTAGCATTCTCGATAGTATCGTCAAAACCAAGCACGACATTACCGTCAGCACGTAAAACCGCACCGTAGATAATTTCAGGTGTACCACCTGCGTTAAGCCACTTGTCATAGACAACTGAATTAAGGTAAACTTTTGTATGATCATCACTGATACCGTAACTTAATACTTTAGCAGCAACATCTTCACTTTCGATACGTTGTAACATACTACATGCTGAACCAAGTGCATTAGTAATACGTTTCAGCAATGTATCCCACTGCATACCAGTCATCTGGCTATTATCAACTGGATTATCAATGAGCATACTTGCTACTAAATAACGCAGTAACATTTTATTACGGTTTAAGTAATAAGGCGCTTCAATAACACCGAGGTCAATACGACTATGGAAGATGTCATTGAATACATCAGTAATAGTCATGCCACAATCATCTAAAAGACCATGGATTAACGTATCAAAACTAGCTAGCCCAGTAGTTAATAATTTATGTAACACTTCTGAATCAGGCGTAGGTAGTCCTGGGATTTCAGAACGTGGTACACGTGTATTAGCTGCTTTATGTTTAGATAATACACCTAGGATGGTTTGATTCTTCCAAGCACTGTGTACAGGAATATCTATAATCTCATACGGTTCAGTGTCGGCAGAAGCAACTTCCATAAAGTCATTCATATTTTCAATGACAGATGCAATAAGTGGTTTAGCAACAGTACGCGCATGTTTCAATGCATTACGACTTGACGTCGCTACTAGGTCAACAGCTTCAGCCATTGAGTAAGTATGTAAAGACGCATTTACAGTAACGATTGTATCACCGTCAGATTCACTTTCGATTGGGTCAGATGTTCCCATTACTGGCATACGCGCTAGAGACTTCAGCCACGCTTCTTCAAAACCGGACATCTCATTCCAGTTATCAATCAGCGGTGTGTATGCAGCATTATCAAGTGCAGCAACTGGCGATGCGACATGCGGATGGATACGTAGTCCGCTATTGTTTAACTGTGTAACAATCGGCGAGATAGCCGTAAGGGTTTCATTGCTAATCATAACTAACCTCTCAATGCATCAGACATGTGGCTGTTAATTTTACTAGCAACGCCATCTGTAATAAGTTGACGTGTCAGCTTATGACCGTCTCGTGTTTTTGCACAATCGTGCCCCATCACTTTCATGATGGCAGCGCTCGCTAACTCAACTGCATTTGCGGTTGTAATTAGATTGCGACGTTCTATAGAACTATTCATTTTATTTAACTCCGGAGTTTTAAAGGGATGTAAGTGGGGGCGACCCACTTACTATATGTTAACCTGCGGCTAAAAGTTCCTGACAGTGTTCAGATATTAATTGGCATAACTTCACAGTCGTCCCTATCTGATACACGGATAATACAATACGATTATCTATAGACATTTTACCGAATATAGCGTCGAGTTGTGCACCGTCTGCCGTCTCATTCTTACCAGTCATTACACGTCTAAAAGTAGTTTTAAGCTGGTTAGCAAAAACCGCCTTATCACCACCAATAGCAGCAACGTCATGTGTAAGATAAAGACGAATGACCATAGTGTCAAGTTCTACAGGATTACCGTCAATTCTGAGGGAACTATCAACACGGCCTGTTTCGGCTACTTTGATAGGACTAACTTTAGCTTCTTTCTTACGACGTCGATCACCGCTTTTAGCAATGGTCAATACCGATTCTGACATGTCTTCAAAGTCACCATTATAGAAGATCTCAATCTTATCTACGTGCCCTTCAACTTTAGCAGTTGGAGCCTGTGCAGATAACCGACGTAATGTATCAATGGACTTATCACCGAAGCCTTGATTACCTGCGGTAAGTTCATCTTCAATAATACATAAAGTAGTTTCAGGATCGAGATTCATACCAACGGTCACTAATTCATGAACCGCCTGATCGAACTTAACAACGATATGTTTTACCTTGGTTATTTGCGTTTTCAGTTTATTCGACAACTCCTGTGATATAGCACTAGAATCCTCTAGCGTGTCAACACCTTCAAGTAATACAGTATTAGAATAACACCCTATCTTCCAATTTACTTGCGCCTTATTTATTAAGTCAGGTTCAAAGAACTTCTTATTGAAAGTTAATACATCACCCTTCTTAAAGGTTGCCCCCTGTTTGACATTACTCTCAAGTAAGTGCGGGTAAACACCACCTTCATGTTTACCGAAGGTCTTACCTAATGGGAAAGACTTAGTCGTTTTAGGCTTAGTACCGTACTCAACCGTAACGCCGTACTCGTCTATGGAAACCACCTTACCGTCGTCCTGCGCAATGTTTGCCTGTGAACTACCAGTTCGGTGTGCTATCATCTTTTCAAACCCGGTTCTAAAGCAGGGTACGGTATAACCATCAGCAGCGATAGCGGAACCATGTTGGATGTTAATAAAGTTAGCACGCTTATCATCATCAAAGAAAGTGCCTGGCGATAAGAGTACTGGTGCAGATACTAACTGCGCAATATCTAAATCCTTAGACTCCCCTTTTTTCTTAGAACCATCTAAGTCCGTATAAACTGGATTAGCAACTGTATAGGCTGTAATACTCACATCACCACTATCCACCGTATCGCCTGATATCATACCTAAATCAGACTCATGGAATTCACGAGTACGTTTAACCATCGAACGTCTGCTACGGCCACCTGTCCCACCAAAGGTTACAACGTCAGCTTCTTTAATAGACTGTACTGGATTCGCATCACTGGCAATCATCACGGACGGGTCTTGTGCAATCGACGACCAGATTTCAGAAGAGGGTATATCAATCTTCTTCTTCACCCCTGGTTTATTATTGTAGTCTCGCACGCCACGCACTAGTCCCGTATATACTGCACCTGCGATACGCTGATGTCCGAAGATATGCATGTTATCCATATCGGTTTCTTTAGGATGTTTATCATTCGTTAGTAATTCATTAGAACGACGTAACAACCCTTTGAAGTGAGTAGGTTCGCCCATCTTCTTAAGTATACGCTCAGTTACCGGGTCAACAAACATGGTCTCCATTAAATCTAGCTCATTAAGATAACGGATACCTAATCCGTCACGTTGTATCATATTCAAATAAACATCTTTCTTATTAAAATCATGCAAGGTGAAGTCACGCATTATTTTCAGGTAAGGTTTTAACCCATTGAAAACGAGTGATTGCTCCTGCGATACAAAGGTAAGGATTAACTTACTATCCTTAAGTCGCAATACCATATCGCCATCATCCTCGGTAACTCGTTCAGATGCATCCGCAATTCGGTAACTAACGCCAAAGCCTTTAAGCGCATTCTCGATACCTAAGTAGTAACTGAAGATAATCGCAAGTGGTATACTCTTACCCATCATTGACAGTTCACTATATTCCTTAGGTGCCTTAGAGGTATCGATGCCAATGAGTTCTGGTACAGTACCAACTTCCGACATACCTTTATTCGTTTTCTTGTATACTGTACTATATCGGTCCATCGCATAAATGCCTGAGGTGGATTTGCCAATAGGTACCATCTTCTGGGATTTGAGCTCTTTAACCTCCTCCTTACCAAATGTCTCTTCCATTGTAGCGGTATTGAAATGATACACAACACCTTTGGAAGTAAAGCCAGATAGTCGTTGGGATATAGTAGTGTAATCTCTTGGTAATTCAACCGTCGCATCAAATACGTTAGAGAATTTCATATTACTAATACTAGTATCAGCCGTATCCAAACCGATAGCTACTATTTTATTGGTTAACCATAAAGGCCAGTTGTTTGTAGCCTTCTCAGAACGTTTAATAAAGTTCTTACCATAGAACGATGTTAGCGCCACTGTGTCCGGTGCGGTTTTACGGATGGGTAGCATCCCCATCCAAAATGGACCATATCTTCATCTCATTAATTTGAGAGCCTACCGTTTTGGGTTTCCCCTACTCTACTCGCTTTAACCACACTTTCGTGTAGCCAACTGATTATTACACTACAGTTGTCATTGGTCCCCGTAGGGATGTAGCTTTCGATGGCCTCTGAACACATCCCAGCGTATCGTTGATACGGTAAGGGACTTCGCTGCGCCGATTGGTGTCAGTACTATACGTTTTTACCGTGCCTATCACTTCCATTAATGGGATAGGTATTACACTGTATTTCTACGTGCAAGTGGTAGTATAGTGTTTTAATAACACGTTCCCGCAATTAGGTAGGTTTTTCTAGAGCAGACTTACGTCCGCTCGGTGGACCATTGTAAATGATTAAGAAATTATATCTAACTTCCTAAGTTCTTTCTTTAAATTATCAAATAGTTTATCGTTAGCTAAGTCTTCGCGGTTGAATACCAATAGCGGTATGTCCTTACCGTCGGCCAGTATAGCTTTGGCTAGGTCTCTGCACACGGTGTCATAGTACCCTTCAGCCCCGCCAAATAGCTCAACAGGTTTGTAATGCTGTATACCATGAAATTCAATTAACACCTTAACGTCAGGCAGATAGAAGTCATACCTAAATCTAGACCCGGTAAATGAATACTCTTTCACGTATGCGATGCCTAACTTTTCCAAGTAAACGACTAGCTTACGTTCTCCGAAGCTTTCACGACATCTAGGACAGCCTGTCTTACTTCCAATATGGCTACACGGTCTAACTTCCCATGGCCCATGTGTATTACACATGACAGTTAACTTAGTTTTACTGTTAACGTACTTAGCACGACTGTAATCGTACGTATCGCCATGAATACCTTTAGCTTTTTCTATAAACTCTTCTAACGTACTTCGCTGACTCTGATGCGCACATTTCATACATCTATGTCCTGCAAGATGCGCCCTTGCAGGTTGTTCGAATCGTCCATGTATAGGACATTTGATTTGAACCATATCCGTATTCTTAGAAATGATAACGTCACTATAATCATAAAGGTTACCATGCACTGCCCTAGCCTTCTCTATAAAACTATCTTTATTTAAATGATTGTTTTCAAGAGCACATGACGGACACCCACTGCCTTCGTAGTAATGTGAGATAGGTTTAACTTCCCAGTCGCCGTGAATGGGACAAGTAACTGAAACCTTAGTAGTCGTATTAATAAACTTAACGTTATCGTAACTGTATTTAACACCATGTTTCTTTCTAGACTCCTCTATAAAGTCTAGCCGTGTTAAATGTTTACCGCATCGTTTACATCCACGCTTACCTCTTACCAAATTACTTGGCCAAGCATCATAAGTTCTGTTATGTATGTTGCAAGTAACTGAAACCTTAGTACGTTGATTTTGATAATTTAAATTAGGAAACGATAGTGTATCCCCAAAGAGATTTTTCATCGTATCCAAGAACTGTTTAGTTCGAATATATTTCTTTTTCATAATAGCCACACTACGTTAATTAATTACATAGTATAGCTGACTTACAATCCACCCGCTGTTTACGCATCGTGTAGCGTATATCATTCGCTGTCCAGTAACCTTCCTCATCAATCATAGGCGTGGTGAAACGTATGGTAGATTGCTGACCTTTAACAGGTGCGAGTTTTACAGTATGTAAGTTAAGGCGGTTTGCCGCATCAATCACTTCTTCGACATTATAGTCAACGACCGCTACACCTGCACGTTGTAAAGAAACAACAGAACCACTAATGTCTTTAGGTAATACCTTCGTAATGTAATCACGATTAAAATTAATAGTGGAACTTACAGCCATGGACTTATCGAAGATACTGTCATCGTCAACCATCACAGTTTCTTCAACCTTAAGCTCTTCTGGTTTAACCTCTAACATGTCCGCCAAGGTTCCTTCACCGTAAGGGTTAGGTATTTTAAGATAGTTAGTACCAAGGTCTTTAATACGCTGATATTCTTTAGTGGTAATAGAGCCCGCTTCGATATAACGTGTACAGGCCTTCTCAATCCCCTCATCAACAGTGACTTCTGTCTCTACTTTAGTCGCTGCCCCAATCTCTTCCTTCTTAACGATTTCAAAATCAACATCGGCTTCGGTTTTGTCTAGCTTGTCAAAGGCTTCAATCTCATCCTTCAACTCAACTTCAATATCAATGTCATTATCCACATCACTTCGGTCGATGAGTTGATGTATCTCACGACCTTCTAAATCGGTTAGGACATTGTCGTCTTCTTCATCTTCCACCGCTTCAACAACTTCAGGCTCGGCCGTAGCTAAGTCGGTCATCGTTTTATATAAACGACGTTGCATCTGTTCAGGTGAAACTTGACCGTCGCCGTCATCTCCCTTACGCCAGAAATCCAATTCACCCAAGTTAAGGTTAATGAACTTATCATTGTACGATAGTAATACATTGATACGTTTCATCTGTGCACTATCGATCTGATTTAACAGCGAACTTTCACGAGTGGTACCAAGCCACGTCCATAGTTCAAGAATAAATAATGATGCATCATCCTTCATGTCTTTGAGCGTTGATACGTCACGGCGTTTCTCTGCACGACGTAACTTATTAATTGACGCAAGCATGTCAGGTATAGTAAGGAGTAAATAGTTTTGACGATCATATTTACTTGATGCGGTAGATAGGCCCTCAACTACGGTAGCAAAGTTATTATGCCATTGCGCATACCAACTCATCTCCGATTGTTGATAACGGTACATGCGCATGACTGGCGCATAGTTGTATACTAATAAAGTACGTGGGTCACGTTCAACTAGTTTAGTGTCATGTAAGCGACGTAACTTTTTATTAACACGATGGTAATGTTGTACATCACGGTTGATACCAGCTTCAACACGACGTGGTCTACCAAGTACATTGTTGTCAGTTAATTGAGTAATGTGATTTACCTGTACTAACTTTTCAGCACGTTCTAATACAGGTAAAGTTTGTGGTGGCCCTATTTCAGAGATACCTGAAGTAGGGACGTAATGTAATGTACTGCCCACTGGTAGTGAGAGCTTACTAAAAGGTGCAATCTTAGGATTACCAAATTGCTGTAAACGTATAATCGTGAACTCGCGATTAAAGTTTCTAAGAAGTATCATGTCGATCTCCAATTATTATTCAATAGCTGATTTACTTGGGTCAGCTAATATATTTTTCATTACACGAGAAACTAGGTCGACGTCTACGTCAACCGTTAATGTGTTATCACTCGCTATCCAAAAGCTAGAGCGGTTCATCATTGCTTTGTTTTCTGCTAATGCTTCTTCGGTGTAAACTGAATCACTAGATGCGGTATCACCATCGAACGGGCATTCATCCAAAACGTAACTAATGGACAGTTCTCAGAGGCATCGACTCATGAACTTCCCTCCCACTACAGGAGGATACTAGACTATATCTTCACCCTCTACTTAAAGAGGGGCTTTCCACTTCGCCTGCACTTGCAAGCTACCCCGCGCTACCGGACATGTTAAAAGTTGTAATGTGTTACTAGATTAAATGAGTCACGATTCCTATTTACAACATACTGCATATTTAATTTATAATACATAGTACGTGGAATCCACGGTATAAACTCTCTGACTAAGTCTATAAACCGTCTAAAGTTAGTGGCATTGATGTATAATCGATAATGGTCGGATTTAGCTAAACCGGACTTAGAATCTACATGAATTGTTGTCTCTATGCCAAACTTGTCAAACAATATCTCTGATAGTAATTCATTTTCAGAGTATGTGAATGATTGAGTGTTAAGGTAGCCAAACCTAGAAACACTATTATTCTTTTTCGTATGTATGCTTAGACAACCATCATCTAACCACCATATGAGTAAACCTAACGGATTTAAAGCATTGGCTAACCTAGATAATCCATACTGATAAAAGCTTCCGATATTGTGCATATTGACATACCCTTTACAGTACTCATATGTGCCTATATTTGTCCGTTTCTTAGCATTACGATATCTACGCACGTTGTATCCAAATTGCTCGGCCAACGATAATTTAAACAGCATATATGACTGCTGTGGCTTAGTATGACAAAGTTCTAAACACCGTTGGCGTTTAGATAGATGACCGTCACCTAATATCATGCCAGCAACGAATCCCTCTTCTAAATGTCTAATTTTCATTATAAGTACCTCGTGGAATAAATTCCGTTATTTTTTAGATTGTCAGATCTAGTTTACATTACATGATGCGTGTGGAATAAATTCCTACATCCTTTAACAATTTTAGTCGTTGAACATTCACCGTGGTATGTAAATACCCTCTAGGTGCTTAGCTGCTACGATTTGCGAATTAGGATACCCTTAGCATGAACGCTTCACAGCGAGCACTTTTTATTTATTAGCTTAGGTCATCTAAACCTACCCTTTCGAGTATTTGACTTTTTTCTGTCTTTCGACAACTGTCACGCTCGTCCTTTCGGACCACGTTGTAGTGGGTTTAGCTTTATCGCTTTCCAGCAATTCAAAAAGAAACCAACTAGGAATTACTCCCTAGCGGGACTTAGTATACTCAATTATTTTATTACCGTTTTTTCCAATTGTTCTATTTTCACGTAATGCTCTAAGTAAACTAGTACGTGTCAGTCCTAAAAGCCTTGCAGCTTCTTTACAGCTACAACGATGCTTTTTACCGTCTGTGGTCATAACGACATAATTACCTATCGCCACAGGAACTTCTTTTGGAAAATCTTCATCAGAGAGTCCATCCATGTATTGAAATCCATCGTGGATGTATTCTGAGCCTTTAGATATTCGATTACTTACTGTCGTACCAGTCACACCTACATATTCGCCAGCCTGCGCTCTGCTCCTAAATAGGTAAATGGTTCCGGTATGTACGTCACGTAGTTTCACCAATTGGTTATCACTACGCAGGCCTGTCTCGTAAGCGTGATCCATATTCCTTGAACGTGTCGCCCATTCGAGGTTCCCTAATGCGTCACTGCCGGGAATACCATTCAAATGGTTAACGTCTAACGAGTTAACATCTTGCCTATATTCTTTAAATGCGATAGCCAACAATCGATGTCTTAACGCATTATAAGTTTTATTACCGTCATCTGTAACTCTGAAGGTATAATAGCCTGTTAATGCCTTAGATGCATTAATGTAATCGCTATTACTTCTCTTAAGTAAGTGTCCTGTTTTATTTATGACGTAATTATTAAAATAAGGTATGATGTAGTAGCCGGGAATCTCGATAGATTCAACTGGCTTAATTATGGATAACATGCCGCTTTCAGGCGTTTTAAAATCATCATTAACAAACGTAGCTTCTAAATACTTCCAGTAAATCGGAGGCATATTGAATGCATGGAACGCTATTAATACTAAAACCTCAATTTTATAGTTGAGTCCAATGTCAATCGGATTAGTAATAATGCCATTATGATAACATTTAAAATCGCGTGTAAACGATACGTCTGGGTTATACGGCAATGTAGCCGAATTATCTAAAGTTTTAATTCTACCTAACATATATTTCTCCTATGTGCTTATACATAAGATACATACATTAGACGCGGTAAATATATATGAGATACGTGTTAATCAGCTCCAAGCGGTTTTAGGTGGCTAGGATGTACAGCCATTGATGTAATGAACTCATCAATACTTCTGTCCGGGAAGTCAATCGCAGGTTTTTCTTTACGAGTTGTCCAATCATCCATTAGCTCCCATACCATCGTTGTACTTGTGGTAGTAGTTAAGCGCATCGTTGACGAGTAAGTACTACCTTGTCCGATTACAGGGTAACGCGTTACCATTGTGAAATAATCATTCCAAATGCTGTAACCACTCAGGTAAAGTAATTCGGTAAGAGTAATAGGACTAACGTGTTTCTTGAGTAGGGTCTCAGGAAGTTCATTAATATCGTAGAATATCTTGAACTGTTCACCATCATTATAAATCAGTGCCACGTATTTACCAGCAGCCATAACGGGGTTATGTCGCCCAACGGTAGAGCGGAAACTATTGATGAGTTTCTCAACACCTTCATCGGTAGTAAACTTATCATACTCTTCAGGACTCACCTCTACTAGTCCACGCTTAAGCGTTTTTGGGTCAATGAGGTAAAGTGATCCGTTACCCGCGTCAACAGGTGGTAAGTATGTCGTACGTATGGCATGTATCGCAATAGGGAACAATGACTTCATCCCTTGAAAAAGCCCGACGATAGTATCAGTGGATTTTATCTCATCCTCTCTATCCATTACGATAGATGAAGTATCCATACTTGATATTACATTACGCGTCCCGTTGAATATACGACGTGCTGCCCATTTACCACGAATGAAACCTTTCTTCCCATCCGCATATTCGAATAGGTATTTATAAATAGCGTTAAAGCCTTCCTGAAGTTTCCAACGTGCACTATCTAGTATTGGGTTATTTTTATTACCTAGGTTAGGGATTGTTTTAGCAGTAGACATTAGTTTACGGTAGAGTGGGTTAATGTCATCTTCTTGTTCTTTACCGTGGTCTTTGACCTCTAAGTCACGTAGACCTGCGGGCATAACCACCACGTATCGAGATAACGCAACGTCACGGAATTTATCAAATACATCGATTGATTTTTTACGGATTAGACTTTCAGTTTGATTAGGTGTAAGTTCATCCCAATGACTAATAAAGAAACCATAACCTGTATTAGCACCTGGGTCTCCTGGAGCGGCAGGCATGAAGTCCTTTAATTTACTATCCCATACAGCGTGGCGTTTACCAGACATCACATCTTTATATAGCCGCTTGAGTTCAAATAGTGTGAGAGCCACAGCTGGCGAGATGATTTCAATATTGACATCAAGGTATGAAAACGTGAGGTCACGTTCCTCACTACCGATCGCACCAAAAGTGGATAGTGAGTATAAACCCTCACTGTGAAAGTTTTTAGTTGCACCCTCATAAGTGTCTAATGCCGTTGTTGGCTTTAGACGTGATACACGTGACTTGGTCACGTTAAGTAATTCAAATGTAATCCAATCCATAATAGTATCCGGAGGTTAGTTAACATGGCTAGTAATAAAGATATTGATTTAGATGACCTGGGTCTAGACGACGATATAGATTGGGGTGATGATTTTGATCCACCACAGTCTAACATACCAGAAGGCCGTTCAGCAATAACTAAAAGTGTTGCTAGTTCAGTGGCATCGGGCGCATTAAAAACATCGCTTGGTCCTGCCAAACGACGTAACTTAGTTTTAGGTGCGCTGCCAAATGATTACACAGTTGCCGCTGATGCATATGATACAGTAGCGACTGAAGGCCGTGAAGTATACAACGAGGCTAAGCGTCAATTAGGACAAACAAAGCGCGAGTTACAACAGGCAACACGTTCTGCTGTCCCTGCGCTTAAGAAGTTCCTACCAGAGCGTCTAACTAAACGTATTGAGAAATGGTCGGCTCCAGAAGCCTCATCTGAATACGCAGAAGTAGATCCACGTGAAG
>Ga0055584_100000957_pt1 | contig 27930 bp, 18 predicted proteins | sample OSDHelmetaG_FD_58716 | JGI IMG/M metagenome (GOLD analysis project Ga0055584, IMG submission 58716) | Pelagic marine sediment microbial communities from the LTER site Helgoland, North Sea, for post-phytoplankton bloom and carbon turnover... | ecosystem: Environmental > Aquatic > Marine >... | reverse complement strand
GCCAAAACCTATCCGTTCATAGATTCATCAGCAGTGTACGTATTGGGCCATAGTTTGGGGGCCTATGCTAGCCCCAGAATTGCCGACCAATCTAATGTTGCAGGCATAATTATGTTGGCTGGCCCCTATCGAGCACTATATGAAATCATTCCTGAACAATATGCATATTTGCTTGGGCTTGACGGTAAATTAACCAAAAGGGAAAATAAATTAATTGAAACCGCTAAACAAGAGGTGAAATTCATTAACGAAGAACCTTCTGAAGTCAGTAAACTTAGCATTATGGGCAGCGATAAAATGTTACCGTACTTTCGAGAGTTTTCGACATATAACCCTGCTGACGTAATTAAACAATTGACTTGTCGGGTGCTCATCACACAAGGTGATCGTGACTACCAGGTTCGATATCAAACAGAATTTGTAAAGTATCAAGAATTACTTCAAAATGAAAATCACGTAGATTTCAATCTGATACCCGGCGTAAATCATCAACTAATATGGGGAGACTCCCCCTCAACACCCAATGAATATTACATTCCCGGACACCCAAGCGTTAAAGTAATAAAACACTTATCAGATTGGATAAACCAAAAATAAGTCGCAACTTTTCAACATAGTTTTGCAAAAATCCTTGCTATGTTACCTTTGCAAAAACATAAAAACGTGGAGAATACGACAGGACAAGTAGCCATTTTAGTCTTAGAAGATGGCAGCGTATTTAAAGGAAAGGCCATTGGTAAAATTGGCACAACTTTCGGGGAAATCTGTTTCAACACCGGAATGACTGGTTACCAGGAAGTTTTCACAGACCCATCCTACTTCGGACAAGTTGTTGTGATGACTTCTGATCATATCGGAAATTACGGCGCAAGCATGGAAGATGTTGAATCGGACAGCATTAAGATTAACGGACTCATTTGTAAGAAGTTTTCTGATAAGTTTAGCCGGAAACAGGCAAATTCGAGCTTGAATGACTATCTAATTGACAACAACTTAATTGGCATTTGTGACGTTGATACACGCCAGATTGTAAGACACATAAGAAGCAAAGGGGCTATGAATTGCGCCATTAGCTCTGATGTCTTAGACATTGACTCCTTAAAGGCTCAATTGGCTGACGTCCCTTCAATGCAAGGTCTTGAGCTGAGCTCCAAAGTAACAACAGACAAGTCCTTCTATTATGGCGACGAAACGGCCAAATACAAGGTTGCCGTGTTAGACTTAGGTGTCAAAACAAACATTCTAAGATGTTTGGCTGAACGAGACTGTTACTTAAAAGTTTTTCCTAGCAACACACCTTATAACGAAATGAAGGCATGGAATCCGGATGGCTATATGATTAGCAACGGCCCTGGAGATCCAAGTGTAATGGATGCAGAAACCAATACAATTAAAGACATCATTGACAGCAAAGAAAAACTCTTTGGTATCTGTTTAGGAAGTCAAATATTGGCACAAGCGGTTGGCATGAAAACATTCAAAATGCACCACGGCCACAGAGGATTAAACCACCCTGTACAAAACTTGATTACTGGAAAAAGTGAAATCACCACGCAAAACCATGGTTTTGCTATCGACCCCGAAACTCTTAACGACAGCGTAGAAATAACACATATAAATCTTAATGACGGTACAGTTGAAGGTATCCGGTTAAAAGACGCTCCTGCTTTTGCGGTACAGCACCACCCAGAGTCAAACCCTGGACCACACGACTCACGATACCTATTTGACGACTTCATAAACCTATTAGCATAACATAATGAGCAACATACTCCACATATCTGCGAGACAAATATTAGATTCTAGGGGCAACCCAACCATTGAAGCCGAAGTATACACCGATAGTGGTGCTATGGGTCGAGCCGCTGTGCCTTCGGGTGCTTCGACTGGAATTCATGAAGCGGCAGAACTTAGAGATGGAGATAAGTCGCAATTCCTTGGAAAAGGAGTGCTTCAGGCTGTAAATAATGTCAACTCAACCATTGCAGATGCTTTAATTGGTCAAGACGTATTCGACCAAACAGCCATCGACAATGCGATGATTGCTTTAGACGGAACGGCTAACAAAAGTAATCTTGGCGCTAACGCCATTCTAGCAGTCTCTTTGGCATGCGCCAAAGCAGCAGCTATGTCGGCAGGTCAATCGTTGCATCGATATATTGGTGGTGTAAATGCCAAAGTGCTACCAGTTCCGATGATGAACATCTTAAATGGTGGAAGTCACGCCGACAACTCTATTGACTTTCAAGAGTTTATGATCATGCCTGTAAAGGTTGACTCTTTTGGCCACGCATTGCGCATGGGTACAGAAGTGTTTCACCATTTAAAAGCGGTACTTAAAAGTAAAGGGTACAGCACCAATGTTGGGGATGAAGGTGGGTTTGCCCCAAACATCAAAAGCAACGAAGAAGCTATTGAGATTGTACTTAAATCAATCGAGGTAGCTGGTTATACTCCAGGACAAGACATGTTCATCGCAATGGACGCAGCGAGTTCTGAGTTTTATGACAAAGAAACTGGTCTATATAACTTCCATAAATCAAACGGCCAAAAGTTAAATGCGGAAGAAATGGTCAACTACTGGGAAGGTTGGACAAGCAAATACCCAATTGTTTCGATAGAAGATGGCTTAGATGAAGATGACTGGAAAGGTTGGAAAAGCTTAACTGACCGCATAGGCAAAAATGTACAATTGGTTGGAGACGATTTGTTCGTCACCAATGTTAAACGACTGCAGCAAGGCATTAACCAAGGAGTGGCAAACTCCATTTTGGTTAAAGTGAATCAGATCGGTACACTAACAGAAACGATTGATGCCATTCAACTTGCGACACGTCATCAGTATACGAATGTAATTAGTCACCGTAGTGGAGAAACTGAGGATACGACTATTGCTGATCTTGCAGTAGCCATGAACAGCGGACAAATTAAAACTGGATCTGCATCACGAACAGACCGTATCGCTAAATACAACCAATTATTACGCATTGAGGAAGAACTTGGGGACGAAGCCATTTACGGTGGAACCTTCTTCCCGTTTACCTAGTTTGCTTTGAGCAGCAAATTAAGACACCTGTGTGTCTCAATTTGTGAAGCAACCTTTTATCAAATTAGTGTAAACGTTACGTTCACATTTGGTATTCCATGCGGTTGCAAATACCTTGTGGCAACTAATTGAATATCCTTGAAAAGATTTAAGCGTAATGGCATAGTATTGTTTGCGAAAGCATTTGCCACGCTCATAGTCTTATTCTTAAACTTCTGTCTAGCATCGGCCCAATGCTCAATACAATCTGGCGATTATGCTTGCGTTGATGATTTAATTGGTTTTACCGCCAACTCCACCAATGGTGTATCGAGTGTAGCGTGGAAATTTGGTGATGGAAATAGCAGCACGACAACATCTCCCAACCATAGATATGCGAGCGCCGGCCAATATACCGTTACCGCAACAATTCTTCAAAACAACGGCGCAACTTGCGAGGTTACAAAGCAAATAGACGTATACAATCCACCGGACGTCCAGTTAAAGCTAGACCCTAGCTCAATTGTCTGCTTAACGGAAAACAATATCTGCATTATAGATAATTCAACTTCTGGGAACACCTCTACCACCAACACTAAACGCATTGTTCTATGGGGTGATGGGGGGAAAACAGACAGCAATAACCCCAGAACTGGCGATAAGATATGTTACACCTACCAACAAGCGGGCAAATACAGTATTGACGTCGAACTAACCAATAGTAAAGGATGTGAGACCATCGGAACACTTCAGGTAGAGGTCCTTAAGGATTTTCAAGGCACCTTTTTCACAGGAAGGGAATCCCGTGACTGTGAGTTTCAGACGAATTGGTTTACACTGGACACCAATTGGATAAAAAACAAAGATGACTTAGCATTGGTGGAAATAGATTACGGTGACGGAGAAAAAGATACGGTAACCAATTTTTCTGACACACCATTTTACCACGATTTTAAAAAGAACGGAAATTTCTCGGTATTCTTAATACTGACTTTTAAAAATGGATGCCAAACCAGATTTAAGCGCACCGTTGGCGTTAGTTTGGACAAGGTTGACATCAATCACTCGAAGTCAGACTCCATTTTGTGTTATGGAGAATACTTTGAGTTTTCACATCCAGTGGTCCCTGGAGCCAGTTTTCTTTGGACGGCTTTGGATACAGCCATGGATGTTGTACAAATGTTTGGAGGACAGCGCGTTGTAAACTTTTATCCACCAAGACCTGCCAAATATTACATTGAAATTCGTATTAAAAAAGGTGATTGTGTTTCGTACAAACAGGATTCCATCGAGGTGGTTGGGGTTAAAGCTGGAGCGCGCATTTTGAACGCCTCACAATGCGAGCCAAAAGACACCGTTTTCTTCTGTGATGCAAGCACCACCCATCGCACAACAGATCTTAGCTATTTGTGGAAGTTTCAAGATGGCAACGCCGAACCATGCACAACAGATACCAAGAACGGAGTAAACAAAAACAAGAATTGCAATTTCTCGGTCGACAAAAATGCCAAGCATTTGTACGATACAACCATGTGCGACGAGGTTTGGCTTACTGTAGTTGACAATGCCAACGGTTGTCAGGATAGTTCACGAGAATATGTGGTGATTAAAAAACCGGTAAGAGAAGACTTTGGTACAGATACAAGAGACAATTGCGTTTTATCACCAGTACATTTTGAAGTTGAAGGTTGTTACGACAACATTCAGATTAATTATGACTCTATGTGTGGCAAGAACAAATTCATTGATTTTCGATCACCGCATATATACAAGACAACCTGTGATTCAACTCGATGGGTGACATGGGGCATTGTAGCCATCACCGGGGACGAAAAAGTATATCACTCGTGCGATTCTAGCGACTACACCATTGAACCAAATCGCGTTTGTTCAGATACGTTCTGGTTCCACAAAGATTTTAGATTAAACCCAGCTCCAAGACCTGAAGCCAACCTAACATTTAATGGTTGTTTGCCTTCCGACCTGGTAGGCAACTTTTTTGTACAAGAACAGAAACATGTAACAGATATTTACTACGATTGGGGAGATGGCGGGTTTGACACGACATACGTCAACAAAGACTCAAGTAAACTTGCAGATTTTACGCATAGGTATACCACAAGTGGTGATTACAGCGGCAGCATTACAATGACAACAGACTCGGGTTGTACAGGCACAGTGTACTTCGATAGAAAAATAGGTTTCTATAACAAATTCGACTACTCCAAACCTGTGTGCCCAGGTGCCTCGGTGCAATTTAAAGACAGCATCATCTATTGGGGAGATACCAATCAATATTGGAGATGGGAACCACCTGATCAACCGACTCGTCCTGAAAAAGTATACTGGGACTTCGATGACGGCGCAGGTTTTGGCAAGCACACGACTGAACCAACCCACGTATTCAACACACCTGGTACTTACCGCGTTCGAATGGCGTCTGTGGATGGCACGGGATGCAGTGACACTTCCACCCAATGGGTAGTGGTTGAAAATATAGATGCAGGTATAAGGGATCTAGCCAAGAAACTTTTATGCGACGACATCCTCCAACTCTTTGACTCTTCTACTGTTGCAGATACAACATTCGATAAAATAGTATCGTATTATTGGGATTTTGGAGATGGGAAAACACCCAGTTTTTTGAAAGACCCTTTCCATTATTATTCCACCTATGGGGATTTCACTATAACCCACGTTGCTGAAAACAAAGTAGGTTGCAAAGACACGGCTGTTATAACGATTAACATTGATGGACCCCTGCCCCATTTTGATATACTTTCAGACACCGTAGCGTGTGTTCCGCATACCGTTACATTTAAAAACAACTCACAAAAAGCGAGCGATTATATCTGGTACTTTGGAGACACCAGTTCAAATTCCAATTCATTGAGCACAAAATCTGATTCAAACGTCTCGTTCACCTACACAAATCCAGGTACTTATTATATTTATTTATATGCTGGAGATAGTGTCGTGAACCCAGACAATGGTAACAACATTTACTATTGTAATTCCACCTTTCCTGACACCAACGCCCTAGTACACGAAGTAAGGCGTGTTGTAATACTACCAATCCCTCAAGTTGATTTCGATACCGAGGGTAGTTTATGTAAAGGCACCTCCATTAGTCTGGTTGACCAGTCTGACTCTATCTATCAGACCTATAGATGGTTTTATCAAAACGATTCTGTCATAAGCAATCAATCGACAAATAACGTATACCTTGAAGATACAGGTACATTGGAAATAAGATACCGACCCACCTATATACCGACAGGTCCATACCAACGTAAATGTTATGATTCTATAACGAAGACCTTGGAAATATTTGAGAATACTGCATCGTTTGACTTTACACAAGATAGTATCTGTCCAACATTCCATTTTTCGGCTAACCACAAAGAAAACGATGTCTTAGAATGGAATTTCGGTCACGTTTCTAGTGGTCACAGAAATACGGCTTTTGAACCAAACGCTTCGCATAATTATGCGCCAGACGTTGGCGAATTCGACGTATGTCTTTACTCCAAAAGCATCGAAGGCTGCTGGGACACACTGTGCAAAACAATAGAAAGTAACCATCGATTCAAAATGATGATTCCCAATATTATCACACCAAATAGCGATGGGTTAAACGATCGATTTGAGGTTGAAATGGAAGGGGAAGATTTTTATGAACTTTCAATTTTTAACCGATGGGGTGAGCGGGTTTATTTTAGCAATCTGGATTATGAGGCCTCGTCAACATTAAATTGGGATGCCACAGTACAAGGAAATGGCAAAACATGCCCACCAGGAACATATTTCTATATACTTAAATTTCGCGAAGCGTGTATCTACGACGGTCAAAAAGAAAAATACAGTGGAACCGTCACTGTGATTTATGATTAAAGTTAACCTATTTAATCGTTAAGTTAAGCTTGTCTCTGAGGGTTAAAAGCGCTGGATTTTTCTTGGCCATAACGTCAAACTTTTCTTGGCCGGTGTATGCTCTGGTTCCCTCTGCTTTCTTCTTAATTTCTTTGATGTTTATTAACAAACCAGGATGATTCATCGCTGTTCTTAAATGTTGCAAGAACTCCACTTTAACCTCTTCTAATTGAATTTTATGTTGTTTGATTAACTCAATAAATACCTTGTTTTCATGTACCACAGGTTTGATGAATGAGAACAACGAAAGCTGAATCGACCGATCTTCAGATTTTAGCTTAGCCACAAACGACGCAACGGCTTGATCCAATACTGATTGAACAATGTTTTTCTGTTCATGTACAACCTTGGGACTCTCTTTATCTGCATCCTTCACCACAGTATTCTGCGGTTTTATATCTCCGGTTAGTAAGTCGTCAAGGTTACCCAGTTTAGCGACGTCATTTGACAATTTCTTTTTTATGGTGCCTTTTGTGACCTGATTATCTGTGATACTCTCTGGCTCACTTTGTGGGATTTCAGCAACTTCAGGTTCATGCTTAACAAATTCAATTGGTGCTTTTTCCTGCTTTTTAACAGCAGGCATTTCAGAAGAAACTGATGTCCTGGCTACACCTTTTGTAAGGTTTATGGACTGACTAAACTTTTTTTTTTCGTCGCCAGAAACTAAACTCGGCAAGTAACACATCTTAATCAATGCCAATTCAACATGCAACCTTTGATTTCTACTGGCTTTGTAACCCAAGTCGAATTGATTAGCGATGTTTATAGCGTTAACCAAAAATCCTTGACTCATGTTGGCTGACGTATCGAGATACTGCTGGTGGACATGAGGCGGCACATCCAACAATTTCACTGTTTCCGGACTTCGTCCCACCATTAAATCCCTAAAATGATTGGCTAAACCGTTAAGAAAAATCTGCCCATCAAACCCATTCGACAATATCTCATCGTAAATCAACAATACATCACCGACGTTTTGTTGATTGAAGGCATCCGTGATTTTGAAATAGTAATCATAATCAAGGACATTTAAATTTTTTACAACGTCGTCATAGCGGACATGTTTGTCGCCAGAAATACTAACCATCTGGTCAAAAATGGACAATGCATCTCTTAAAGCACCATCTGCTTTTTGAGCAATGATATGCAGCGCTTCATCCTCCATTATTAAATCTTCAGAGGCACCAATTCCTTTCAGATGGGCTATGGTATCCTCAACAGAAATTCTATTAAAGGTAAACACCTGACAGCGCGACAAAATCGTTGGTAAGATCTTGTGCCTTTCTGTTGTTGCTAAGATAAATATGGCATACGCAGGAGGTTCTTCGAGGGTTTTTAAAAACGCATTAAATGCCGCAGTAGACAGCATGTGGACTTCGTCAATGATATATACCTTATACTTCCCAACTTGAGGAGGTATACGCACTTGTTCATTCAGCAGCCTGATGTCTTCCACACTATTGTTGGAAGCAGCGTCTAACTCAAAAATATTGTATGAAAAATCGTAGGAATCATCCTCGATGCTTTCTTTATTGATTTCTTTGGCTAAGATTCTTGCACAGGTTGTTTTACCAACACCACGTGGACCGTTAAATAAAAAAGCTTGGGCAAGTTGATTGTTTTTTATCTCGTTAATCAGCGTTCGAGTTACGTGTTCTTGTCCGACAACAGTGTCGAATGACTCTGGTCGATACTTACGCGCTGATACAACAAAACTATCCATGTCTTCACAAAAAAAAGACTTTTAACTTTAAATGACGAACGTATTGGGATTTAAAGTTTCACACATTTCTAATGCCTTTTCAATGAGCATTTTGTAAGGTAAAACCAAACGTTGCCCCCTTGCCTTCATCGCTGCGGACCTTGATAGTTTGGGCATGAGCTTCCACAATATGCTTGGCAATACTTAGCCCAAGTCCTGAGCCTCCTGCTTCACGAGTCCTACTCTGCTCTACTCTATAAAAACGTTCAAAAAGACGGGGCAGTGCATGTTCTGGAATTCCGTCGCCATCATCAGAAATCTCGATCAGTACGTTTTCGTCAATATCATATATTCCACAAATAACTTTACCCGATTCTTTGCCATACTTAATGGCGTTTACAACAAGATTGATCAGCACTTGTTTTATCCTGCGGCGGTCAGCTCTTACGTGAAAGCGTATATCTGCACTTTGGCTAAAATCACAAGTAATTTTTCTCTCCTTCAGCAAATAATCGACCTCATCATAAACCTCTTCAACCAACTGCCGGATATCAAACTCACTCATATCCAATTGTACGTTCTTAGTTTCCAATCTACTAATTGAAGTCAAGTCATCAACAAGTTCAATCAAACGATCAACGCTTTTTGACGCTTTATTTAAAAATTTGTAGTTCACTTTTGGATCAGACAATGCTCCTTCAAGAAGGGTATCAATGTAGCCTTGCATTTGAAAAATTGGTGTTTTCAGTTCATGAGACAAATTGCCTACAAACTCCCTACGATAACTCTCTTGCTCCTGCAATATGGCGACCTCTTCCTTCCTTTCTTTTGCCCAAATAGAAACATCCTCAGATACTTGATCAATTAATAAATCGTCATTCTGGTTTAAGTGCTGCGTATTTGATTGATGAATTGTTTTGTAAATAATCTTAATCTTTCGATAGATAAAACGCTCAAGTAACAATCGGATAACGTAATAACTAACCCCAAATGTTAGCCCAAACAGCGCGAAAATTTTCCAAATCGCTAAATTCGAAAAAAGCATAAATAAAACAGGCACAACTGACGATAGCAACGCAGAAGTAATGGCTATTTTACTGGGTGATGAATTTGAATTCATTAAGCAAAAATAGTAAAACCAAGATGGTACGACGTGTAACTTATCCTACGAACTTGTAACCCACACCTTTTACGGTGGCAATTTTGTCGTCGCCAATCTTCTCGCGGATTTTACGGATATGGACGTCAATCGTTCTATCTACTACGAATACGTCTGTACCCCACACCTTGCGCAAAATCTTTTCGCGTGTAAACACTTTCGCTGGCTTGGACGCCAACAGATACAGCAAATCAAACTCTTTACGGGGTAATGTAAGTTTCTCACTACCCAGGGTTACAACATACTCATTGGGATTTACCACAAGATCGCCGTGGGACAATACAACACCCAAGTCGGGTTCATGCTGACCGCTTTGACGTTTCATAATGGCGTGCACTCTGCTGATTAATGCACGTGGTTTTATTGGTTTTGTGACGTAGTCGTCTCCTCCTGCTTCAAAACCAGCAATTTCAGAATACTCTTCATTCCTAGCTGTTAAAAACATAATAAAGGGACGTTGTAATTGCTCGTCTTCTCTTATTTTGAGACAAGCTTCGATACCATCCATTCCTGGCATCATGACATCCATGATGATTAAATCCGGCTGAAAAGACCTAGTAACCGAAACCGCGTCTGCACCAGAATTTGCAGACTTTACTTCGTAACCTTCTTTTTCTAAATTGTAACAGATGAATTCGACGATATCAACTTCATCATCAACAACAAGTATTTTGGAACTCATGGACTATTAATATACCTGCAAGTTCGTAAACTTTTAGGTATATAAAACTAAACCAACGTTATCAAATGGTTAATTGAATATTTCAGACAACTTCATCTCAAGTGCAGGGCCTCTCAAATCCTTACCAATAATTCTACCGTCTTTATCAAGCAAGAAGGTTTTTGGTATACCTGACACTTCGTATAATGCAGCGGCTGAACTTTTCCAACCCTTTAAGTCGCTAACGTGGGTCCAAGTCAAATTATCCTGGGTAATGGCTTGTTTCCAGCGATCAGCGCTATTGTCGAGTGACACACTAAATACTTCAAACCCTTGATCGTGGTATCTGTTGTACACCTTAACCACGTTTGGGTTTTCAGCACGACACGGTCTGCACCAAGATGCCCAAAAATCAACCAGAACAACATTGCCCCTTAAAGAAGAAAGCTTAATTTTTTCGCCAGTTGGACTTAACAATTCAATTTCAGGGGCAAGGCCTCCAATTTCTAGCGCGCCGATTGAAGCAATCCGCTTTTCCAATCGATCAGCAAACAACGTATTTGGGGCATCCGCTTTTAATTGCTTCATCGCGTTGTCTAGCAACGCAACGTTTGGCTTTTGCACAACATATGTGACTGCAAAATAGGTAGCTGGCCCACCTTTTTGCGTGCTGACAAAATTTGAGATATCGGTATCCATTTTTCGCTGCAGAGCCATAATCTGCGTATTGTAGGCTTTAATTGTACTGTCGCCTGCCTCTCTAGGATTAATGTTTTTGTATTGTTGTTGAAAATCGTAACTCGCTTTATTGTTGGTTAGGTAGATGTCGTACAATGATTTTAGCTGCTCGTTTTGTTTATCTCCTTTAACCTCAGTCAATATAAACTGATCAATTTCCAGATTTAACTCAAGAGACAAACCGTTCTCTAAGATCACAGGAACCCCAGGAGGTTTTAGAGAATTTACAGTTACATAATAGAACATTGTCGTATCTGCGTGTGCTTCAATTTTGTACTTCCCTTTATCATCCGCTCTTACAGAGTCAATAAAGGTGAGTTGACCACCTTCAAGTTTTTGTAAAACGATTAACTCGCCTGCTCCATTTGACACCTTACCTTTAAGTATGAAATTATCCTCTGACGGCTTTTGACTTGCGTTTTCTGTTACTGGCGTGGTTTCAGACACTTCAGCCTCATTTGCTGCGCTCTGATTACCACAACCAACTACAGCCACAGCTGATATCAAAAGTGTGATAACTAATGTTGTAATTCTATTTCGATTTGTACGTTTCATATTATTCTTCTAACAATTAACATGCCTAATTGTGTGTTATTCGCCCAAAACTTCCTTGAGCACTTTTGTTGCAATTTGGGGATCTGCTTTTCCTCCACTTCGTTTCATAACTTCACCCATAAACAATCCTAGTAATCCTTTCTTACCGTTTTTATAGGCGTCAACTTTGTCTGGGAAATCTGCCAGAACCTGTTGAGCCAAGTCTATGATAAAGTCGTCATCGCTGTTTTGAATCACGTTGAGCTCTTCAGCCAATTCTTTGGCCTTCCGAGACGGATTTTCCACAAGCGCTGGAAACAAAGTTTGCTCCCCAATGGCATTGCTAATAACACCTTCGTCAATAAGACGAATTATCTCCGCAATTTGTAACGGCTCCAATGCAAAATCTGACAATTCTATTGCATTTCTATTTAAATACCCACGCACGGCACCCATTAAATAATTGGCTGCAGCTTTGTAATTCGTCGTATGTTCTAAAATCTGAAGATAATACTGAGCAGTTTCTTTATTCTCTGTTATCACCTGGGCGTCGTAATAAGACAAACCATAAGCCGTTGTAAACTCTTTGTACAATTCTCCAGGTAACTTGGGCATTGCATTGCGTGTTTCCTCTATCCACTCTTGACTTACTACCAAAGGTGGCAAATCTGGCTCTGGGAAATACCGGTAATCTGTTGCAACTTCTTTTGCCCGCATCGAAAACGTTTCACCTTTGACCGCATCAAAACTTCTTGTTTCCTGAACTACAGGTATGTTTGCTTCTACACTTTCTATTTGCCTAGCAGTCTCATACTCAATCGCTTTGCGTACATTACTAATCGAGTTCATGTTTTTCACCTCTACCTTAGTACCAAATTCTTTAGCACCTCTAAGCATCACTGAGATGTTAGCATCGCAACGTAACGAACCTTCTTCCATGTTCCCATCACATACGTCAAGGTACCGAACAAGTTTACGCACCTCACTAACAAATAACCCAGCCTCTTCACCTGTTTTAATAACAGGTTCGGTCACAATTTCGATGAGTGTGGTACCGGCACGATTGTAGTCAATCAGAGAATGATACATATCCATGTCGTGAATACTCTTTCCGGAATCTTCTTCCAAATGGATTCGAGTCAATTCGATGTTTTTCTCCTCACCGTTTTCCTTCTTGATGGCAACAAATCCATTTTCACACAAAGGCGTTTTGTCCTGTGTTATTTGGTACCCCTTAGGCAAGTCAGCGTAGAAGTAGTTCTTTCTTGCATACAGACAGTATGGCGTGATGTCACATCCACAGGCGATTCCAACCTTAAGTGCCATATTAATGGCTTCTTTATTATGACGCGGAAGTGTTCCTGGATATCCAAGGTTTACAACACTAATATTCGTATTTGGCATAGCGCCATATTCCGCTTCATCTGAGCTAAATGCCTTGGTATTTGTGAGTAATTGCGTATGGATTTCTAGTCCTATTACAACCTCATATTTTTCTGCTGCTGTTCCCATTTTTAGGTGGGTGCAAATGTAAGACGAAAATTGGTCAGGTCGAATAAATGTATTTCCATCTTGATTGAATCCTTACTTTGCATATTACCTTTGGTAGCGACAATATGAAACACTTAAAATCTCTTAGCAATTTTTTATTTACCGCGGCAATGGTCATGCTGTACATCGGTTGTAATCAAAAACCAAAACAGTTGGTTGACCTGATTCTGTATAACGGCAATATTTACACATGCGACACTGCGTTTAATACGGTGTCTGCAGTCGCGATTCAAGGCGGGGATATTGTAGCAGTGGGTGATGACAAACATATTCTAAAGGGATTTGAAGGTAAAAAGTATATTGACCTAAATCAAAAGCCTACTTATCCTGGGTTTATTGATGCACACAGTCATTTTTATGGATACGGCAACGACCTACAGGAACTCGACCTAAAACCAAGTACGTCGTTTTCCGATATGATCGATCTAACCGTTGCATTTGCCCAAAAGGCACAACCCAATTTTATTGTCGGTCGTGGTTGGAATGAAGAAAACTGGGTAGTTAAAGGCACCATAAATAAAACGCGATTAGACATTCTGTTTCCAAACATTCCCGTATTTCTTCAGCGTGTTGATGGGCATGCGGCCTTGTGCAATCAAGCTGCATTAGACTTGGCAAACATCGATATAAACACCTTTATTGAAGGTGGCCGGATAGAAAAAATAGGGCCTTTCCTTACTGGCTTGCTGGTTGATAAAGCAGCAGAACGTGTAATGCAGTATCTACCTGAACCATCTTTGGAACAAAAAGTAAATGCCCTTATTGATGCTCAAAACGCCTGTTACGAAGCAGGTTTGACCACGGTCACTGACGCTGGTTTAGACCAGGACATCATTGTATTGATGGACTCTTTATTGCGTTCTGAGGCCTTAAGCATTCAACTTTATGTAATGTCCAACCCAGACACAAATGCCCTAAACGCTTTAATTGGTAACAAAGCACTGATGCAAAACCAAAAACTAGGTTTCCATTCGGTGAAGTTATATGCCGACGGCTCATTAGGCAGTAGAGGCGCATTGCTTAAGGTGCCCTACTGTGACGACACGACACAAATTGGTTTGATGCAGCACCCAATAGCATTCTATGAATCCATTGTGGACTATTGCTTTAAGAACAATTTACAAGTAAATACACATTGCATTGGAGACAGTGCAAACAAGCTCCTCTTAAATATTTATGGTGCTCGATTAAAAGGAGAAAACGACCTGCGTTGGCGGATTGAGCATGCTCAAGTTGTTGATCCTGAAAATTTCTCTTTGTTTTCGCAATACGCTGTAATCCCTAGCATTCAACCGACTCATGCTACTTCCGATGCATCAATGGCGCAAAAAAGATTGTGTGACCACTCAACTATGAATGGCGCTTATGCCTATAAGTCTTTACTTGAAGAGACCGGCTTGGTAGCCTTTGGAACGGACTTCCCTGTTGAATCGATTGACCCAATAGCAACCTTTTTCTCAGCGGTTAAAAGACGTACAAAAACTGGCGAAGTATTTAAACCTGAAGAAGCAATTAATCCAAAAAACGCTTTGCTTGCCATGACCAAATGGGCGGCTTATGCGTGTAGACTTGATGACAAAATTGGCAGTATAGAGGTTGGCAAACTTGCCAACTTTACGGTTTTGAGCGAAGATATGATGACGGCTTATGATCGAGGTCGAATCTCTAACATTATGACCATATCAGATGGAAACATTGTGTTTAGTAACGGGACAATTTCTCTGAATGCAGAGAAACCTTAACATTGTTCGATTTCGAATCCAGAATTCTTTATCGCTGTCATTACGGAACTTACATTATCATCATCTAAGGACACCTCCAAAAGTTTATCTGCATGGTCGGTATCAACCTTCCAAAAATCAACGTTATCCAGCTCATTTAGAACCGGTGTAACTGTGCGCACACAGTTCATGCAGTTGATGGTCGTTTTAAATGTATACGTATTCATATTTTTATCTTTTTAAGTCTCAAACTATTTAACAGTACCGAAACAGAACTGAGCGACATCGCCGCTCCAGCAATCATAGGATCTAGTAAAAACCCGTTGAATGGAAATAATACGCCGGCTGCTATGGGTATCGAAATCACATTGTATATAAATGCCCAAAAGAGGTTAACCTTAATTGTTTGAATGGTACCTCTTGATAGCTTTAACGCTTTGATCACATGTTGAGGGTCTGAATGCATGAGGGTAATACCAGCGCTTTCCATGGCAACATCCGATCCGCTTCCCATGGCGATACCAATATCTGATTGCGTAAGAACAACGGCATCATTCACACCATCGCCAATCATGGCTACCACTTTTCCTTTTGCTTGCAACTTGGCCACATATTCAGCCTTGTCTTCAGGGGATTGCGCCCCATCAAATTGGGTCACGCCAAGCTCGTTGGCGACTTTTTGGACTGCCGACTGATTATCACCTGAAAGAATCACAGGGTTAATGCCAAGGCTTTTTATAGCGTCAACAAATGACCGGGACGTTGGCCTTAAAGCATCCCCTAAAGCAAAAGCGGCAACAACTTTATCTCCAACGGCGAAGTAAACAGTGGAAACAGACCTATCGCTCCAACTTGCTGTGTATTCGACTATCTGTTTTGGCAGTAAAACCTGCTCTGCAGAAATGAACTTCAGGCTGCCAACTATGCATTTTTTGTCCTCATAAGTGGCCGTCATCCCTAAGCCAGGCTTATTTTGGGCGTCAACAATATCAGCGGCCTGAATATGTTGAGAGTCGTAATGGTTTAAAATTGATTTTGCCAACGGGTGTGCACTACTTTTTTCAATGGCATAAAGTACTGGTAGATACTTGTCTTGATGACTTGAATCCACCCAGATTGAATCAACCACGGTTGGTTGTCCTTTTGTCAAGGTACCGGTCTTATCTAGAATCACGGTATCAGCCTTATGCAGAGACTCTAAAGCCTGAGCATCTCGAATCAAAATTCCATTGTCACTTCCAATTCCAACACCAACCATTAAAGCCGTTGGCGTTGCCAAACCTAATGCACATGGACAAGCAACGATTAAAACTGATATACTGGCTGTTAACGCATATTGATAATGCGGATGTGGTCCAAACATATACCACGACAAGGCCGTAATTATGGCAATCACAATGACAACAGGAACAAAAATTGCGGCAATCTTGTCGACCGTTTTCTGGATTTTCGGTTTGCTATTCTGAGCGCTTGACACCAAGCGAATCATTTCGTACAATGTCGTATGTTCTCCAACTTTTTTTGCCAGAACATGTACCAATCCATCCTGATTGATACTACCAGCCATTACTTCGCTCCCCTTGTACTTCTCAATAGGCAAGGACTCTCCAGTCATTAGCGATTCATCTACCGTGGTATTGCCGCGTTTGATTTTCCCGTCAACTGGAAACTTCTCCCCTGGCTTCACAATAACTAAGTCGCCGAGCATAATATCCCTAGTGGCAATCTCGACCTCTAAACCGTTTCTGATTAAATGTGCTTCTTTTGGTGTCAACCCAATTAGCTTTTGAATAGCCGAAGTGGTCCTGTTCTTTGCCTTTTCTTCTAGGTATCGGCCAAACAGAATAAAGGTTATAATAACAACAGCCGATTCGTAATAGACATTTGCCATCACTCCATCTTGCGACAACAGACTAGGCCAGAAGGTATTCATTAGGCTAAATAGAAATGCAATACCTGTGCTCAACGCCACAAGTGTGTCCATGGTTGATGATCGATGCCTGAGTTGTTGCCAAGCTTTAATAAAGAACCCACTGCCAGAATAGAAAATTACAGGAATCGTTAACAGAAGTAATACGATGCTTAAGGCCTCAAAAGCGCCCATAAAAAACATCGATAACACAAAAACGGGTAGACTAAAAACTACAGCTACAATTAGCTTTCTTTTTAACGTCGTTGATTGCCGAAGTGTTTCTTGTTGAAAAATAGAGGCGTCATCCGGGTCATCAATAAGGAGTTGGTATCCGATTTCTGATGCCTTTGCTTGAATCCGATTTATGTCGGTAAAGTCTGAATCAAATTCTACTTCAATCTGTTGGCTTGCATAATTGACTTGAACACGTGTAACACCAGAAACCTCGTTCAAGAAGGTCTCTAAACTTATGGCACAGGATGCACAGGTCATGCCTAGAACTGGTAATCTTTGTAATACTTTTGACATCCTTATTAATTAACAACTAAGTTAACCAAAGCGTTTTATGCCAATGCTTTTTTATTGTGTCAAACATTAACACGATGGAGGATTGGTTAGCCAAGGTCAAAAGCCAACTCAACTAGTTTTATCTGCTCCTCTACATGTACGTTTGCGTAACCAGTAGACGGAGATGAGCTTGACCTTCTGCTTATCACTTTAATGTCGAATGGCAAGTCGTACCGAAGAAGATGCGTCCAAGCACCCATGTTTTTAGGCTCTTCTTGCACCCATTTCCACTCTGCGTTCTTGTATTTCTTAGCAAGCGCTTCTAACTGATTTTCGGCTAAAGGGTAAATTTGCTCTAGTCTTACGACTGCGACGTCAGAGCGGTTATCTTCCTGTTGTTTTTTCAACAAATCGTAGTATACTTTTCCTGTACACAATAACACGCGTTTAACCTTTTTGGTGTCTGCCTGTTGATCGTCTATAATTTCCTGAAATTTGCCTTTAGTGAAGTCAGTAATGGAACTAACACACAAAGGATGACGTAACAAACTTTTTGGAGACATTACAATCAAAGGAACTCTAAAATCACGTTTCAATTGACGTCTTAAGGCGTGGAACATGTTCGCCGGAGTAGTTGGATTGACCACTTGCATATTTTGGTTTGCACATAACTGTAAAAACCGCTCAGGTCTGGCAGAAGTGTGCTCTGGTCCTTGGCCTTCATGACCATGTGGAAGCAACATCACCAACCCGTTAAATCTTTTCCATTTGGTCTCTCCACTTGCAATGTACTGATCAATGATAACCTGCGCTCCATTTACAAAATCACCAAATTGCGCTTCCCAAATGGTCAATGCCTGTGGCGAATTCATGGCATAACCATACTCAAATCCAAGCACTGCGAATTCTGACAAATTCGAGTTGAATATGTTGAAATTACCTTGGTCTTTAGACACGTGTTGTAACGGGCAGTACTCTTGCTCTGCTTCAACTTCTTTTATGATTGCATGTCTGTGGCTAAACGTCCCTCTTTCACAGTCTTGACCGCTTATCCTAACAGCGTGCTTTTCTTCCAACAAACTGGCATAGGCCATGAGCTCGCCCATTGCCCAATCATATTGCTGATTGCCAACCATGGCAGCACGATCTCCAAATAGTTTTTCAATTTTTTTGAACGGCGTAAATCCTTCTGGAATTGATGTAATCGCTTTAGCTAGTTTTTCGAACTTTGCTTTTGAAATGCTTGTTTTTGGTGATGCATTAAAATCCTTCTGCTCGGCTTTTCTTAAATCTCTCCAGTTGTGGTTATTTGAGTCTTTGATGTAATCACCGTTTTTCTCTCGGACGGTATCCAATTTTTCTTGAAGCAGTTTCTTGAATTCAAGCTGCATGTTTTTAGCCATGTTCGCTTCTAAATTGCCAGAAGCCGTTAGCTTTTCGGCATATATCTCACGTGGATTTTTATGCTTCGCAATGGCTTTGTACAATTTGGGTTGTGTAAACCTAGGCTCATCCCCTTCGTTATGGCCATATTTTCGATATCCCAACAGGTCAACAAAAACATCTGTATGATACCGTTGTCTATATTCCATAGCCAACTGCATAACATATACAATTGCTTCTGCATCATCTCCATTTACATGAAACACCGGACATTTGGTTGTTTTGGCAACATCCGTACAATAGATAGATGTTCGTCCATCAATATAATTCGTTGTAAACCCGATTTGGTTGTTCGTAACGATGTGCAGCGTTCCACCGGTTTCATACGCATCCAGTCCAGCCATCTGTATTGTTTCGTAAACGACACCTTGTCCAGATATAGACGCGTCGCCATGAATCAAAATAGGCACCAACTTATTGCCATCGTTTTCATATAGTCTGTCCAGTTTTGATCTTGAGACACCTTCTACCACAGGGTCTACAGACTCTAGATGAGATGGGTTTGGTGACAGGCTTAATTTGACCATTTTGCCTAAACTCGTTTTGACTTCTGACGAATAGCCAATGTGGTATTTCACATCACCTTCAAAAATCCCATCTTCGTAGGCATTGCCTTCAAACTCTTTAAATATCTCTTCGTAACTTTTATTCAAAATATTAACCAGAACGTTAAGTCGGCCACGATGTGCCATGCCAATAACGTACTCGTCTACGCCATTGGCTGCCCCAAACTCAATCGCGGCATCTAATGCTGGCACGAGGGTTTCGAGTCCTTCTAAAGAGAAACGCTTCTGACCTACGTATTTTGTGTGAAGGAAGTTTTCAAAAACAACGGCTTGATTTAACTTTTCTAGAATCAATCGTTTTTGCTCAAGAGATAAAACTGGTTGATTCTTATTACCCTCCATCTTAGACCTTAACCATTCCTTGCGTTCTGGGTGTGGTATGTACATATACTCAACACCGATACTGTCGCAATAGGTTTTCTCTAGATGAGCAATGATGTCTTTTAGCTTGGCAGGTCCAATTCCAAGTTCAACACCAGCGTTAAAGGTTTTATCCAAGTCGGCTTCTGTTAAATCGAAATTTTTGATATCTAACGTTGGCTCATATTTCCTTCTTTCCCTCACAGGATTGGTCTGGGTGAAAAAATGTCCACGCGTTCTGTACCCTTCATTAATGAGTCGTAACACATTAATTTCCTTTAACATATCCTCAGAAACCACTTCGCTTCCGGTACCGGTTTTGTTATAGGCTAAGTCAAATCCTTCAAAAAATTTCTTCCAACCAAAATCAACACTTTCCGGGTCATTCTGGTATTGAGTGTACAAGTCGTCTATTGCGTCAACGTCTGCGTTACTAAGGTATGTGTGTCCAATCATTTCTATATGGATAAATTTTTTATCGCTAAATGGTTGGCAAAGATAGGATTTGTGAGGAATTGCACACGCCATTAAATTGAATAGGATTCAAAGAACTTTGACTAAAAATCCATAGAGTGTCAAGACTAAAATGCTCCTGATAATCGTTTCAAAGACTACAACAAATGTTGTATTAAATAATATATTTGCACAAAATCAAAAAAGTAATATGTCATTAAAAAACGAAGAGAAAGACAAGCGGAGTAGGTTGATACTGTTTTTTGTCATTCTTGCCTTGTTGGTGGTCAATGGTGCCTTAATCATTAACTTACTTAACAAGAAAAGTGATATAGAAGAAATAAAAGTTGAAAATGAAGACCTTACTGCCGACGTTGAACGCTTAGGCACTGAGCTAGACGCATTAGACCTAGAATTGGTCAATCAAAAAGGAAAAAATCAACAACTTGATAGCATAATCAACATTAAAGAAAAGATTATTGCTGATCAGGTAAGTCAAATCCGCCAGCAGTTAAAAAACAAGAATTTATCTAAGGCTCAGGTCTCAAGACTGGAAGGCAAAATCAGAAGCCTAAACGGCTTAGTGATGAAGTATGAGCATGAAGTTGACTCGTTAAGCAAGTTGAACGACTACCTTGAAGATGAAGTGTATGCCAGAGACCAGGAGATCTTGAAACAAAAGAAGGAAAAAGACGAAATAGCGAGTGACTTGAGCAAAGCAAACATCCAATTGGATATTGCAAAGAGATTGGAACTCCAAAGCATCGTTGGAGTTGGAGTAAAAGAAAAAGCAAGCGGCGACAAAGAAGTTACGAAATTGTCTAAGGCGGATAAAATTAGAGTGTCTATAGTGATTGACAACAACCCTGTCGCAGATAAAAAGGCCAAGGTATGCTATCTGCAGATTATGGGACCTGAAAAGTCAACCTTGCACGATGCACAGAAGGGGTCAGGAACATTTGTTTTTAATGGCGAAAAGTCTTTGTACACGTTGAAGCAAAGTTTCACCTTTAATAATTCCAATGAAGCTTTAACGTTTTATTGGTCTAAATCACCAGCCATGACATCAGGAGATTACACTGCGAATGTTTATTGCGAAGGTGTGAAAATTGGCAGCACAACTTTCAATTTAAAATAGTGCAAAAAACGGTCTGGATAACAGGCGCCAGTTCTGGAATTGGTGAAGCTTTGGCCATTGAATATGCCAAATCGAACGCCAATCTCATTTTATCTTCTCGCAAAAAAGACGGCCTTGACTTGGTTGCCCAAAAATGTCAGACATCGGCTAATATAGTTCTTGTAGCACCTTTAGATCTTGCAGATTCTTCAAATTTTGAAGCGGTGATTGCTGAAGTTAAATCACAGTTTGACCGTGTTGACATTCTAATAAACAATGGCGGAATCAGTCAGCGCAGTTTGGTTTTAGAAACCCCAATGGAGGTGGATAGACGGATATTTGAAATTAATTACTTCGGCACCATCCATCTGACCAAATTGATCCTACCCTGGATGTTGCGAACAGGTGGCGGAAACATTGTGGCAATCAGCAGCATTTCAGGCAAATTTGGTTTCCCGTTACGCGCGTCGTATGCTGCGAGCAAACATGCACTTTTTGGTTTCTTCGAAACTTTAGGCTTGGAACATATCAATGACAATATAAGAACCACGGTGGTTTGCCCTGGGCGAATACAGACCAATTTTTCTTTGTCGGCGTTAAACAGCAAAGGAGAAAAGACCAACGAAATGGATCCAGGATTAGCCAGTGGCATGCCGGCTTCCATTTGTGCTAGACGGATTGCTAAAGCTGTAAGAAAAAACAAACGTGAAGTTTGGATTGGAGGCAAAGAGGTTTTGATGGTTTATTTTCACAAATACATCCCTTGGCTTTTCTGGAAAATTGCGCCAAACATCGATCCCAGGTAGATTCCAAACTACGCAAGTCGTAATCGTTATATTCGCGGAAATTTTGACAGAATGATAAGCGGTATACAGCAAATGGGAATAGGTATTCCTAACGTTCAAGAAGCATGGACCTGGTATAGAAAACATCTAGGAATGGATGTACCAATCTTCGAAGAAGCAGCCACTGCAGAACTGATGCTTCCTTATACCGGAGGAAAACCACACGACCGTCATGCGATTTTAGCATTGAATATGCAAGGTGGTGGTGGTTTTGAAATTTGGCAGTACACCAGTAGAACGCCTGTTGCTGCCGATTTTGACATTGCCTTAGGTGACCTTGGGATTAATATCTGCAAAATGAAATGCTCAAATGCGGACGAGGCGTTTGCCACATTACAAAACAAAGGTGTTACGATAAGTCCATCGGTTGCAAAAGACCCTTCTGGCACTAAGCATTTTTTTGTTAAGGATCCTTACGGCAATATCTTTCAAATTGTTGAATCTGCATCTATATTTAAAAAAACAGGCGCCCAAACCGGAGGCGTATATGGTGCAGTCATAGGCGTGTCAGATATCGACAAGTCTATCGGGCTCTATTCCAAAGTACTTGGATATGATGTGGTTGTCTATGACAATGAAGGAAGCTTTGATGATTTGAACGGTGTATCAAGCACTGGTGAGACTTACCGGAGAGTCTTGCTCAAGCATAGCAAAACTAGAAAAGGGGCATTTAGTCCACTTTTAGGTCCTTCTCAAATAGAACTCATACAAAAGACGTCGTCAGTAGGGCGTAAAATCTACGAGAACCGTTATTGGGGTGATTTAGGTTTTATCCATCTTTGTTTCGACGTAACAGATATGGCTGCGTTAAAGGCAAAAGCCGCTGAAAACGGTTATGCATTTACGGTAGATAGCGCAAACTCGTTTGACATGGGTGAGGCTGCTGGCCACTTCACATACATCGCAGATCCTGATGGATCATTGATTGAGTTTGTTGAAACCCACAAAATACCGATCATGAAAAAAATCGGGTGGTATTTAGATTTAAGAAAAAGAGACGCTAAAAAGTCTTTGCCCAAATGGTTATTGTTAGCCTTAGGACTGAACAGAAAAAAAGATTGATTGTTGTAAAGTATATGAGATTTAGAAATAGTTTATTACCGACTACTTTTATTGCCACCTTGGTTGTTTTGACCTTATTTTTTGGCGTTAATAGAACACAAGATAATGTAGAAACACATCCAGGTTTTGGAGAGCAATTGTTTCAGATGAAGCAAAACGCTCAAGGTGTAATTCCACGTTCGATGTGGAAAGAATGGAAAGCAGAGACGCCTGAATTTCATGGCAAGGTAGATTATTTCAGCAGCGTTAATGAACTAGGACCAGATAACATTGGTGGAAGAACACGCGCATTGTTGGTTGATAGTGAGAACGCCAACCATTTAATTGCTGGAGGTGTTTCTGGCGGTATTTTTACAAGTACAAATGGCGGGCTTACTTGGAGTCCTTTAGACGACGATGCCTCTACCCTTTCTGTAACGGCAATAACACAGAGCCCATTTAACCCAAAAGAGATTTATTACAGTACTGGAGAAAGAAGTACTGGTGTATATATAAACTATGATGGAAACGGGATTTTCAAGTCCATTGATGGTGGCTTGAGTTTCTCTCAAATTGATTCATCGGACATTCCTGCTTTCGACAAAACATGGGACATTGTTCATTCCATGACGGATAGCAATACCCTTTATGTGGCGACAAATTCAACTGGTCTTTTTAGGTCAACCGACAAAGGTGTTAGTTTCCAACAAATATTTAAGGTTGGACAAAAAGCAATCAACGACGTTGATGTTCTGGATAACGGTCGGGTATACTTCAGTATAGATGGTGAAGGTGTTTACTATTTTGACGAAGCTGAAACTTTGGATATCATTGAGTACCCGGTAGGGTTATCGAACGGGTCATTCGCCCGTTGTTTAATTGAGCCTAGTGTATCAAACCCCAATATTATTTATGCTGCCTTTTCAGGAACAAACTTAAATAGTCTTAGAGGCGTATTCAAATCAACCAATGCTGGTGAAACGTGGACTGAATTGCCAAACCCAGCAAGTAGAGGTGTCCGTTATAACTTTACGTGGTATTGTTTTACGTTGGCTGTTCACCCTACCAATCCAAATTTTGTTATTTGTTCAGCACAAGAGCCGAGCTACAGTTCTAATGGTGGGGCGCAATGGAGAGACATGGTCAATGCACATGCGGATTACCACAACGTTTCTTGGATACCTAATTCAAACAACTATTACGTTTTGTGTGATGGGGGAATTTACCAATATAATACGGCAACAACGGGTTCAAGTGCTTCAGACCGCAACAAAGGCTATAATGTAACTCAGTTTTATGCAGGCTCATATAGTCCTACAGGAGACGAAGTAATTGTTGGGGCTCAAGATAACTGGACAACCACAAATAATGATGGGTCGTCTACTTTTACGCGAATACTTGGCGGCGATGGTGCATTCAATGGCATCGGTCCAAAAGGTGAACACATCTATGCTTCATCACAAAATGGAAATATAAGAAGATGGGCTACCAGTCGATGGGTGAATATTTACAACAGTTTAGCGGGAACAGTAGGGACATCTGATTTCTGGTTTATCAATCCATTTGAATTAAATCCGGTTGACGGAGAGCAACTGTATTTCCCTACTAAAAATTACATCGCAAGAACTACCAATAGAGGTTCTAGCTGGACTAGAATTACGAATAGCATTCCAGGGAGCATATTTGCCGTAGGCATGACGCCAGAAGACAATCCTACATTATATTTTGGCGGACAAAGTGGTATTCTGTACCGAATTGACAATGCCAAAACAGCAACAGCTGGTTCATCATTTAAAATGTTTACCCTGGCCCCTGCCGTGGCTAGAGGAGGTTTTATTGGCAATATTGAGGTAGACCCAAGTGATCCAACAACGATTTATACGGGTTATTCAAATTTCAGTACCAGACCACAAATCTGGAAGATTGAGAATGCGAACACGTCTGAACCTAAATGGGTAGACATAAGCGGGAATTTACCAACGTCGTTGCCTGTCAATTGGATTGAAGTAGATCCAGATAATTCAGACAACATTATGGTAGCCACCGATTATGGTTTATACGTAACTGGAGACGGTGGACGATTTTGGCATAAAGAGACACAAATTCCGAATGTCTATATTTCTATGGTTCGGTTACGCGCATCTGATCGTAAATTATTTGTATTTACATATGGTCGAGGTGTATGGACGGCTATTTTAAATGAGGACATAACCACATCTGTAGGTTCTATCAGTAAAACGCCTGAATTAAAGCTGTATCCAAATCCTGCCGTAAACTATGTACAGATAGATGGATATACAGGACAAAAAGTCAACGTATTAGACAGCAAAGGATCAATTGTCGATGTACATGTAAACACATCTGGCAAACTAGATGTGGGCCATTTGACTCCGGGAATGTATTTCGTAAGGCTGTCTGATGGATTAGGTCAACGTGTGGCTAGATTTATTATTGACTAGTCTTCACCAGACTCATCTTCTTGAACTTCTTGAACCTCACTCATAAATTCTTTTAAAGAAGTAAGGATAGGTACGTTCATTAAATCCGCATCTAATGCGTTAGCTGCGAGCACTGAAAACCAATCCAAACGATAATTTACATCAAATATGGTGTAGAGGTCATAATCTGGAATAGCAAGTGGTAATACGCGATTGTTGTCCATTTCTAGATGACCAGAAATAAAATCAAATCGAGATCCAACACGCACATTTTCCTCTGTGTACAACATAAGGAAATTGGTTGAAAGTCTGTCTGTATAAGACTCTAACACGTTGTGGTTGCACTCTGGCACTGGGTGAACAAATGCTTCTAGCTTCGCATTTTCATTTAACTGTTGGGCAAACCGAACAGCTAATGGATACATGGCTCTATCGGCAAGAATTACGAATTTGTTTTTCAAACTTAATTTGAAATAATCGAAAATCCTGTTCGCTGAAAGAATTTGCTTTTCCTGATTATCCGTCAGTTTTGATTGAATCTCTTTTAATTGATCAACATAATCAACACCAAAGCACTCACCCAAAATGAGTAACAGATAGGAAAGACCCATCCCAAGCGTTTGACGTGGTTGGAATCCGGTCTTTAGCGGATAACAAACCAAACTGTTTGCATCGCTTAATTCCTTTATAACACCTCCAGAAGCTATACATACAATCTGAGCGCCTTTAGATTTGGCGTCATGAAACATGGATATTGTTTCTTCTGTATTTCCGGAATACGAATTCAAAACGACTAATGTTTTTTCGTTCACGTATTGAGGGAGGGAATAATCATTTATCGCCTCTATAGGTAAGGTCGCCTTGTCAAACAAATACGATTTTGCAATTACTGCTCCAATACCCGATCCTCCAAGACCTCCTAGAATGATATTATTAAAGCTTTCTGCTATACAACCATGGGGCTTATAATGGGTTAAACTGTATGCTATTTGGTCACTAAATTCTTTGAGTGAAGTTTCGTGTGTTATCATGTCTTATACGCTAAATTCGTGCGAAATTAACATTTTGACTTAAACTGTACGTTTTTCTTTGATGAATTCCGAAAACAGAACATCCCACGTCCAATTCACCTTCACCGCTGATAAAAAACAATCCCCTATACGGATTGATCGGTTTATCAAAGATCGCATTGAAAATGCGTCAAGAACGAAGATTCAACAGGCCATTGAGCAAGGCAAAGTGTTAGTCAATAATCTAGCGGTAAAGGCCAATTACAAAGTGCGCCCACAAGATGAAATAGAAGTCATTTCATTTGAAGAACCTCGGATATATGAGGTTGTTCCACAGCAGATGAATCTCGACATTTTTTATGAAGACGATGAAGTGTTGCTCATTAATAAACCCGCTGGGATGACGGTTCATCCAGGTGTGGGCAATTATGATCGTACGCTTAGCAATGGGTTGGCACATTATCTTGGTGATGACATCCATCAGTCTGACCGACATCCATTTTTAGTTCACCGCATTGATAAAAACACAAGTGGATTATTACTTGTTGCAAAAGACGAGGTTAGTACAAGAATTTTAGGGAAGCAGTTCCAAGACCACTCGATTGTTCGAAAGTACTATGCCTTGGTGTGGGGCAGTCCTGCAGAAAAGGAGGGAACTATTGCCACCAATATTACACGGAGTAATCAAAATAGAAAAGTATTTACCACTACTATGGACCCTGAAGTAGGTAAACATGCGATCACGCATTATAAAGTGATTGAAGATTTTACGTATGTATCTCTTGTAGAATGCCAGTTGGAAACCGGACGGACGCATCAAATCCGTGTGCATATGAAACACATTGGTCATCCCTTGTTTTCAGACAGTACATACGGTGGTGATAAAATCAGAAAAGGAGTGGTTTTTAGCAAGTACAAACAATTTGTAGAAAATTGCTTTAGTAAATTACCTAGACAGGCCCTCCATGCCAAAACGTTAGGCTTTGTTCATCCTAAAACAAATGAAACAATGTTTTTTGAAAGTGAATTACCTGACGACATGGCCCAGGTTATTCAAAAATGGCGAGATGTGAGCGGAACCTACGATTTCAACAAGACATAAAAAAAAGGAGGCGAAACCTCCCTTTCATGCCAATCCGATAGTGTCTTACGTTAAAAGTCTTTATGAAAGTGTGTGCTATAGGTCAAAGTAGTAGTAGTAATATCCATAT
>Ga0055584_100000956_pt1 | contig 27948 bp, 22 predicted proteins | sample OSDHelmetaG_FD_58716 | JGI IMG/M metagenome (GOLD analysis project Ga0055584, IMG submission 58716) | Pelagic marine sediment microbial communities from the LTER site Helgoland, North Sea, for post-phytoplankton bloom and carbon turnover... | ecosystem: Environmental > Aquatic > Marine >... | reverse complement strand
CGATTCCGGGGTCATGGAGAATACCGTCTTCGTGATCACCAGCGATCACGGCGAAAACCTCGGTGAGCACGGGCTGATGGACCACGCGTATTGTCTCTACGATACTCTGGTCAACGTCCCGCTGATCATTCAGGGACCGGAAGGCTTCCCTGCGGGACATCGCGTGGGACGCCCCGTGCAATCGGCGAGCCTCTTTGGGACGATCCTTCGACTGGCCGGCCTCGAGGATGACTCAGCCTGGGGCCAGATTCAGGCGCGGGATCCGTTATTCGCGACGGATGTGGCGCTGGGTTCGGCCGAAGATCGCTATACCTTTGCCGAGTACCGCGAGCCGCAGCCTCCGCTCGCTGTCCTGAAGCGACGTTTTGATGGTTTCGATGGCGCCTACTTCGATCGATCCCTTCGGATGATTCGTAACGATAGCCACAAGTTCATCTGGACTTCCGACGGTTGCCCGGAGCTTTACGACCTCAAGACGGATCCCGGTGAGACCAAAAATCTGGCGAATGTCGATCGCGATCGTGCGGAAACCATGGCCCGCGAGATGGAGGGCCGGTTGGGGAGTTTTGAAGCACCGGAGCTCTCCGAGCCAGGTCTCGACCTCGATGACGATACTGTCAAAAAGCTGGAACAACTTGGCTATCTGGCCTAGCCTGCGAAGCGCAGAGGGAATTACGTCATGGCAATCTGGAATCGAATCATGGGCAGCAGGGGGAATCAGGGGCGCGCTGACACCTCCGAACGAATCATTCCCGCTCTGCAACGACAGGAGCCACTGCCGATGCTCGCGCAGGAGGGGCTCAATAATTACATCATCGTGATTCTGGACAGTTGCCGATTTGATGCGTTCCAGAAGGCACGACCGAAAACCATCATGCGCCTCGGCGAACTCGAGCGACGCTGGAGCTATGCCTCCTGGACGGCACCGTCGCATTATAACCTTTTGATGGGGCTCCTTCCGCACCATAGCCCCCAGCAGGTTTACGCATCGGACTATTACAAAAAGGATTTCCTGAACTACCAGAAGCGATTGGGCGTCGACGACATCCAGTTCAAGAACATGGTGCCACAGCTTTTTCTGCCATCCTATATGAAGCACCGGCTCGGTTATCGAACCAATGCGCTCGTGTCCATGCCGGTTCTCAACCCGCAGACCCTGCTCAACAAGGACTTCGATCACTACCAACTGATGGACAAGCATAATGACATGGCCGCCATGCTCGACGTCATGGAGTTTCCGGAGGATCGGCCCTCGTTCTACCTGCTCAATACGGGGGAAACGCATTATCCTTATGCGCTTCCGACCGAAACCGAGAATGATTGGCCGAAAATCCATGGGGTCAACGGTGTCTTCAAGCATCTCGACGATCAGGTCGTCGGCGGCAAGCTTGTCGATGATGACGACGAACCGGATGAGTTTTTCGACCAAGCCATGCTCGACGAATTGCGGCAGCGACAGATCGATACGATTGACTACCTCGATACCGTGTTCGAGCGACTCTTTGACATGGTCCCCAAGAACACCTTCATCACCGTGACCGCCGACCACGGCGAGCTCTTCGGCGAAGAGGGTTATTTCGGGCATGGGCCGATTGCTCATGAAAAGGTCTACGAGGTGCCCTTCCTCGAAGGAAAGATCCGCTAAAGATCGGTGAAGGCCAAACCTCGACGAGAGTTCAAGACAAGCTTCGAGGGACAGTCCAGCAGAGTCCTTTCCGGATCTTCGAGCATCTCCAGGGCATCGTTCTTTCCCTCGCCATAGACCATCAAAGCCGCCAATCTGGCTCCCTCGAGCAGGGAGCGTGAGGCCGAGAGGCGTCTGGTCGGTGGCTTCGGAGCCTCTTCCACCAGGAGGTAGGGAACCCCGGTCGTCCGGATGCTCGCATGGTGAGGAAATAATGATGCGGTATGGCCATCCTCGCCGGCACTCAGAACCGCGACGTCGATTCTGCCACCGATTGCCGCAAATTGGCGACTGTAGCGAGCGACGCCGCCATCCTCCGCTTCCGGATCCCAGACAAACGGATGGGTATGCTCGGGCAACAAGCGCCCGGACTGCAAAAGTGGTCGCACCAGTGTGGGCTCGACCACCTGCCAATTGCTCTCGGTGCTGTCGAGGTCGCACATTCTCTCGTCGGCCATGACGATATGGATTTTGCGCCAAGGGAGCTCCAACGCAGCCAGATGTTCGAAAACACCCGCTACGCTGCGGCCGCCGACCACACCGAGGACGGCGCGCCCGCGCTCCGTTGCGACCTCCGCGAGCTCCGCGCCAATCGCCTCGGCCGCCTGTCGATCGAGTGCTTCTCTCGTCCCCCGCAACAGCCAGTCAGCTACCGGCGGTTCACCACTCACCGAAGTTCTCCATGGTATCCCACGGTGCCTTGGCCGGGAGGGGTTTGCCCTCCTGCAAAAGTTCAACCGAAATTCCGTCGGGCGAACGCAGAAAAGCCATGTGGCCGTCACGCGGCGGCCGATGGACATGATAGCCGTTGTCGAGGGCACGTTGGCAAATTTCGTAGATGTCGGCGACACCGTAGGCCAGATGACCAAAATTGCGGCCGCCCGTGTAGGGCTCGGGATCCCAATTATACGTCAACTCCACCTGCGCATCTTCATCACCGGGGGCGGCCAGAAACACCAGCGTGAAGCGGCCAGCTTGCACCTCGACCCGTTGGACCTCATGAAGCCCGAGGACTCCGCAATAGAAATCCAGAGATCTGTCGAGATCCGTCACGCGCACCATCGTATGCAGATATTTCATGGGTTTCGTGTGCCGCACATCCGGCTCCCGTGCAAGCCTCAACCAAAAAACAGGTGACAAGCAGCAACCGCTCCGAGAAACCCGGCCAGATCACCCGCAAGACAACAATAGAGGGCATGGCGCCCATTGCGGACGCGTGCGGCCCCGAAATACAGAGCAATGACGTAGAAGGTGGTTTCGGTCGAACCCTGCAAAGTGCTCGCCAAATATCCGACAAACGTGTCCGGGCCGTAGGTGGTCAGAGTGTCGCTCATGATCGCGAAGGAACCTGATCCTGACAGAGGCCGCAGGATGGCCATGGGCAGAACGGCTGCAGGGACTCCGATCTGGCGGGTCAGGGGATCAATCGCGCCGATGAGCAGATCCAGCGCGCCCGAGGCGCGGAACATGCCGACCGCAACCAGAATCGCCACGAGATACGGCACGATTCGGACCGCTACATCGAGGCCCTCCTGGGCCCCGGCCACCATGGACTCGTAGACCCGCACCCGACCTCGTATCCCGACGAGCAACAGACCGAGAATCAACAGCGGAAAAAGCCAAGTTTGGGTCAGGCCCTGGAGCACCTCACCCGGAGTTCCGTTGGCGGACAAGGCAATGGCCTCGCGCCAGATCCCGGCGCCGGTTGCCAGCAGGATCAGCGTGATCAGAAGCCGGCGTTTCCAGCCGGCCGGTCCTGGCGAGGCCGCGCCCGCCGTGGGCCCGGCTGGATCCTCGGCGGTACCTTCCCGTGATTCGATCGGGGTCTCGGCCGCTGCTCCGGCCGTCAATCGGTCCGGCGGGGCCGGCACGTCCGTGGCCGTGTCCGAGGTCGCTTCCGGTACGCGAAAACGTCGAAGACGGCCGAGCGCGAAAAACGTGCCGATCGCCACGATCGTCGAGCAGAGTGTCGCAATCAGGGTGGGTGCCCAGATCGCCTCCGGGTGAGCCGACCCTGCGGCCATGCGGACACCGATTGTCCCCAGTGGCGGCAGCAGCGTAATCGCCGAGGTATTGATCGCCAAAAACAGCACCATTGCATCCGTGGCAACTCCGGGATGCCGGTTCAGCCGTTCCATTTCATGCATCGCCTTGAGCCCGAAGGGGGTCGCGGCGTTGCCCAGGCCAGCCATATTCGAAGACATGTTCATGACCAGAGCGCTCATCGCGGGATCCTCGGCCGGGATCCCGGGAAACAATCGGCGCAGGACAGGCGCGAGTCCCCGCGCAATTGCGTCCCGCAGTCCGCCATCGAATGCCACCCGCATCATACCCAGCAGGAAGACCATAATACCGACCAGGCCGATGACGAGAGTGACGGCACTCTGCGCACTCGTGAAGATGGACGCTGTCACGGCCTCCATCCGACCGGTCAGACCGCCCCAGACTACCGCAATGATCACCAACCCCGCCCAGATCCCGTTCACATGGTCCCCTTATCGGGTTCCAGCGAGGCCGACAAACAACTAACGTTGGCGATCGGGAACCATTCGCCTATGCTGTAAGGGTATGGCGTTAAGACTGAAACCTCGAGTCCGGGGCATGATTTTGGCAGCCGGGCTTCTGGCGACGGGAGGCTGCGAGTTCGGATCGTCCGGGGCCGATGCCCCCAAGCCTCTTCGACCTGTAGAGATTTCCCCGGTGCTGGTCCGTCCGGTCGAGAGGAAGGTCGATGCCGTCGGGACGCTCACGGCACGTCAGGCCGTTGACCTGCGGGTTCAGGAACCGGGTCTGGTCCGCCGCCTGCGGGACCGAAACGAGGAGGTGGCGGCCGGCGAACTGCTGCTTCAACTCGACCAGCGACAGGCGGGCGCGCAGGTGGCTCTCGCCCGGGCGAATGTGGCGGAGGCCGAGGCGACGCTTCGGAAAAACAGCCGATCCCACGATCGAATCGGGGCCTTGCAGGGGGAAGGTGTTGCGTCCGAGCAAAGCGGCGATGAGGCACTCGCCCAACTCGAGCAAGCGCGCGCCGCGCTTGAGGTCGCGCAGGCACGGCTGGTCGTCGCCGAAGCGGAATTTGCCGAAACGGCAATTCTGGCGCCGTTTGCCGGTCAACTCGGGCGCTGGCTCGTCGACGAAGGGGCGTACGTACGGACCGGAGAGATCCTCAACCGCTTGACGGATGACCGTACCCTCGAGGTGCGCTTTGCCATCCCCGAGCGCAAGGCCGCGGCACTCGTCGTGGGCCAGACGCTGCGACTCCGCGTAAGCAGCCATCCCGAACGTGTCTTTGAGGGAGAATTGAGCTTTATCGAGCCGGAGATTGATACCCAGACTCGAAGTGCGCAGGCCATCGGCACCTTCGGGAATCAGGAACGTCTGTTGCGGCCCGGGCAGTTTGCACGCGTGGAGTTGGTGCTGTCGACGCGGCAGAAGGGCTTGGTTGTTCCCGTGGCTGCGGTGCGCCGCGCCAATGACCGCCACTATGTATTTGTGCTCGATGGAAATCAGGCGATCGCACGAGAAGTCGAGGTCGGAATCCGCATCGACGAATGGAGCGAGATCCGAGCCGGCTTGCAAGTGGGCGAGGATGTCGTCGAGAACGGGCATAATTCGCTCGACCTTGACGCCCCGACCACCGTTCGAGTGGTGACCCTAGAGGATACCCGACCCTAGTGTCTCCCTGGGCTGTATCGATCCGGAGGCCGGTCTTCGCAACCGTTGTCTCGCTGGCCCTGATCCTGTTCGGCGCCATCGGTTACAGCCGCCTGTCCGTGCGGGAACTTCCGAATATCGAATTTCCCACGGTGACCATCCAGACAGTTCTGCCGGGAGCCAGCCCGGAAGTCGTCGAGAAGGAGGTCACCGAGGAGCTCGAGGGGGCGGTATCCACAGTCTCCGGGATTCGGACACTGACCTCATCCAGCGGAGAGGAACTGAGCCGGGTCTCGATCGAGTTCGAACTCGACAGGCCCATCGATGCCGCGGTGCAGGATGTCCGCGACAGGGTGCGCAGCGCGATCCGCTACCTCCCTGACGAGGCCGAGGAACCGGTCGTACGCAAGGTCGACATGGACGCGCAGGCAATTCTCTGGATCTCGCTGAATGCCGACTACGAATCCCTGCGAAATCTCACTTCCTACGCCGAGAATGTGCTTCAGGAGAGGCTCCAGCGCCTTCCAGGTGTGGGTTCGATCTTCATCGGAGGGAGTAAGAGGCTCGCAATTCGGGTGGATCTTGATGGAGACCTCCTGGCCGCCCACGGGCTCACGGTGGCGGATGTCACCAACGCCTTGCGGGCCGAAAATGTCGAGATTCCGTCAGGTCGTATCGAAGGAGCGACCCGAGAATTCGTGGTCCAGACCGAAGGTAGTCTGGATTCGGTAGCGGCCTTCAACGATCTGATTGTTCGGTCGACAGAAGATGGCCCGGTGCGACTCGGCGAGGTCGGCCGAGCCTGGGCCGGGGACGAGGGCGAGCGCTCGCTGGCGCGCTTCAACCTGAACCCGCACGTCTCCATCGGCATCGTCAAGCAATCCAACGCCAATACCGTGAGCGTCGCCGAAGCCGCCCGGGCCGAGGTCGCAGCCATGCAGGCTTTTCTGCCTCCCGGATACAAGCTTCAGGTAACCTACGATGGGGCCACCTTCATCGAGGAATCGATCAATGAGGTGCAAACCGCGCTGGTGATTGCCGGCCTTCTAGTGCTGTTGGTCATTTTCCTGTTTTTGCACTCGCCGCGCAGTGCCGTCATTCCGGCCCTCACCATCCCGACGTCGGTTCTGGCGACGTTTGGGGTCATCTACTTTGCGGGTTTCACACTCAACAGTCTCACTCTGCTGGCGTTGACCCTCGCGATCGGCGTGGTGGTGGATGATGCAATCATCGTGCTGGAGAATGTCTACCGCTTGATGGAGGAGGGCGCCTCTCGCCGCAAGGCTGCCTTGCAAGGAACGGCCGAAATTGCATTTGCCGCGATCGCCTCCACCATGACGTTGGTCGCCGTCTTTGTCCCGGTCGCTTTTATTACAGGGGTCATCGGACGTTTCTTCTTCGAATTCGGCGTCACCGTGGTCGTGGCGGTGGTCGTATCGTCGTTGGTGGCGCTGACGTTGACCCCGATGCTCTGCTCGCGGTTTCTGGTGGTGCGGCCCGCCAGCGGGTTTCTCGCGTCCTTCGACCAGAAGCTCCAGGCGCTGGCGCGTGTCTATGCCCAGGCGCTCCGATGGTCTCTTGGCCACAGGGGTCGGGTGGCTGCCGCCAGCGCGAGTCTCATCCTCGCTGCCTGCGGGCTTTATTTCGCGCTCGGGCAGGAATTTGTCCCACCCGAGGACCGCAGCGGCTTCCTGGTGCGACTGGAGACACCCGAAGGCTCCACCCTCGATCATCACGACCGCCTGCAATACCCGGTCGAGCGTATCCTGGCCGAGAAACCCGAGATGCGGGCTTCCACGGCGTTTATCGGTTCCGGCGGCGTGGGGTCGGTAAATAGTGGTCTGATTTTCGCGCGAATGCACTCACCAGGGGATCGGAACCGGAGTCAGAACGAGGTGCTTCGGGAATTCCGCGAGGAATCCGCTGAGATCCCCGGTATTCGCGTTTATGCGACTCCCTTTTCGGGCTTGTCGACCAGCCGACGAGGCCAGGCCTTGCAATTCGTGGTGCAGAGCGAATCGTGGGAAGATCTTACCCGCGAGAGTGAGAGCTTGGTGAAGGCGATGGCGGAGGTTCCCGGCCTTGTTGGCGTGCGTTCCAATCTCGAAACCGACAACCCGCAGATCCGGGTCCGGATCGACCGGGAAAAAGCTGCGGCTCTCGGTGTGAGTGCCGCCGAGATCGCCGATACGCTCCGGATACTCCTGGGAGGCTCCCGGACGACACGATTCCGGCAGGGAAACGAACGCTATGAGGTCATCGTTCGCCTCAATGCCGCGCAACGGGCCATTCCCGAGCAACTACAGGAAATCCATGTCCGCGCGGGCAACGGATCGTTGATTCAACTCGCCAGCGTGACCGAGATCGAAGAGGGGGTTGGCCCGAGCAGCATCGGGCACTTCAACCGGAGCCGATCGGTGATTCTCTCGGCCGACCTTGATGGTGTTCCGCTGGGCGAGGCCTTGCTCTCGGTCCAGCAATTGGCTCGCGAGACCCTCCCGGACAACTTCGCGACCACCGTCACCGGCCAGTCGCAGGAAATGGACGATGCCTTCGGAAGTCTGCGCTTCACCTTCCTGCTGGCGTTGATGGCAGTATTTCTCGTGCTGGCTGCTCAGTTCGAGAGCTTTGTTCATCCGTTTACGATCCTGCTGGCGCTACCTCTCGCAATCTTCGGGGCGTTCCTGCTGCTGGCGACGCTCGGCATGACCCTGAACATCTACAGCTTCATCGGAATTGTCATGCTCATTGGCCTGGTGACCAAGAACTCGATCCTTCTGGTGGACTGCACCAATAATCTTCGCGACAAGGGAGTGTCGCGTTCGGCTGCGGTGGTCGAGGCCGGAACCATCCGCTTGCGACCGATTCTGATGACCGCCATCTCCACAGTCGTCGGCATCATGCCGGTCGCCGCGGGGCTGGGTGCCGGTGCCGAGAGCCGGCGGCCCCTCGGGGTTGTGGTTGCGGGAGGCATCCTCGCGTCCACCGTGCTCACCTTAATCGTGGTGCCCGTATTTTATACGCTTCTCGACGATGCTCGGATCTGGGCGGGCCGCCGCTGGCAAGGCCGCAAGCCCGGTTGAGGCAGCGGGTTCACCCGCTCGAGGGTGGTCGATAGGGTTTTTTCAGTCGTGGTTCGATTCCTGCGTCGCGGAAGGAATCCAGCCAGCCATGCCCGGCCTGCGGAAAGCTGTCCGCTTCGGGCAGGTAGGGTTTCAGATCCAGAATCGGTGTGCCGTCAAGGAGATCAAGGCCCGCCGCCCGGACGATACCGGCTTCGATGTTCACGGCGTTTACCTCCACACAACTGAGGCCAATCTGCGAAGGACGATTCGGTGCTCTTGTGGCCAGCACGCCTCGCTTGGGACCACCCCGGGGCGGTTTCACGCGAGCCGCGAAGCCGGTGCTCTGATGAAAAAGGAAGATCACCCAGATTCGCTGGAAGGACTCCAGGTCAGCGAGTGCCTCGCGGTAAGCCGGTTCGATTAGGATTTCGCCCACAACTTCGGGTGCCGCCCGCGGTTGGTGAGGCGCATCCTGACGGCGTTGCCACTGCGTCCGGGCATATCCTATTGTGCGAATCTCCATGCCCCGAACCTACGGGCGTGCCTGCGGTCCCCGCAGCAATTTTCCGGGAACTTCCCCAGTCGGCTCGGCCTTCTCCATCACCACGGCTCCGGAGACGATCTTGATATCATAGCCATCGGCTTTCTGGAGCAACCGGCGCGCGTCCCCCGGCAGATCATAGGCCATTTCGGGTCGACGGAGGGCCAGACGGTCGAAGTCGATCAAATTGAGATCCGCCTTGTAGCCTGGAGCGATCACGCCCCGATCGGACAGGCCGTAGAATTCCGCGGTATGCTGCGTCGTCCTGTGGATCGCGCTCTCGATCGGCAACCGAGGGCCGCGCTTCCGATCACGAACCCAATGTGTCAGCAGGAAGGTGGTCAGGGATGCATCGCAGATCAACCCACAATGCGCGCCCCCGTCGCCCAGACTCAATAGCGAGTGGGGGTGTTCGATCATTACCCGTTGCGGCTCGAGGTCATGGTTGGAGTAGTTGAACAGGGGCAGCAACAACAACTCGCGGGCGTCGTCTTTCAACATGAATTCATAGAGAACCTCGTCCGCCTTGCGTCCTTCGCGAGCCGCGATCGCTGCAATGCTCTGGCTCTCATCTGGTTCGTAATCGGGCGGGTCTCCCATTGGAAAGAGCTTGGCGTAAATTGCCTCGTGGCCCAAAAGAAGATCGAAGCCGTTGGGATCCGCGGTTCGCTCTTCGCTCAAGACACGTGCTCGAAATTCAGGATCCCGCATTCGTCGGGCCCGTTCCTCGAGGGGCAACTCGCTGATCTCCACCAGCGCCGGTCGGTTCATGAACGGGTTCGCCATGGTCTGATGTCCAGCAAGAACGCCGAAAGGACGAGCGGCAATCTGGGCTGTCACATTGGCACCGCGGGCCGCCGAATTCCGACAGCGCTCGAGCAGTTCGTGCCACTGATCCGGGCGAGAATCGAATTGAAGCATGGCGAACGAAACCGGACAGCCGATCTCTGTCGACAATCGCTCCATCCAGTCGATCTCGCGAAGCGCATCCTCGGCATCATCGCCGGTCATATCGCCGGCTGAGCCGGCCCCGGCGACTTCGAATATCCCCCGGCCGGCATCCTGCAAGCCTCGTGCAATGCCGAAGAGTTCATCATCCTGAGCGAAAGTACCCGGAACGGGTTCTCCGTCGACGGCCCGATGGCCCAATGTGCGGGAGGTCGAAAAGCCAAAGGCACCTGCCTCGACCCCCTCGCGCACGAGCGCGCGCATCGCCGCGATATCTTCCTGGCTTGCCGCTTCATTGCGGGCGCCGCGCTCCCCCATCACGTAAGCGCGCACCGCTCCATGCGGGACATGCGTCCCCACATCCATACTCAGCGCCACCTTATCGAGAGCATCGAGATACTCGGGGAACGTCTCCCAGTTCCATTCGATTCCTTCCGACAGCGCCGCACCGGGAATATCCTCGACGCCTTCCATCAGTCCGATGAGCCAATCCCGACGTTCGGGGCGGGCCGGTGCGAAACCAACACCGCAATTACCGAAAATCGTGGTCGTCACCCCATGCCATCCCGACGGCAGAAGGTGGGGATCCCAGGTCGCCTGTGCATCGTAATGCGTGTGGATATCCACGAAGCCCGGAGTGAGCAGTCGCCCCTTGGCGTCGATTTCACGCCGGCCACCGCCATCCACCGCACCCACTTGGGTGATCATCTGTCCCGAGATGGCAACATCTCCCTGAAACTCGGGCGCCCCGGTCCCGTCGACAATTCGGGCGTTACGGATCACAAGATCATGCATATCCGCAACCTGCCACGGACTTCGACCGGGCGCCAGTCCAGAAACCCCGGATATTGCAGGATGGCATCGGACTTGGTTCACCCATCCTCAAGGAGACAATGACATGAGCGGACCTTTGAGCGGATTCAAGATCATTGAAATGGCCGGAATCGGGCCTGGGCCATTTTGCGGAATGATGCTTTCGGACCTCGGTGCCGAGATTCTGCGAATCGATCGAGCGGACAAGGTCCGCCCCGATGCTGCCCCCAACAAGGAACTGCTCGCACGCGGCCGCAAGAGCATTGGCGTGAATCTCAAGACACCCGAGGGTGTCGAGTTGGTACTTCGCTTGCTCGAGAGTGCCGACGGCTTGATCGAGGGCTATCGGCCAGGGGTGATGGAACGCCTCGGCTTGGGACCGGATGTGTGTCTCACCCGAAACCCCGGACTGGTCTATGGACGCATGACGGGCTGGGGCCAGGATGGTCCCATGGCGCAGGCAGCAGGGCATGACATCAACTACATCGCTTTGGCCGGCGCGCTGGAACCAATTGGAAGACGGGGCGAGGCACCGGTGCCGCCACTCAACCTGGTCGGCGATTTCGGCGGGGGTGGGATGCTGCTGGCCTATGGCATGGTCTGCGGAATGTTGGAGACTTCGCGATCCGGTCATGGCCAAGTGGTGGACGCGGCCATGGTCGACGGCGCGGCATCTCTGATGAGCATCATCAACGGCATGCGTCAAATCGGTTTCTGGCAAGAGGAACGCGGAACCAACCTTCTCGACACAGGCGCCTTCTATTACGATGTCTACGAGTGCAAGGATGGAAAGTACATCTCGATAGGTGCGCTCGAACCGCAATTCTACGCGATCATGCTCGACAAGCTTGGCCTGACGGCGGACGATTTTCCCCATCAACATGATCGGGCCCAATGGCCCGCAGCCAAAGAAAAGATTGCGGGCATCTGGAAGACTCGAACGCGGGCAGAGTGGTGCGAGATTTTCGAGGGGAGCGATGCTTGTTTTGCGCCGGTGCTTTCGATGTCCGAGGCACCGGAGCACCCCCATTTGCAGGCGCGCAAGACTTTCGTGGAACGCGATGGGCTGGTGCAGGCGGCACCATCCCCGCGGTTTTCGCGCACGCCGGGGGAAATTCAAGGCCCACCGGTAAACCCCGGAGAACACACGCAGGAAGCTCTCCAGACATGGGGACTTTCCGACGAGGAAATTCAGTCTCTCCGCGGAGCGCAGGCAATCGCCTGAATGGCGGCGCTCCCGAAGGGAGGCCAGGCTAGCGGGTCCTGCGGGCCGGCTCAGAGCGCAAGTTCGAGAAAGTATGTGCCGGGCCTCTCGCCGGTTCCCGGTTCGCCGCGGAATCCCTTGCGGCGATAGAGCCGTCTCGCGCCAAGGTTATTCTCGAGCACCTCAAGGGTAACCTTCGCGCAGCCCCTCTCCTGGGCCTCGCGCTGGACACAACGCAGGAGTTCAGCCGCGACACCTCTTCTGCGAAACCGGGCCTCAACCCAGAGGTCGTGAACATTGATCACACCGGCTGCGGCAAATGTGGAGAGGCTCGGCAGGCATACCGCGAGACCGACGTTTTGTTCGCCGATGGTAGCCAGGAGCACAAAAGCGTTCGGCGATCGCGCCACAAGGTCCACCGAGCGCATGGCCAGATTCCCCTCGAGACGCTGGCCGTCGAGAGATTCCTCGGCATAATCGGCGAGTAGTCCGGCGACATCGATTCGCTCCGAAGCCTCGTGCAGACGGGCCATGCGCACCACACAAGCGGGACCGGGAGGAATTTGGGGGGAAAGATGCTTCAGGGTACGCGTCATGATCGGCTACGGCCGGAGTATCGCCTGAAATTCGAGGCGAGTCGACCCCTCAGGATCTCCGTGATTTTAGCTCTTCGGAGGGCTAGAAACACAGGCGTGAACCAACGTATTCCCGTTACCGTGCTGGGGGGGTTCCTCGGCAGCGGAAAAACCACTCTTCTGAACCGTCTATTGCACGAATCGCATGGCTACCGACTGGCTGTTGTGGTCAACGAGTTTGGTGAGGTGGGGATTGATGGGGCGCGTGTTGCCGGCGCGGAGCGATTCGTGGAACTGGATAACGGTTGTCTTTGTTGTTCCATCAATGAGGACCTCCAGAGGACCCTGGAAGAGTTGGCCCAACGCGGGGGGTTTGACCACCTGGTACTCGAAACGACCGGTCTGGCAGACCCGCTGCCTGTCGGCTGGACATTGAGTCGCGAACGCCTGGTCGACCACTACAGGCTCGATGGACTGCTGACGGTTGTCGATGCTCTGAATCTCGAGAGGGCCCTTGGCGAGGCACCCGAGGCCGAGATGCAGATCGACCGCGCGGACCTTCTGATTTTGAACAAGATGGATCTTGTCGAGGACGAGGGACAGGAAGCGATTCGACGCCTCCGTAGAATCAATACACGAGCTCCCATTTTCCCCGCCGAGCGGGGCGATATTCCCTTCGAAGTGCTTCTGGCGGCCTCGCCGGAAGGGGCGCATCCGCTGATGGACGACGCGCCTGATCAACACCATGCTTCGTTCGAGACCTGGACGTTTCGGACGAACGCCGTCCTGTCCGACGAGGCCCTCGAGGACTTCCTCTATGAGTCTCCGGAAGGGGCCTATCGCCTCAAGGGCATTGTTCGAACCGACGGTGAGTCGACTTGGACTTTTTTCAGCTCGGTGGCGGGACGGTTCGAGATGGAGGCCCACAACGGACCGATCCCGAAGACTGGTGCCATCGTTTTCATCGGCCGGTCTCTGGACCGCGATGCTTTACGAACCCGGTGCGAGGCGCTGATCCCCGACGCCGGGCGATCGGACGATTAGGGCTGCACCCCGAGCACCCCTGGCGGTTCGCTGATTTCGGCTAATCCGGGCCGACCAGAGGTACGCGGGCTATTCATCGGGCTGGCCGCGTTGACCGCATCGGTTTGCTCGGCATGTCGGCGCAGAATTCGTGCCGCATTGACGAGTTGCCGCGAGGGACTCAGCTCGAGAATCTGGACACCATCGTGATCATAGACCAGTTCGACCTGCGGTGGTCTGGCCAGCTTTCGTCCATCCACGACGCCCTGAGCCGAGCGGCTCAGGTAGAAGTAACTCACCCCTTGGCTGACCAGCCGATCCACCTTCTCGGAACCGAACCCGGGCAGCTTCTGCACGGTGACCAGCCGACTGGATCGGGTCATGAGTCTCGGGCTCAAGGGAGAAAGCATCGGGCCCGTGGTCGTGCGGCGGCCCGTGAAATAGGGGATCCAATAGCCGCCATCAGTTCCCACCGCGAGGCTTGGCAGGAGGTTATACGCGGCGATCGCAAATTGCGCGCGGGGTGGAGTATTCTTTTCGATCCAATCGAAGGCTTTCCGGTCACCGGCTTCTACCAGGTTATACTCCGGCGGCACGTCCGCGAGCCTTGCCGGCAGGGAGACCAGTGCCAGAATCAGGGCGCTGATCACGGCTATTTTTTCGACACCATCGGTGCGATCGGCCGGTGCGCTGAGAGCCAGGGCATTTACCCCGACGCCCAGCAGGATCGCCAGAGGGAAATAGCTGAACAGAAAAACCGAATTGAGAGGGAGAATATCGAGGACATGGATGCGCAGCAAATGCACCGACCCGAGTGCCAGGAGCAAGCCGCTCCAGCATGCCGTCACTCGCGCGAGGCGATCGCCTTGAATCACCGCGAAGAGCCCCAGGGCTATTGCCAGAAAGACCAGCAAAGGGGGGGCCGTCCATGCAAAGACCGACTCAGTCGTCCATACCGAGAAGTAGGCATCGCTATTGATGCCGCGAAGATCCGATCCACCTGTCCAGCCATTGCCGTCCAGAGACAGGAACCAGTGCCCCCAAACCCAATGATACAGGCCTGTGCCGTAGCGCGGCAGGAGTGCGAGAAAGCCCAGGCACGCGGTCAACGACGCGGGTACGAGCAAAGCGCGCAAACGACCATCTCGTCGGGCGACCAGACACTCCGCGAGGAATGTAGTGGCAAGAATCGCACACAGGAAGATCCCGACACGAAGGTGGACCAGCACGGTGGCCACACTCAGACCGATCGCAACCACCCCGAGAGGCCATGCGACTTGCCCCCCGCGCTCCTCGACGTTGCGATGCAATTGTTGCAGCCAGATCCAGGACACCAGCCAAGCCAGTGGCAAGATCGCCTGGCCACCGACCTGGGTGAAACGTCCCCACGCGAAATAGACATTCGGCATCTGGTCGATCAATCCCGCAGCCAGCAATCCTAACCACGCCGCCTTGCGTGAGACAAAGCGATCGAGAATGACATATACGCCGATCGCGGCGAGAAGATTCAGAGACTGGCCCGCCCAGATCAACCCCGAAATAGGCGAGACAGCACCGACCCAGGAGACAAAGGCGCTGATCGCGTAGAGACCCATGTGGTAGCGGTCCAGCGCGATGCTCGGGAATACGGGCATTTGATCCGGCAGAAAACCGGAGGTCACGACCTCACGCGTCAACAGGGCGTGATGAAGAGAGTCGGTCAGCGGCGGAACGGGAAAACTCGCGGCGAGCCAGACACGAGGGAAGGCGACCAGGAGAATAATTCCGAGCGCAAACCATTCGTTCCGGTCGAGGTGCGCCTGAGCATCACCACGCCAGCGCCGCTCGAGCAGAAACAGAGCGGCAATCCCGATGAGGCCGCGCGCCAACCCGGTGCCGAGTCCCCCAATCGGAACACCAACAGATACCAGGCTATCCTGCAGTGCGAACAAGAGCACCGGGAGTGCTGCGCCCATCCCCAAGGCGACAAGCCAACCCTGAAGTCCCCCGAAATATCGTTCCAGACCTAGCGCCCGGAATGCTGCTCTGCCCGGGATCAGGAGGATCGCAGCACTGGCCAGTGCCGCGCGTATTGCTTCCGATTGGTCCATGGGGGTGCTTTGTCTATCACAAAGAGCAGACCCGTGGAACGCATGGACTACGCGGTACCTTCCCGACCATCTCGATTATTCAACCTACCAGCAGGTTCACCACGAAACTCTGGATTGGCCGGAGGATGGAACTGAGGGCGCCCGAGAAAATCACGACCAGAAGAAGGACCATTCCCCATCGACGCATCTGAGCGACAAGCGGGTACCAGGATGCCGGCACAAGGCTCTCCACCACGCCGAAACCATCAAGGGGCGGGATCGGCAGAAGATTGAAGACCGCAAGGATAACATTGATCAGCACGGAGTAGACGCCAAAGAGCAGTACGGTCTGGAGGATGCTGCTTTCTTCGAACGACGTACCCTGCGCGCGCAGCGCCAACACGGCCACGGTCATGATGGCGGCGAACACAATATTGGAAGCGGGACCGGCGGCCGAAATCCAGAGATTGGCCGAGCGCGGGTGCCGGGTATGGGCCAGGGAGATCGGCACCGGCTTTGCCCAACCGAACACCGGGGCCCCGGTAAAAGCCAGGAGGGCGGGCACAACAACGCTGCCCATCGGATCGATATGGCGCAGCGGATTCAGCGTGATCCGACCCAAATCACGGGCGGTTGGATCTCCGCAACGGAGCGCCACCCAACCATGCGCGGATTCATGGACGGAAACCGCCAAAACCAGAGCCGCAATTTGCACGATGATCGAGATTGTCTCCATACCCATATCTCCAGATCACCACCCCCGCGCGAACCCGTCAAGATGCCCAGCGTGACCCTTGCCAGCGAAAAGAGTAATGTGAAGGCATGTCCGAGCCGTCCGAGAGCGAAATTCCGCTCGATCCCGTCTGTGGAATGCGCGTTTCCGAATCCGCGCCGGAGAGGGAGTGGGCCTACCAGGGGCGCACCTTCCAGTTTTGCAGCACCGGATGCCGGACAAAATTCCGAGCCGACCCGGAGGGCTACCTGTCGGGCAAGAGCACGACTGTAGAGGACCCGGAAGCTGTCTACACCTGTCCGATGCATCCGGAGGTGGAACAGGTGGGGCCGGGCGCCTGTCCCCTATGCGGCATGGCGCTCGAGCCCCGCGATATCCGCTTGCAGGACGATGGCGAGGACCCCGAACTGGTCACCCTGAAGCGACGTTTGCTCTGGAGCGTGGCTCCCGCGGCAACGGTCTTCCTCCTCGCGATGGGAGACATGATCCCGGGTAACCCGATCACCGAGCCCTTTTCGGATCAGGCGCTTGGCTGGATCCAGCTACTTTTGACGACTCCGGTGGTCTTCGGAGCCGGCTCGATCTTCTTCCAGCGTGCCTGGACCTCTTTTCGAACCGGTCACCTCAATATGTTCACTCTGGTAGCAATCGGCAGCGGGGCCGCCTGGGCGTTCAGCACGACGCAGGTCCTGTCGCCGCAAATGCTGGGAAACCTGCCCACTCGCGTGGCCGGGAGTTCACCGGAACTCTATTTCGAGACGGCTGCGATTATTGTGGTTCTCGTCCTGCTTGGACAGGTCATCGAACTGGGGGCCCGCGCCCGGACCGGCTCGGCGGTCAAGGCGCTTCTCGGCCTCGAGCCGCCCACTGCCCGGCGTATCGGGGCCGATGGCGAGGAGGCCGAGATCCGGTTGGCCGATGTGGCACCGGGCGACAAGTTACGGGTGCGACCAGGCGAGAAGATCCCGGTGGACGGCCGGATCCTCGAGGGCCGGAGCTGGGTAGACGAATCCATGCTGACCGGCGAAGCGGGGCACATCTCCAAGAAAATCGGCGATTCGGTAACGGGTGGCACGCTCAACGGTAACGGGGGATTCGTTCTATCTGCCGAGAGGGTCGGTAACGATACGCTCCTGGCGCAGATCGTGCAGCTCGTCGCGCAAGCCCAGCGATCCCGCGCACCGATCGACCGGCTCGCCGATCGAGTTTCGGGAATTTTCGTGCCGGTCATTCTCCTGATCTCTTTCATTTCCTTCGGGGTGTGGCTCGGGTGGGGGCCTGAGCCACGATTGCCCTATGCGGTGATGGCATCCATCGCCGTGCTGATGATCGCCTGCCCGTGTGCGCTCGGACTGGCCACACCGATGTCGGTCATGGTCGGGATCGGTCGCGGAGCTCAGGCGGGAGTTCTGGTCAAGGATGCTGCAGCCCTGGAGACACTGGCCGTTGTCGACACGGTGGTGCTCGACAAAACCGGAACCCTTACCGAGGGCAACGCCCAATTGGTCAGTATCCACGGAGGCAACGAAATGCTCGCGTTGGCTGCCAGTCTCGAGACCGCTAGCGAGCATCCGATCGCTGAGGCCATCGTGGCAGGAGCCCGAAAGCAGAATCTCGAGCTTGCTGACCATGCCGATTTCGAGTCAAGCCCGGGCATCGGGGTCTTCGGGACCGTTGCCGGGCGAGCCGTCGCTGTCGGCAGTGAACGCTTGCTCGATGCGGAGATCACCGACCCCGAAGACCACGCGGCCGAGGCCATCGCCTTGCGGGAGCAAGGCGAGACCGTGGTCCTGGTCGCAATCGATGGCACGATCAAGGGCCTTCTCGGGGTGGCGGACCCGATCAAGCAAAGCGCGCCCGAGGCATTACAGCGGCTGAGTCAGCTGGGCATCTCCGTTTTCATGGCCACTGGAGACAATCCTGCGACCGCCGAATCCGTTGCCGGGCAACTCGGCGTTGAGCAATTCGAGGGGAATATGCTCCCCGGCGACAAGGCCGCCCTGATTACCCGGTTGCAGGCCGAGGGGAGGGTGGTGGCCATGGCCGGCGACGGCGTCAACGACGCGCCCGCATTGGCGCAGGCCGAGGTTGGTGTCGCGATGGGCACCGGGACCGACGTGGCAATACATAGTGCGGGCCTCACGCTGCTCAGCGGTGATCTTCGGGCACTGGTTTCGGCAAGACGACTCTCGCAGGCCACCCGCACCAATATTCGAGAAAATCTGTTTTTTGCCTTTGTCTACAATGCCGCGGGCGTCCCGATCGCAGCAGGAGTCCTCTACCCGAGCTTCGGGATTCTGCTCAGTCCGATGATCGCGGCTCTGGCGATGTCGCTGAGTTCGATCTGCGTAATCGGCAATGCCCTGCGACTGCGAAGCGTACGACTGCGGTAGAGATACCTCCAACCGAGAGCTCGCGCCGGTGGACCTCGAGGACCAGTCTGATATCGAGCTTGGGTGTCCTTCGAGCCGCCTGCGGGTGAATCCCGAACCAAATCAAAGCCGAAGCGCCGCGCCGCCATTCCCCGACTTCGACTGCCCTTTCGGCTCATCAACCGGACCATGGGCCCATGGGCCAGGAATTCCTTCTCGCTTTCGCCCGAGGAGCTTCTCGGCCAGGTAAGCCGGCGAAGTGGGCTTTCCGATTACGGTGCGCCTGATTTTCGAGACCCTCTCGCGCGCCTGCTCGAGGAGCCCCGGCAAAATCGCGATTATCATCTTCTGGGCCGCTATCGGCTTCACCATGAGGTCCGACGGCTGCTGCGGACGCGACTGCGCCTGTACGACCTGATCAAGCGACATCCGGAGATCGAAAACCAGACCATCGAATCTCCCATTTTTGTCATGGGACTGCCCGGGTCCGGGAGCGAGGACGTCCACCAATTGCTTAGCCAGCATCCGGCCTTGCGCTCTCTTCCTGCATGGGAAGCCCGCGAACCGCTGCCCCGGACGGTCGCCGCCGAACCAGATCTCGACATCAAGGACCGGGAAAGACGCCTCGGCAAAAATGACTATCGTCGATGGCTGGCCATCCCTGAGGCCCCCTGCAGTTCGGCGTATCCCGCGGCCGGACGCCTGGGGCACGACGAGGAACTGATGGGCGTTGAGTTCGCCTCCATCCTGTTGGAAATGAAATACGAAGGCGCGAGCTATCGCCGTTGGCGAATGACACAATCGCAACGCCCGGCCTATGCCACGTTGCGACGGTTGCTCCAGGTTCTGCAGTGGCTCCGTGGCGGCGAGCGCTGGCTCCTCCATTCCACACAGCACGTGGACCAATTGGAAGTTCTGCTGCGGGTCTTCCCCGATGCTCAGGTTCTGCATGTACACCGCGATCCCTATATCGTCAGCTACACCACCAACCTCGCAGCCCAGCGACAGCATCAACTGACCCGTCGGGGCGGGGATCTCGCGGACCGCAATCAGCTCTGGCTGGATCGTACCGAGTCCAGGATGCGCTCGTGCATCCGAACCAGAATGACCTTTCCCGACCTGCCGGTCACGGATATCGGCTACGAGGACTACACCGCAAGCCCTATCGACATCGCTGAAGGCTGCTTTCATGCCGCCGGAGAGCCGATGCCGAACAGCCTTGCCGATCAAATGAAGGACTTCCATACGAAGGCTCTCCGTGACAAAGACCTCAGGATGAAGCCCGATCCTGCGCGTCTGGCCCCGAATCCCGATCACATCGAAAAACGTCTGGGGTTTTATCGCGATTTCTTCGCGGTGGCGCATGAGCCGTCCGACTGGCCCGACTCAAACTGAATCGCTACAGCCCTGAAATCAGCCGCCTCCGTGACCGGCGTTCTTTTCGACACAAAACAAGGAATGTTCAATGTCTTCTTCCAGCATCAAATCCATCCGCGCCCGTGAGGTCATGGACTCCCGTGGCAAGCCTACCGTCGAAGCCGACGTCATTTTGGAGGACGGCACCGTGGGAAGCGCCGCTGTTCCCAGTGGGGCCTCGACCGGCGCGCATGAGGCTCTTGAGCTCCGAGACGGCGACGCGAGCCGATTTGCAGGAGCCGGTGTGCAGAATGCTGTGGCGAATATCCACGGCCCGCTGCAGGAGGCCACACTCGGCCTTGATGCTCGTGACCAACAGGCCGTCGATGAAGCCATGCTCGCGGCTGATGGAACGGCGCTGAAGAAAGAATTGGGTGCCAACGCAATCCTCGCTGTCTCAATGGCCAATGCTCGAGCCGCCGCAGCGAACAAGAACTTGCCGCTCTACAAATCGCTGGGCGGCGCCGACGCCCTTACTTTGCCGGTACCGTTCATGAACGTCCTCAACGGTGGTGCTCACGCGGTCGGCGGCGTGGACTTTCAGGAGTTCATGATTGCGCCGATCGGGTTCGACAGTTTCCGCGAGGCGCTCCGAGCGGGCAGTGAGGTCTATGCGGAGCTGAAGTCGATCCTGCATGACAAGAATCTCTCGGTGGGGGTTGGCGATGAGGGTGGGTTCGCGCCGGCCCTCGCGCAGAACAGCGATGCACCGGAATTGCTCCTGCAAGCAATTGACTCGGCTGGCTACAAGGCGGGCACCGAGATTGTACTCGCACTCGACCCGGCCACCACCGAATTCTTCGATGGCACACATTACAGCCTCGATCGTACCACCGGCGAGAAACTGACCTCGACCGAAATGAGTGCGCTCTGGGAGAAGTGGGTAGCCGAATATCCTATCCGCTCCATCGAGGATGCACTCGGCGAGGACGATTGGGATGGTTGGGCGGCTTTGACCAAGGCCATACCGAGCCACTGTCAACTGGTCGGCGATGACCTCTTCGTCACGCAGAAAACTCGATTGGAGCGAGGGATCCGGGAGAATGTCGGTAGCGCGATTCTGATCAAGCTCAATCAAGTGGGCAGCGTCAGCGAGACGCTCGAAACCATCGAAATCGCTGCAGGGCAAAACTACCGTCAGATGATTTCGCACCGCTCGGGCGAAACCGAGGACACCTTTATCGCAGACCTTGCGGTGGCGACGAACTCAGGTCAGATCAAGACAGGTGCTCCGTGTCGCTCGGAAAGGGTCGCCAAATACAACCAGCTTCTCCGGATCGAGGAGGAATTGGGCTCGGCTGCTCGCTACGCCGGCCGCGACGCCTTGTCAGACTGAGGCGCGGCCGTAGCAGCCTTCCGTTTCAGCTCTCCGAACCAAGGGGAGCGGCACCGGCAAGCACAGCCCGGTAGCCCCGGGGCTCTATCCAGGCATGGTCAAGAGCGCCTCGGGAGCGCAGCATTTCGTGCAGGCGCGGCAAATTATAATGCGGTACAGTCATCAGCAAATGGTGCTCGAGGTGGTAGTTCACGCCGTTGGGCGCGAACAATAAACGTTCCAACGGGTTGACCAAGGTCGTGCGCGTATTGCGCAAAGGGTCCAGAGGATCCGGTGCCATCGCGTGCTCGGCAATGGCCCGCACGCGGGTCGCGAGCTGAAAGGTCGTCATCCACGCCAGAACCCAGACCAGATACACCAGCGGGTGTCCCGAAAACAGGCAGACGAGAAAGATCGCCAGATTCGAGATCGCGACGCCGTGCAAATTGCGCAGCCCTCCCACGGTGCGAGCTTGCCGTCCGCGGCTCCGGCCGAGATCCCGCGCAAGAGTCGCCCGGACCCGCTTCCATCCTGTCTGACCCGTAAGGTCGCGAATCACTTTGCGGCGCAGGCTGGCGCGCGTGATGGGGAAGGGCGTGGTCAATCCGAGATCCGGGTCGTCCGCGGTATAATTCTTGGCATGGTGCTGCAGGTGGTAATCCCGGTAGGGGCCGACATCGGTCCACGTCGGAAAGGCCGCGAGCCAGTTCCCGGCCCAATCATTCCAACGCCGGTTGCGTAGCAGGGCATGATGAGCGGCGTCATGCATGAGGATCGCCAGTCCCAGCTGACGGCCTCCGATGAGAAAGGTGGCGACCAGCACCGCGATCGGAAAACTGGGACCATGCTGCCATTGCGCGACAAGCGCCATCGAGCCAAAGATGATCGCCCAATTCAGCGTGATCGAGAGCCAAGCCCGACCGTCACGGATTGTGACCAGGTCCCGGATTTCTTCACGAGTCAAAACCGCGCGCCAGGGCGACATACGTAATGGTCCCATCCTGAACCACGGATCGCAAGGGGGAATCCCGGACAATGCGGCCAAACAGCTTTACGAGACCAAAATCCACACGTAGAACAAATCCATGGGGATCAGTAGGGCCAGATTCGCGAAGATGGGCATAACGCGGTCACTGGTCGCGTCAGCCCTCACGATGTCCCTTCTCACTGGCCCCCGCCTCGCGCTGGCCGGCTCGCCCAACCATGGCCCGGCCGTCGGCCCGCAGACTACAGAAGCCACATTACGTCTGGAATACGAGCTGCACTGGCGTTTTCTGCATATCCTCACATTTACTTCGACCTCGGAACGACAGGCCTCCGGGGGCTACCGGATGGAAACCGAGGGCGAGACTGTAGGGATCGTGGACACATTCTTTCCCTGGAAAGCTCGATCGGCGGCAGCCGGGATCACCCGTGGGGGCCGGTTGCGACCTGCCGAATATCAAAGCCGGAGCCATTTCCGCGGCAAGACCCAGGAAGTCGACCTGACCTATCAGGACACCACGCCCCGCACCGAGATCCGAGGCCAGATCCTATCGGATGGCGAACGCGAGCCGGTCCCCGAAGAGCTCCAGAAAGACACCCAGGATCCGCTTACCGCGATCGCCGAGCTGACGCGCGGGCTCGCGACACGAGGCGATTGCCATGGACGTTGGCCGATCTTTGACGGGCTCCGGCGCTACGATCTCCTCTACGACGATCTCGGACCCACCGAGCTTGCGACGTCGGGTAATGATCCATGGAGCGGCCCGGCGCGATTATGCCGGGTTCGCTTCGACATGCGAGCCGGACAATGGCGTGGCGAGGAGCGCCCTGAGGAGGATCCATCACAGGTGCTGGTCTGGCTCCAGACGCTCGTGCCCGGGCAGGATCCCATCCCGGTTCGATTTCGAGTCGAGTCGGAAAAAGGGGCCCTCGATGTCCATCTGGTCAAGCCACCCGAAATCAACTGATCCTGTTTGGGTCTTCGCTCTTTGCGCGCTAGAGGCATAGGCGTGCAGACACAAAGCCCGGACAGGAAAAGCCCGAAGGACGGGCCTCTCGGCGAGAGTTGGCGGGCCTGGATTGCACTCGCCATCGGTGTTCTCGCGGTTAGCGCACATTCGATGCTCCACTACGGAATCTCCCCCCTGATGAAGACGATTACGGAGGAGCTATCCTGGTCGCGCTCCTCCTACGCGCAAGCCGTCAACTTCCGACTGCTTTTGATGATGGCGATCGTGCCGTTTGCAGGGGCCATGGCCGACCGCTGGGGGCCTCGCGCAGTCCTGACAACAGGCGCGTTTCTGGTGGGCGTCGGCGTTGTAATGCTGGCGAATATGAGCACGCTACCGCTCTTTTTCGGTTCGAGCGTCCTGATCGGACCCGGGCAGGCATTTATCGGTTCCGTCGCTGGATCAGTTTTGGTGCTGCGCCTGTTCCGAAAACGACAGGGATTGGCCATCGGGATTCTCAATGGCGGCGACAACCTGATTACCGGCATGGTCCATTCGCTGTCCGCTCTACTATTGCTGCAATACGGATGGCGGGGAGCCCTCGGGAGCCTGTCCGCGGGCTACTTTGTCCTAGGCGTACTCATCTGGACCGTATTGGCCAGGGACGAGGGGCGCAGTGACGAGAATGAGGAGCCTCGGAGCGCAGAGGCCCAAACACCCGCCGTCACCCGGATCCCATGGCGAGACAAACGATTATGGCTGTTGATCCTGACTTATATCGGTATTTATTCGTTCGTGACTTCCATCGGCTTTCATTTTCCGGCGTATCGACAGGACATGGGAAGTCGCGCAGACGAGGCCGCCTGGCTCTACAGCTTCAGCACGATCATCGGGGGCTTTGGCTCGATTCTCATCGGATGGATTTCCGAACGCCTGACGGCACGTACCACTCTGGTCGGCGTGGTCCTGGCGCTGATGTTGTCCTCGATCATCCTTTGGTTGCCAGTAGGTGAGGGAGCCCTCTATGGCTGGGCTTTCTTCTATGGCATTGCGAACGCCGGCGGCGTGGCCTTGTTGGCATTGACACTCAGCGAACTCTTCGGAGATGCCGCCATCGGCAAGATCATGGGTTTTGCGATGGTCTTTTGCATGGGAGCTACCGTCCTGGGGAACTGGTTCACGGCAGCCGTATTCGACAACTTTGGCGGCTACATCGCAGCATGGCAGTCCTATACGGTAGTCCTGGCGTGCGCTGCGATTCCGGCCTTTGCCTTGCGCCGAGCCAACCCGCCCACCTAGAGACGGGACTCTGGGGCAACCGATTCCCATTCACAGCCAAGGCAGGTACAAGCACGGTATGAGTGATTCATTGACCGAGGCTCTTGTCAGCGAGGTCCGCGCGCAGCGGCGAGACGCCCTCAGCGGTCCGGACAGTCCTGCGGGCCGAGAGTTGGGGCTGGCCGTAGGCAAGAACGTGCTGCAGATCCGGGGAGAGCGCAATCTGGACCTCGAGGCCGTGGCGCGGCGAACCGGCATCCGCACCGACCTTCTCGCGGCGCTCGAAAGCGGCGGGGCCGTGCCCAGCCTGCGGGCGGTCTGGAATCTGGCTACCGGCCTCGAGGTGCCATTTGGCCGACTTCTGGCCAACACGATGCTGACGGCCGGCGGCGATCCCGATTTCCGAATCCAACAAGCCGATCGCGGACGGGTGATTGAATCCTCCACGGCCAGTTTTCGCTCACGGGTACTCTTCCTCGAAGGTGATCCCCGCGCCCCGGAGGTCTACGAATTCACCCTGCGACCGGGAGCAGCCGAAGAGGCTGCTGCTCATGCCGACGATACCTTCGAGCATATCACGATGCTCCGAGGCACACTGATAGTCAGTTGTGACGGGAAGACAGCCACTCTGCGCAGCGGGGACACCCTTTTCTTCCGCGCCGATCTCGCGCACAGCTACCACAATCCCGAGGAAGAGGACGCCGTAGCTCATCTGGTCATGAGCTACAGACACTCTTGAGAATTCGACCGGAGAGGCCGCCGAGCGACCATGCGGTCGCTCGGCCGTTTCGCTTCGGAAGGCTAGAACCCGGCGTTCTTGTCGACAACCACGTCCTTGGCTTCGCGTGCCTGAATATGGTCACCGGTAATCATGTCCTTGTAGCCCATGCCGGGCCCGACCATCGGGTAGACGTGCTCGGCGAGATCCACGATTACCTCGAGGAAGGCAGGTCCATCGAAGGCCAGAAAGTTTTCCAGACCGGACCTGAGGTCCTTGCGAGCGGAGATGCGCTCGACAAAGCCAAACCCGTCGGCCTCGGCGGCTTTCACGAAGTCTTTCTGGTGTAATTGCTTGTCCGACCCCGAATAGCGGTTGGCGTAGAACAAATCCTGCCATTGGTGGACCATGCCATCACCGTAGTTGTTCAGTAGAAGGACCTTCACGGGAATGCCATACGTGGTCAGCGTCTCGAGCTCGCCCAGATTCATCCGGATCGAACCGTCGCCATCCACGTCGATCACCAGCTTGTCGGGGCACGCCAGCTGTGCGCCTGCAGCCGCCGGAAGGCCGAAGCCCATGGTGCCCATACTCCCGGAAGTCAAAAATGTGCGTGGCTCGTGAAAATCCAGGTACTGCGCCGCCCACATCTGATGCTGCCCCACACCAGTGGAAACAATCGCATTGCCCTGGGTGAGATCGTTCAGACTGTCGAGCACCTCGGTTGCCTGCAGGATCGCGGCATCCCTTTTGTAGGCAAAGGGGTGGGATTTCCGCAGGCCGCGGACGTGCTCAAGCCAGGGGGTGAAATCTTTCGAGAAATTGTTGCCGGCGAGCAGCAACTGCTGGAGACCCGCCCGCGCATCGCATACGTAGGCCCAGTCCACGCCCTTGACCTTGCCGATCTCGGAGGCGTCGATGTCCAGATGCGCGATCCGAGCGCCGGGCGCGAACTCATGGACTTTACCGGCCACTCGATCGTCAAACCGCGACCCCACGGCAAAAATGAAGTCACAATCTTCCACCGCATAGTTGGCAAAGGCTGCGCCGTGCATGCCGAGCATATGGAGGGAGAGGTCGCTTGTCGTGTCCACGGCTCCGATCCCCATCAGCGTGGTGACCACAGGAATCTGGAAACGCTCACTAAAGGCGCGCAAGGCTTCCGCCGCCCCTGCGTTCAGAACGCCACCCCCGGCATAGATCAGCGGACGTTCGGCCTGAGCGAGCAGATCATAGAAGTCGCCGCCGACTTCATCCGAGAGCGTTGCCCCGGCTAATTTATCCATTCGCTCGTCGTAGCCGCGCAATTCAAGCAAACCCGAACCCTTGAAAGTTCCCTCCGAGAGTTGGACGTCGCGGGGGAGGTCGACCACGACCGGTCCCGGACGACCGGTGCGCGCCAACTCAAAGGCGGTGCGAATGGTTTCTTCAATTTTGGTCTCGTCAGTCACGAGAAACACATGCTTTGCACAGGCCGACATGATGTTGAATACCGGTGCTTCCTGAAACGCGTCGGTTCCCATCGCTGCGCGCGGCACCTGACCGGTGATCAGCACGCAGGGAATCGAATCGGCATGACAATCACGGATCGGCGTGACGGCATTGGTCGCCCCTGGACCGGAGGTGACAATAAAAACCCCGACTTTGCCCGAGGCGCGGGCGTAACCCGCCGCCATGAAGCCAGCGCCTTGTTCGGTGGCCGGGACCACCAACCGCACCTGATCAGAGGGATCCCGTCCCTCATTGAAGCGAAAAACAGCGTCATATGTCGGCAAGATCGCACCGCCGCTGTAGCCGAAAACAACGTCCACGCCTTCATCGGCCAGTACCTGCACGGCCATCTCGGCACCGGTCATCCGGGTGCCTGCCAAAGGGTGTGGGGTGATTTTTGTCGCCTTCTGGGCCTTGTTCATCGGTTCATGCTCCTTGATTCGCGTGTCTTTTCCGTAGCATTGGCGGATCCACCCTGCCAAGATTCCGGCGCTGGTAGCGATTCCACGCTTGTCGGCGCTAAACAGGGAGAGCCATGAGCCTGTCCGAGGACGAGAAATGGATGCAGATTGCCCTTGCAGAGGCCGATTCGGGAGCCGAAGCCGGAGAGGTGCCGGTGGGCGCCGTGTTGGTGGGAGCGGACGGGAAAGAAGTCGCGCGGGGCCATAATGCACCCCGAAAACTCTGTGATCCGACCGCCCACGCTGAGGTTCTGACGCTACGGCGTGCCGCGCAGCGGGTGGGCGCCTATCGCCTTCCGGGCACAACGCTCTATGCAACGCTCGAGCCTTGCGCTCTCTGTATGGGCGCTGCGCTCCAGGCCCGTGTGCGGAGAATTGTCTTCGGAGCCTCCGATCCCAAGGGCGGGGCCGCCGGCTCGGTAGTGGATTTGACGCATCAAGTCGCCCTGAATCATCAGATCGAAACCACCGGCGGCGTCCTTGACGAAGCCTGCGCCGCTGTGCTCCGGGCGTTCTTTGCAAAACGCCGCGCAAAACCCTGAATCGGGCCGCCTTGCAGAGCCCGCCACGGAGCGTTAATTCTCGGACTCCGCTGGAGAGGTGGCCGAGTCCGGTTGAAGGCGCACGATTCGAAATCGTGTGTGCCCCCTTAAA
>Ga0055584_100000955_pt1 | contig 27955 bp, 23 predicted proteins | sample OSDHelmetaG_FD_58716 | JGI IMG/M metagenome (GOLD analysis project Ga0055584, IMG submission 58716) | Pelagic marine sediment microbial communities from the LTER site Helgoland, North Sea, for post-phytoplankton bloom and carbon turnover... | ecosystem: Environmental > Aquatic > Marine >... | reverse complement strand
TACAGTAGATTATCTTTTGGTCTTAGCTATAATTTTAATAATTCAAGTGAAGATGTACATTTCTCTAAACTGGACGTTAGGCATGGCCGGTCTGGAAAAACGGCTGATAATGAAGAATTAGATAATTCTAGTGTTCCTTCATACAATGAAGATGGAGATGTTGATCCAGCAAGTTTGTCTTCAAAAGATAGAATGATGGATTTATTGCTTAAACTATACAAAACTCAGTTGAGAATCATTCAATACCAACATTTAGATGAATAATAATAAACCGTAATTAAGGTCTAGAATTACGATGTTTGTTTTTCTTTAATTACTTCTAACTTTCTTAAAGACAATATTTTTTAACGCACCAAAAAAATATTTAAAGTTAGTTTGTACTGGGTTCTCGCTATAGGCGCGCAGATATCTTGTTTCTGACGCCATGATTTCGTTTAGATTATTAGGTAAATCTAAATAGAAAGGAGGAACCAGCCCTGGTTTAAAGTGAGATCGTAGTTCTATTAACTCTTTTGAATATAAACTCAAGTAGTGTTTGCTTAATGGCCTTACACCAACGAGTTTAAGTTCTCCTTTTATCAGGTTATATAACATGGGAAGTTCGTCTATCCAAAATGCTCTCAAAACATGACCCCATTCAGTAATTCTAAAATCATTTTTAAATTTTCCACCATCCTTTAAGTCATTCCTGCGGTATATGTATTCCTGAAGATATTCCGCATATGGATGCATGGTTCTTAGCTTATATATCGAAATGGTGTTGCCATAGTACCCTATACGGTTCATTTTAAAAATCAGACCATATGGTGGTTTTGGTTTAGGCTGATATTTCTCAGTTTTTTGCGCAATAAAATAAAGTCTATTGTTAATTTCTTCCTCTTGTAAAATAGTAAACCCACAGAAAATCAATCTACCTAATATTTCAGCTTTTGATATAGCCCGGTTACGATCTGCAGTTATAAAATGATAAAGTGACTTAGTAAACCATAGCTTAGGGAATATTCTTTTAAAAATAAAGTCTAAAAAGTAATAGATTCGACCAGTAGAACGGTATTTGTTTAATATTCTTTTTTTTCTTTCTGGAAGCGTTTCCGCGGTTCCAATAAATATTCCTTTGGCCTCAAGTTTGTTATTTGCAGCGACAAAAACATCATTAATTTTATTTATGTCATTAACTTTATGAAGATTAATCACCCCACTTACATTGTTAACATTAAGAGCATCTATGTTGAAACTGGTAGCTGTATCTAAAACAACTGTGCCGGAAGAGGAGAGGGAAATGTACTGTTCAATTAGCTTGCAAACTGTCTCACCAACTTCACTTAATACAAGGTTCCTTATCTCCATTCGCCCAATTATTTCTTTATTCTAAAAAGCGAAGGTAATCCATATTGCTAAACTGCGCATCTATATTTATATTCCTTCAACCTTATTACGAATATTTGAGCTAGTATTTTTTGAACCAATTAGCATAAGTGAGCTAGAGCGAAGTATACAATTTTAGAAACAAGCGTTAATTATAGTTATTATAATAATATCAGAAGATTTAATCGACTAAATAATAAGGAGTATCATGATTACTGCTAAGTAAGGAGTTCTTGAATTATGATGCTGTTTTGCATGGATTGTTTTCTTAATAGAAAGAACAAGCGGGAGGATGAGAAGCGGCAAGAGCACTCCTGCTATAGTTTCGAATCTACAATGAAAATATTGGAAAATCAACATCCCGAGAACGAACAGAAAAATACAATATCTAAAATCCGAAATTTGCGCCTGCGACAAATGTTGTTACGTTACCGGTAAAAATATCTGGCGAGTATTTCTGAGTTAGTCCAGTTGAGTTCGACTTTATTAGCTCTAAGTATATTGTGCCATCGTTAATTACTTCATAAGTTACTTTTAAAGAGTACACTTCATTACTCCAAGTTACCTCTTCTAAGAATTTTAATCCAAGTACGTTACCGATACCGTTAATTATTTGGTAATCAACTTCAGACCCTTTAACGGCATTAGTATAAGTAGCTCCGATTCTCAAACATCTAATAGGTTTGTAGGATAATGCAAAGTGAATTTCTTCTGAGTTATCGCGTAAATAATGGCCCATGTTGTAGTAATTAGAGGCATATGTAGTGCGCGCTATTTGGTGCTGATAAGTCCAAGGATTTGTCCTCGTATATTCAAAACCGAAGCTAGTATTGCGAATTAAGTTGCTCACGTTGAATCCAGCTTTAATACTATATAAGTTGGTGTGTTGGTCGTTATTGAAAATGTTCCCGATGTTTAGCTCATCCAAGAACATGGCGTAATATAGGTGGGTATACGGTAGTAGTCTCGTACTAATATCCATGAACATTTGTGAGTTTTGTCCAATATCGTTTGCCCCAGTTCCATTGTAGGTATGGTCGACAGATTTGTAAAACATGAAGGGGATTAAGTATCCCGGATTTATACCTACATCGCTATAAATAATTGAGTTTCCAACAGAAAGGTATGTGCTTTTAATAGGTTTAAATGTGAACAGGTTAGCCGCCACATATTTATCGTAGAACATTCTTCTTCGCTGACCATTTACCCAATATGTAGCGGCACTATCGACTTCTTGAGAGACCAGTGATCCATGAAAATAGTTGAAATCAAACCATTTTACGGGGGACATTTTAAAATTGAGATAAGCGAAAGATGGTTGTCTTCCAGAAAAAATGTTTGCCCCATTGTAATTATTACCCCAGGTAAAATTGTCTTTTCTTAATGATATAGCCCCCCAATTCCAACTATAGACAATGCTGCCATAAGCCTCGCTGAAATCAGATCGTTGATCACTAACTCCTTGATTAATTTTATAATTGCCCCCAGGATAATTAACTAATAACTGTCTACTGAATAGGTCCTGAGAAATGCCATTATCACGCAGGCTTACGTCAAAAGAAAAATGTTCACCAACTGAGCCAAAAATATGCGCTCCAGACCATCTATGCCATGCATCGGCTCCGATAATTTTAAATGGTTGGTCAATACCTCCCCAGTTTTTAGGGTATGAGTTTTTGTTGTAATAGACACGGGCACCGCCAATAAAATTAAGAGTAACCTGAAATAAAGAATCACCATAATAATAGGCATCTAGTCTTTTATCAAATTTCCCTTTAATTTTTATCAACTCTTTATTAAAGTCTTTTAAATAGAAATCAAGTTCTTCCTGTTGTCTTTTATTAAGCTTGTCCTCAATACTATTTATCTCAGACAATTTTATTGCAATTAGTTTTCTGGAATACGGCTTTACAGCAGAATTGAGCTCTATCTTCCCGATCGTTGCCATTTCATCAATAAACTCGTAAACGCTTGACGTGAGAGGCTGATAAACCTCTTGAGCGGCAAGACTCATGGTGAATAACGAGAATATATAAAAAATTGCTTTTTTCATAATTAGTGACTACTAGCGTTATTAAAAAAATGAAATTCAGTTTCTGATTCCAAAATTATTGATTTGTTCATTTCATTAGCATCTCGTTAACCGCCGAAGTTACTTTTATTTGATTAGTATATAAAGCATTATAGGCTTTGCGGATATTTGTCAAAAAGATTGATTAGAAAGGAAGTTATATCATCTGATTTGGCTAGCATAAGTTTACGTTTTATCAACCAATCCTCTTTTAATTTTGGGTTGCTAATTAATTCTTCAAGTTTATTTTGTAATTGTATTTCTTGTGAAGAGTTAAAACCAAAACACAAATTGTGTTTAGATTCAAGTTCTTGCAAGTAACTCAGCTTACCTACAAAGTCATTAAATCTAATTGTAGGAGTGCCAAGAATGGCCGCTTCTGCACTCATGGTTTGGGAATCTCCTATAAACAGATTAGCAAAGTACAAAGCGTTATGCATAAGGTGTGGTTCCAGCCTTATTTGAAATTTTTCAAGATTCTTTGGTAAATTTCTTTCGGTCGAAATATGAACAGTGCCAAATGAAATTAAATGATCTACTATTCTGTTAAGAATTTCATTGCTAATACCTTTTTTTCCATTGTCGTGATGTGCATTAAGGTTAACGACTCTAATAATATAAAATCGATTTTTATTGCCAAATAAATGTTTTATAGTTTCTTTTTTTGGGACAAAAGAATGATTAAGATATGTTAGTTCAAAACAGCCATTAAAACCGATCTTCTTGAAATTATATAGTCCGCAGTCGCAGCAGTTTGGAGCCAATATGTAAGTTGCATATTTATAACCATATTTCACCAATAGGGGTATTTCAGATGCATCATCTTCGCTAATAACTATTGAAGGGATATTTAAAAGTTTGCCTATGTGCGTAATTTCAATACTTGTTCCTATTAGAAGATTTGGCTTCTTTTTTAGACAAAATGCGAACAAGATTAATTGTCGTTTTAGTATTGTAAGTACTCTAAAAAAAAGGGATCTTGTACCAATATCTCTGACAAAAAACTTATCGTAATTTAAATGCTTCGTTAGTTCAATCAGAACATCTTTATCTCTGATCATAAGAGAAATATCATGTCCTTTTTTCTTTAATTCAGGAAGTACATTAGAAACATAATGATAATGTGCTGGGTGACCTAAATAGAACAAATAATTCATCTTATTTGGCCAATTTCAAGTTTATTAATGCAAGTAACATCCATGCTTGAGACCACCTTGTGAAAGTGGTTTTGATTGAATATATAGGGTATTTTTTATAATAAAATTTTCCTTGATTATCGTACATATGATTAATGGTCCATAGGTAAATATTTTGAGCTTGTTCAGAATCAGAAAATAGTGTAAAAGTAATTATCCCTTGGGCTTGATTATGTATGTCAGTGGGCCATTTTTTCGGTAAGCGCCAATGCGATTGACCAGCTTCGTTGAATTGATACTTTTTGTAGAAGGTTAAACCATTCTTCAGTGATTTTTCTAGTTTATCGCTTGTATAATCGATCAGTTCTGAAATATTCTTTAATGAATTCAAAATATATCCTTGGTGAAAGTCAATTTGTCTTCTCTCCGCTTTTTTTACAGGGTCATAGCTGTACATCCAGCTGCCATTCGAGTGCTGCCTGGATATAACGTAAGATACAGTTTCTTTAATTAATTCTTCGGTTTGCTTATTTTTATTAACGAAATAATCTACAGCAAGTATTTCCGATGCTAGCAAACTCGCATTGTAGCAAAAATCAGCATCTATCTGAGAATAACTAATGCATTTTCCAATTTCCGTTTTTGAAACATGCAGGTCCTTAGTAACATAGTTACTCGCTTCTGCGATTAATTCAGTAGCCCTCAGTTCTCCAAACACTTCAAAATACTCTTTCAGTCCTTGCACCACAAAGCTGGTTGCAACCACGTTAGAGTAATGTTTGGGTAATGTTTTTTTAGGGCTAACCCATTCAAAATTGTATCCCCATGAAGTTCCTGTGCTGCTTTTGTTTTGAGAAGCGTCAAGAATAGAAAAAAGGGTTTCACATTTGGATTTCAATTCTTTTGATGGGCTTACCTTATATAACTTAGAGTAGGCTTGTAAAAAAAGACCAATAGCTTTAGGGTTTATCTCTTTTTTAATCAGAAGTAAAGGCCTAATATTTATTGGGTTCCGTTTTTGAAATTGTGTAGCAATCACTTTGCCCCATTTCCCAATAGGTTTAAGAAACGGCGAGTTTAGGGTGTCATATGGATCATAACCTGCAAAATTATCACTTTCGATTTGATTCCGTACATCATCTATTATATCATCGACTTTAAGAAATGAAGCAGTCATTATATCGTAATTAGTTGACCTCCGTTTCGAGAAGATTCGATAACTTTTAATGTTGCTAAGGTGCTATTGTATAAAGTGTCATATGGAATCAAGGAATATCCATTTTTGATTCCTTCAATGAATAGATTTACCTCCTGCGCGTAACCTTTGTCTTGGCCGTTCAATTTTGTTTTTTGAACCTTTTTTCCAAATTTAGTTAGTGTGTGGAAATCCTCTATTTCATAAATAATTCCATTGGAAAAAATCTCTACATGCTCTTTTTCTATGGATGAATTACCGTTCGCGTAATATGTTATTGAGGCAATACTTCCGTTTTGAAAAGATAAATTGATACTCATAGTGTCATTCGTGTTATCGGCAGATTTCATAGAAAAGGCGGATACGCTAACGATGCTGCTATTGGCTAAAAAGGAGCAGTAATCGATGAAATGGCAAGCTTCGCCTATAACACGACCACCCCCAATTTTGGGGTTTTGTGTCCAATGAGAACTATCTAATTTACCAGCATTGATTCTGTAGTTAATTGAAATTGGCGAATCGTTTAGCTCGGCCCGCAGTTTTTTCGAAATAGCGGAAAATCTTCTGTTAAATCCAATAACTAAGGAACCCTTCGTTTGGTGATAGGCTTGATCGATTTCTAAAAGTTCTGTTTCAGAAAGACAAAGGGGCTTCTCAACGAAAACATGTTTGTCGTGCTTCAAGGCAGCTATAACAAATTCAGCGTGCGTATTGTGCCTAGTAAGAACTAAAACCGTGTTAATCTCTTCATTACTAAGCAAATCTGTTCCGGAAGAATATAAGTTAGGAATTTGATACTTATCGCCAATATTTTTTGCAGTTGCGGGTGATTTAGTGCTTAAGCCTAATAGATCAGCTTGCTGTTTAATATTGGGAAGAAGAAAATTTTGCGCGAAGTTACCAGCTCCAATTAACCCAATCTTTACTTCATTTAACCCAGTAAAGTCATTATTTACTTTAGTTGAAGATAGAGGTTTAGATAAATCGTATTTCAATAATATACCACAAGGATTTTCATGTTCTTTGAGAATTAGATCATATGCTTGTTTAGCCTCATTAAATTCAAACTCATGCGTAATTAAAGACTGGATGTCCAGTTTGCTTGATTCGAGAAGATTAAGAAACGCTTGCATATTTCTATTTTCTGTCCATCGAACATATGCGTACGGATAATCTACTCCAAGATTTTCGTAATTAGCGTCATATCGTCCTGGGCCATAAGAGGAAGACATCTTTAATTCTAATTCTTTTTTGAAGTAATTAGGGCGAGAGAAATTGGTGGAACTTGCGCCAACCATTACTACAACACCTTTTTTCCGTGTAATTTCTCCAGCCAATTCAACTGGATCGTTAGAATTAGTTCCAGCGCAAATTAAGACGGCATCAACGCCCTGTCCAGAAGTTAATTCTTTAGTGGAATTAATTAAAGTCTCGTCAGATCGGTTGAAGATTTGTTTGTGACCAATCTTTTTTGCTAGCTTTAATTGATCTTCATTTATGTCAATGCCAATAGCTGAAATTCCTCCGGCCTCAAGTAATTGCATTGATAATTGTCCTATTAGGCCCAAGCCAATTACAGCGCAAGTTTCTCCAATTTTTATATCAGCCTGTCTAATCCCTTGAAGGGCTATTGAACCTATCGTAGTAAAACAGCCATGTTGAAGGGCAGTCTTGTCTCCAATTTTTGCACAAAGATTTTGTGGTACTGAAACTATTTCCCCATGGTTTGCTGAATTACCTCCACAAGAGACTTTATCTCCAACTTTAAATTTTGTAATTTCATTGCCAACAGCGATTACTTCACCGGCACAGCTATAACCTAGTGGTGATGGCGCAGTGAGTTTATTTATTACCAGGTTGTAAGTCTTTAATACTCCATGGGTTTTAGCACTATCGATAACTTTCTTAACCTGTTCTTGCCTTGATTTAGCTTTAGCAATATAACCCGCCCTGGCGTCTTTAACGGTTCTCCCTTCAGTTCCCACGCTGATAGCCGAGTAATGATTTCTAACTAAAACGGAACATGAATCTAGTGCTGGAAAAGGTACTTCAACGAGTTCCATTTTGCCATCTTTTAGATTTTGAATAAGCAGATTCATCTTATATAAATTCTGAAAAATCTAATTTACAAGAAGACTTTTTACTTTTATACAAGTCTACAAAAGACATATAAATAAAAGTAGAAAAAATGAGATCTTTTTTAGTATAATCAGAAGATGAGTTGCTTAAAATTTGACTTTTAAATACTTGATTCATTTTTTCATGTCCCTTTTTTCTTTTTAAGGATAAGTATTTTTTCGATTTTCCTTCTCGCCATACTTTCATTTCGAGATAGTCATTTATAGTTACGTCAAGTTTTTTAGATTTGATGGTAATATATTCTTGAACTCCATGTGTACCATTTCCCTTATCTGTTGGGATTAAATTTACCAAGCTGCCATCACTAAAATGGATTGTAAAAATTGAGTTGTCGATTCCTTCAATTTCATTTTTTGCAATTGAAATTCTAGATGGAGTAGATTCTAACCAATAAATAGATAAGTCAATCCAATGGCTTAAATTTCCTGCAATACGTGTTCCTTGATTTGGTGCTTGGTACCAGTGTTCATTGGTTATTTGCACTTCATGTATAATCATATTGATGGTGCATGATTCGTTTACGGTTGTTAAAACAGTTTTGATCTTTTGATTCCATTTTGCATATCTACGATGATATCCAATAAATATTTTTAGAGGATCAAATGCTTCTGCAAGCGTTTTGAGGTCACTTTTTGTTATGCAGGGGGGTTTTTCAATTATCACTTTACTATTGGGCACAGTGCTAAGAAATTCAATTGCTTGCGCAGTGTGATAGGAATGGTAGGACGCAATAATTCCAAGGTTGAGTTTGTTAGATAAGTTAAGAGTCTTTATTTGAGCAAAGTCATTAGATCTTAATTCAAATTGGGAATAATACTTACTAGTTAATATGTTATAATTAAAATCTATCGCTGCTTTTTTATTAAATTCTTTAAAAACAGGTAAAACTTCGGTCAAAACGTATCCACCGCAACCTATGCACAAGAGATTTGGTTTGTCTGTTTTAATGGCAATTTTGTTAAGTGTAATTGGTGAAAAATTATCATTATCGATTTGATGAGTAACTTCAGAAAAGCCCAAAAAAGGATTGTATTTCATTTCCTGTTCACGCTTTTTTACAGGGTGAAACTCACTTTTTTCGTGACAATTAAAATAAAATATTGGTTGATTTTCTGAATATTGTAGACCATTATAGTAGCAGTTGTCTATTGTCGATTTGACAATAACGTAAACAAAATTATCCTGTGTTTTGTCGGTAAATTTTTTCGATTTAATTTTTCTAAGCATTCTAGAAATGCCTTCTCTAAAAAGAAAAAAGAATATTTTATTAACAATATTTTGGTAACGAAACTCTTTAGTATTAAATTTAACCGGGGTCAATTCGATTATCTCACAGTCTACTTGTTTTATACTTATTAAGTCTTTATAATCAAGTGATTTCATTTATAGCAAAGGTGCGAAATCAATTAGTTGAATTCAAAATTAATTTGAAACAATAATCTAAGTTGTTTACCATGTTTTGTTCTCGAAATAATTTCTGGTATTGTTTTTCACCTTTAGAACCCATCTGCAACGCTTTTTTTCGATTGTGATAAAGGTGCTCAATTGACGATACGAGGTCATCTTTAATTGATTTTAAAATGATTCCATTTTCCCCATCTATTACGGATTCAATAATAGCACCTTGATCTGTTGTTATTATGGGAAGTCCAGCAGCCATAGCCTCAATGATAACCCATGGATGACCTTCTGGCTCAATTGGTGTAAAGATAAAAATGTCAGATTTTGAGAATATTGTGTCCTTTTGTAATCCTGATTGTTCGGTTAATATTTCAATATTCAAAGAATTCTCATTGATGTATGATTTGCATAGTTCTTCATAATCATTATCTAGCCAGTTTCCGACAGCTGTGAAAGCTAAATTTAAAGATTTGTATTTGGGAGAATTAATCGCCTTTAGGATTTCGAAAAAGCCTTTCCCTTCGACAAAATTACCAAAGTATAATAGCCTCAAATATTCTATTTGCTCTTCTTTTTGTATGGTTGAACAGTCTTTTCCATTAGGAACAACAAATATTTGGTTGTTATGAAAATAATCAGAAAACAGGTATTTGAGGTTATTACCAAGCACTATCACACCACAGCAAGTCGAAAGAGTTTTTTTAATAAAATACTGAGTTAGTGTATCTGAAGATCTAGCCCAATTCAAAAAATTACTTCCTCTGAGTTGGATTATTGTTTTTGTTCTAAAACTTGCTGATATCCAAATGAAAATAGCATCCTTAATGAACCCAATAGTGGTTTGACTAATAGGAATAAGAGTTATGTCCGGACGATGATAGATTAGCTTAGTCGCAAGCCCTGCATAGTTACTGATATTTTTGGTGAGCTTAAATAGATTAAATTTCCCAAGTTGCTTAAGATTCGAGTACGCTTTTGTAGTCTGATGGATAAGTAAATATTTTTTGCTTAGGGTTGACTTGAGGATTATTTCCGTAGCGAGAGATGGGCCCATGTATGGGGGAGGCAGCTTGCCTAGGATTAATACTTTAGGCTTTATCATTATTCTGAATCTTAATCGAACAAAATGCAAATACGGATAGTGTTATGTATAATATTGGAGCATAAAAAGTTGGGTTTACAGTAACTGAATATAAACATAAAGTAAGTAATGTAGACATTATGAGAAACTGACAGGCAAGAGAATAATATTTTATACGAGCATAAATTGAGCTTAAAAAGCTCATGTATAATATTATCCCGACATAACCGCTAAAACACATAATTCTAATAAAATCATTGTGAGATCCAGAGCCAATAAAATGGTAGGCATATTGAAAATTTAAGGGCATTCCAAACAATTGTGCATATATAGGTAGTGATGTAAATTCCTCTATCATCCATTTCCATCGACCAATCCGACCATGAAAAAGTCTTTCAGCAGATTTCTCACCTGCATAAACTTGCATATCAACCGAAATTACTCGCTCAAAATCATCAGAGATGAATTCAGTGCCAAACAATGCTGCTGCAACTATTCCAAATAGCACTGCACCAATTGTAGATATTTTGTTAGTTTTCGAATTGAAGAAAAACAAGATAATTAATATGAACCCAAAAATGATATAACTCGCAGCGTGATTGATTTTGGGTAAAACTAAAGCTCCCATTATTAATGCAAATATGACTAACTTATTTTTATAAACAAACGACTTTTTTTTTGAACTTTTTAGACTAAAGTAGCCAGTTATAACAAGACAAAAAGTTAAATAAAACGAATAATTGAGTACGTCTCCAAATAAACCTTGAATCCTTTCAAGACCTCTGCTTTGTTCTAATCGAATTGGGTTTATTAATATTTCAAATAAAAAAGTTCCTATTACAAAAATGGAGGAATAAATAAAAGTTTGAAGGATTCCAATTAAGTCTCTTTCTGATTCAATAAAAACACGACAAAAGAAATACAGAAAAACGGGAATAGTAAGTTTCAAGAAAAATCGAAAAAACTCTAGACTAAAACCATCATAGATGCAAACTGAAAAGGCAGAGATTATAGCAATCCAAGACCATAATTTAAAAAGACGATCGATTGTTGTATCTAATTTCACTTTACGAAACCTCAATAATGCTGCAGCACAAAATATTGGAGTTAAAATACCAACGATATATAGAGGTGATAAAAATGGAGAAACCTCCTTTAAGTTATAAAAACTGTCAAGAATTGGTCTAATTAAAACTAATAATGGAAACCATCTCAGTATCCAAGGCAATTCATTTAACCAATTTTTCCATTCAGCGAATTTCATATTCTGTTAAGCACGTTAATAAATGAGTTCGCTGAAATATCTATTGTAGCTTTTGATTTAACTGTTTTTCGCGCATTTGACCCCATCTTCTTTGCTAGAAAAGGGTCGGTTAACAATTTTATGATTGTACTTGCTAAAAGCGCTGTGTCATCAAAATCAATAATGAATCCATTATGACCGTCTTTAATTAAGTCAAGAGTAGAACCTGCTTTTTTTGAAGCAATTATTGGGGCCTCGCAGGCCATAGCCTCATTTAATACTAGGCCCCAAATATCGAAATCGGTTTGGAACAAAAAACAATCGGACTTATAGATTATTGATGAAATCTGTTTAATCTGCAGGTGTCCATGAAAATTTACCTGGTCATTTAATTTGTTTTTTTTAACGAAATTTTCAAGTCTTGATTGTTCGGAGCCCGTTCCAACAATGTCCAAAACAAAGTTTATTTTTTTTGTTTTAAGTAGAACTAACGCACGAATAATGGCCATCACATTTTTTCTAGGTAAAAGATTTCCAACGTAAGTGAGATGTTTGGTTGGGGATTCTATTTTTTCTATTTGCTGAGAAATAAAATAGCCAATATCAACAGTGTTTATCGCAATTTCTATGTTGTTATTCGCTCCTAATGACTCTAGAATTTGTTTGGCCAGGCTGCTATAGGCAAGATATCCAGCAGCATTTTTAATGTATTTTTTGGCTAGTATTCTCTTAATAGGAGATTTAGGTAGGGTAATAGCTCCAGCCCAAATCACATACTTTGTACCGATGAGCATATTAAGTATCCACAGCTTCAATGTAGCGACAGAAAATCCAGGAACGATAATAACGTTAGGTTTTTCTCTAAGGATTATCCTGATAAGTCCTTGATACAAAAAACGAGTTCTCTCTGAGTTTTGACTGCCGATATTTTTTGCCCCTAGAAAGGAATGCTGAAATTTAAAATCTTCGGAAGAGGTGTTCCAATTTCGAAATCCAATTTTTTCAGCACCAAAAACCACTTTTAATTGCACTTGTTTAGCTCTCAGTTTTTCTCCAATGGAATTGAATAGGGGAGTCCTGTATGGTGTGGGGATGTTAGTAACTATGGTAATGGAGGTGTTCACTTTTTTGCTAAATGGAAACATCAAATTTATTAAACCATTTTATAACGGAAATCATTCTCCAATATTCGGTGAGTTTTGAACTGTTTCCTTTGAAATCAAGATCAGTAAATGTTAGAAGCGTTTGTTTATCCAATATGTCAGGAATATCACAACTGTTAAGGTATTGATTGAGTTCTGCACTTAACTCATTTTTCCAGTTTTGTTGTGGTGTTAAAAATCCCATTTTATCTTTTCTCCAAACCACTCGACTAGGAAGTTTGTCTACATTAATTCTACGTAGAATTGATTTTGTCCATCCGCCTTTTATTTTCTCATCTACAGGCAAGGCGAGGCAAGTTTCAACAAGTTTGTGATCTAAAAATGGAACCCTAGATTCTATGGAATGAGCCATAGAGCTCCTATCCTCGTATCTTAATAAATCTTGAAGTCCGTAAGTAACGCTTTTAACAGAAAGTCCAGTATAAGTGGTGTCCGTTCGGTTTAAGTCAGCAATTTGTTGAGCAACTGATTTGGCCGAATTCGTTAGGCATTGATAGCTTATTTTTTGTGGTGAACGGAATTTACCTTGTATACCCGAAGGTAAATGGTAGTAGAGTGCTCTTAATAAAGCATTATCAATGTTGGGTGTGAAGTTCTGCTTCAATAAACTTCGTTGTTTTAAGAACTTTAAGAACTGAAACCTTTTGCTAAGGCTGAGGAGGTAAATCCCAGCAAAATTATAATAACCTCCTAAAACTTCATCTGCACCTTGCCCATTAAGTAGCACTTTTATGTTGTTCTCTTTCGCTAACTTCATTACTTCCCATTGAGCATACATGGAAGATGAGTGAATTGGAAGATCTTGATGCCATGTAAGAGCATCAAAAGATTCCCAAAGACCTTTTGCTGAAGGAAAAGTGTAATGTCCATTGACGTTTTTTCGGGAATCGACTACTTCTTTTGCGTAGTTTGATTCGTCAAAAATTGGGTTATCAAAAGAGGAGGTAAACGTTTTAATATTGCTTTGATTTAACTGTTCTGATAAAAGTCTTATCAAGGCGCTAGAATCTAATCCCCCACTCAGACAGGAGCCGATTTGGACATCGGAAATGGAATGTAATCTAACAGATTCAGATAGGGCATTTTCAAATGATTCAACAGGATCTGTGATCGAAATGTTGTTTTCATTTAACTCGTAGTACTTATTAATATTGAAAGTAGAGGAGGACAAATCTAATATTAAGTTTTCTCCCTGGCCTAGCTCTTGAATATTTTCAAATAACCCAGCCTTGCGCTCGTTTGCTCCATAAACAAGATATTGAGTGACGTTATGCAAATTAGCTTGCGCCGAAACTTGAGGGAGAGAAAGAAGTCCTTTAATTTCGGAACAAAATGAGAATTGAGAACCATTATTAGAATAATAAAGGGGCTTAATTCCAAATCGATCTCTAGACAAAAAAAGTTTCATTGATTTTAGATCGATAATCGCAAACGCCCACATGCCTCGAAATTTATTGACACAGGAAATTCCCCATTGAGAGTACGATTTTAGTATAACCTCTGTATCACCCTGGGAGTTAAATTGGTGCCCTAAATTTTCTAATTCGGACTTAATTTCTTTGAAATTGTAAATTTCACCATTGTAGGTTAGCGCAAGTTTGTTATCATTTGATACCATCGGTTGATGGCTAGCAGGGGAGAGGTCTAATATTGATAATCTACGATGTAATAATCCAAGATGAAAGGAGTTAAATGCAGCGGCATTAATATCTTGGTTATTTACTTTAGAGTCTCTTCCAGAAAATTGAGAAATGTCTTTGGATGCTATATTGACTAACGAATACCCCTCGTCATCAGGGCCACGATGCCTAATTGTATCAGACATTTTATTAATGCATGACAAATGCTCTGCGTTGTCGCTAATTATTCCTCCTATGCCGCACATATTATTCTTTTCTTTTTAAGAAATAGATACCATCAGAACCTAAGCGTTGATTTCTAGGAGAATCAATCGATCCAAATATGTTTCTAATAATAGAATACTTCAAACCATTACTTAACAAAGAGCCTATGCCTATAAATGATTGATTATAATGGAACGAACTAAGCACTTCTAAATTGGCCTTCTTGAACCATGTAAGAAGCTGAAATTCTGTCGTTTTGTTAAACGAGTATTGATATTTGTCTTTTCTTAGAAATCTGCTAAGCCTCAAGTAAGCACTAATTAACTTGTAATACCAATGACCAGAATCTGTATTTTGAATTACCAATATTCCATTCTTAGAAACTAAGCTGGCTATGCGGTGGAAAGTTTTTTCTGGATCGTTTACATGAGATAATAGTCCAAGGCTAATAGTTAGCTCAAATTGGGTATCTTCAATACAATTAGAGTCAATAGAATCGTTGATGAAAGTCACTTTAGTTTTCTGCTCAGGCGTTAAACTATCCTTTGCTATGTCAAGCATGTTGGATGAAATATCGAGTAAAGTTAGAGCCCGAATATTGTCTAATAAACTAATTGAAATGGAACCATCCCCACAACCAATATCTAATGCGGTTTCAAATTGGTCTGTATTAAGAGAACTATTGATAGTTTCTTTTCTAATAATTATGCCGTAATCAGATTCAAGATAGAGGGAAGTTTTATCAAAAAATTCTTTAGCCTTATGTTCTTTATTCATTCGCTACTACGTATTGAACTCAAATATATAGAAGAAAATTTTGAAGCCATTTTGTTTATGGTAAAGTTATTAAGATAGGAGAGTTGTGAATCGCTATTTTTAGTTAAATCACTTCTGTTTTCATAAAAGTAATCAAGCTTACGTGCGAGGTCTTCAGTATCGAGACATATATTTTCTGTAGCTATGCCATTTATTATCTCTATTAATCCGCCTCCATCTGGAAACACTAATACTGGTTTTCCGGTTGCTAGACATTCAAGAGCAACAATTCCAAACGGTTCACTACGCGAGGGCACAACATGAATATTTACTGATTGCTGCAGTCTTTCTATATTTGGATCATAACCAGTAAACTGAACTAGGCTAGTAATACCTAGTTCTTCAGTTTGAGATTGTAAGGTGCTAAGCAGCGGACCATCACCAGCTATTATCAATTTACAACTGTTTTTATTGGTCATCAGGCTTAATGCCTTAATAACACGATCAAACCTCTTAAAGCTAACCAATCTGCCATAAGCTCCAATTATGAAAATACCATTTAAATTACCTTGTGATATACTTCGTGGAGCTAAGACTCCATTTGCAATAATTATTTCATGTTTAGGTTTGAGTTGCAATATTCTATGAGATTCAGCCTTTGTAAATGCCGAATTATATGTAATTGATTCGACATAAGAATTGATGAAAACAGACTGAAATTTAAGATTAATTTTTTCGAAGAATCTTAAACTTCGCTCTAAACCTAGATTACCGTGTTCGGTATAAATTATTGGTGTTTTACTTCTAGCAGCACAATAAGCAATTAAAGGATTGAAGTCATGAATATGAATAATGTCAAATTGTCTAAAAAGTTTGATAATCTTACTAATTATCCGAATCGAGACATGCCTGCCGGATTTCAATTTAGCTTCATGGAAACTGATTTTTTTTAAATGCTCTTGAGAAAGCAGCTCTCCAGAACTTTTTCCGAGAAGTAATTCAGACCGGAAATCATTTTCGTTTTGCCAATTTATCAAATCGATAACAATTTTAGAAATGCCCCCAAATTGTGCTGACCAGGTGAAATGAATAATTTTCACAACCTGTATTTTATAAATCTGATTGGATTGCCTACGTATATGCCATAGGCAAGGAGTTCGTCTGATGCTCTAACATATGATTTCGCACCAATAACTACGCCTTTTGATATTGAAGCCCCATTTTCAACAAATGAACCAGCCCCAATCCAAACGTCATCGCTAATGTTAGTAGCGTTGTGTATTGTGCCTCCAATAGTAACGTTCTCCGCAATAAGTACATCGTTTCCAATTTTAGCAGGACCGTAAATACGCACATTATGTGTTAAATCTACCCAATTTTGAACTTCGATATTTCCTAATTTGAGGTCGAAAACAATATGTCGCCCAATATTTACACTATTACCGAGTGTTAATCGATTTACATTTGATGCAATTAGGGTGGGTGACTTGAGTACCTTTAAATTATCACCAGCAAAAGATTTGACATGCTCTAGTTTTTTCTTGAACATTAATCCTCGTAAGTTTGTCATGGTATTTCGAGTTCCTTCGATCAAGTATATAAGCAACTTTATCATTAGAGAATAATACGCTCTACGAATTTTTTCAAATAGCATTTTACTCCTCTGTAAATCATTTTATATTGATGCCCTGTATTGTATTTTTTTAAGATTTTATACCCCTCTACATTACTATAGCATGAACCACTTGCCCCACCGGAGTAGAACCGAGTGATTGTGCGATTAATATAATGAAATTTCTCTTTTGCGATAAAGCATCGCAAAAGAAATTCGTAATCGGATGAAATATGATAGGTCTCGTCAAAATTACCTAGCCTATCGTAAACTGATTTCTGAACGAAACAAGAGGTATGGTTAATTGCTGCCTGCTGAGGTAGCTTATTTAGCTCAGGTTTTAAAACAATAGGTTTACCATTGGATTTTATCAGTTCAACATTTGCATGATATATATTAGCACCAAATGTTCTATGCTCAGCCAGAATCCATTCTAATGAGTTCGGAAAATACTGATCATCACTATTTAATATTCCAATTAATTCGCCATTAGCAAGTGCTATCCCCTTATTCATTGCATTATAAATGCCCGAATCGGGCTCCGAAATGAGCACGTTAAAATTAGCTTTATATTTGGTTAAAACATCTAATGTTCCGTCTGTCGATCCCCCATCAATAACAATATATTCAACTGTGTCTTTAAGTTGGGGTAGAACACTTAAAATTGATCGTTCGATGTGTTCTACACCATTTTTAACTACAGTTATAATAGAGATCTTAGGTAAACCGGACATTCTACAAAAATTATTTGCTACATTCAATGATGAGACCTTCTCGTGTATCAATTATCGCAACATCAGGAAGATCGCCTTCTCTATATTTGCATTCTCTTAAATTTATAAAACCTATATCGTTTAGCACTTCTGACAACCTTTTATAATCGTACATGTAACGATGGTCAGAATATACGGAGTTAAAGCCTACTGTATCGGAAGTAATAAACTGCTGAATGTCGTCAGAGTTTTTGGTTTTGTATTTTTCGATTGCCTCCTGCATACAGTCTATTTCATATTCAATACTTGGTACGCAAATTCTCATAGTTCCTCCACGGGCAAGAACCCTATAGCATTGTTCCAGCAATTTTTTAGCATCAGCCCTAAAAAGATGTTCTAAAAAATGTGATGAATAAATATTAGGGATAGAGTTGTCCTTAAATGGTAATCCATATTTCAATTCATGATGAACAAGTTGAATACTTTTGGATAATTTGTAGTACTCGTCAAATGTATAATTGGTTACCATCTTTTGACCGCTAAAAAATAATTTGTACATCCCTTTGGGAATTTTGTGAATGAGGTAATGGGTGAAACCTCCATCTACGCCAAGCCAGTTACTTGGGTTATGAATGCCACAGCCAATATTGATTCCACTTAAAGTGCTTGGGAAATCGTAAATCTTGTTTCTTTTGCGTTTAAGCACGAAAGGATTGATTAACTCCCATCCGATAATTTTTATTAAATCGTTGATTTTCATTTTTATTCTTTTGTAGCTTCTTTAATAATATTGAGAATTTGTAACGAAGAAGTTCCATCTCCAAAAGGATTTGACTGTGCAAGTTTTTTCTTGTCTTGCTCTGTCATAGATAAAAAATGATTTGCTTTACTTACAATGGTTTCACTGTTTGACCCTACCAGGGCTCCCCATCCTGACTCAATAAGTTCCATCCTTTCAGTCTCTTCTCTCGTTACTAAAGTGAAAACACCAAGTGATGCAGCTTCTTCTTGAATCCCGCCAGAATCTGTTATTATTAATGCTGAAATACTTATTAACCATACAAACTGCTCGTAATCTACTGGAGGCGTTAGTACAATGTTTTTGTGTTTTTTTAGAAGGTCACTAACCACGTTCTTTACATTTGGATTTGGATGAACAGGATAAATAATTTGAATATTTTCATCTTCTGCGATTGACCCTAGCGCACTGCAAATGTTTTTGATTGGGTTACCAAAATTTTCTCTTCTATGAGCTGTTACAAGAACAATTTTTTTGGACAGATCTAGTTCAGGGATATCTTGTTGGGTCCCCTTGTTAGGCACGGCACTACTCTTGGTAGTCAGCATTCGCAACGAATCAACAACTGTATTACCAACAACATGAATGTTCTTAACGTAATTTTCTCGTTGAAGATTAGAAGCAGCCTTTGGTGTAGGGCAAAAATGATAGGTTGCTAGATTTGATATCATTTTTCGATTAGCCTCTTCAGGAAATGGAGAATAAATATTATCTGACCGAAGTCCTGCTTCCACATGTGCTACTTCTATATTATTGTAGAATCCAACTAATGCTCCGCAATACGCTGTTGTTGTGTCTCCTTGCACGAATAATATATTTGGTTTTGTGGCTTGGACAACCTGATCAAGCTCTCGAATACATTCGCTAGTGATTTTTGCTAAACTCTGATTAGGAGTCATTAATTCGAGTGAGATGTCTACATCGATATTTAGGCTGGATAAAGTACTCGACAGAAGAGTCGAATGCTGTCCTGTTGAACATACTAGTGTTTGGAAATGACTAGACTTCTTAAAATGTTCTATAACCGGATAGAGTTTGATGGCTTCAGGCCGCGTGCCTAATATAAATAGTACGTTTTTCAAGTGTTTAAATTAATTGATTTTTCAACTATGTGACCCCATGCTTTTTCCCAATTAGCAATGTTATAGACTTGAGTAGTAGCCTCGTATTGTTTTTCTGAATATTTGTTCCAATTATTCTTAATTTCAACCATCTGGTCTGAAATGCTTGTAGGTGTATAGTCTGCTTTTAATGTCGGCAGATCTCTTAATCCTCCAGCATTGGTAGAAATGGTAGGTGTTTTACATGCCATCGACTCAAGAGCACTTAGTGAGGTCCCTTCAATTGCGATGGTTGGAATAATACTCATTAAGGATTCGCGATACAATTCTTGCATCTTATCATGATGAATCGTTCCAGCGAAACTTACGGAACTCCCCAAATTGTTATTAGAGATTAGATCGGTGCATTTTACATAATACGGATCGTTTAAGTCGTAAATTCCAGCGATTATCATGGTAAAGTCCACATTGGTTTTAGCAAAAATACTGTACGCTTCAATTGCTAAATGGATTCCTCTATCCTCTCTCACATTTCGAGGTACTAAAATTTGATTTTTCCTGACGCAATTTGTTGGAAAGAAATCATTTTGGTTTATACAGTTTGGTATAAACCAAATATTTTGAGAAACTTCCGTGAAAAATGAGGTTTGTGATTTGACTTTAACCCCAATTTTTTCTAGAAAGTGGGTGTCATTTGCCACAATAATAGGTCGATTCTCATTTGATACAAGTTCCATTGCCGCTTTTTGCCTTGCTTTGTCAATGATAGTTTCCGGTGGCTCGTGCCAATCGGTACCATGTGAAAGAACTATTACGTTTTTATGTTCAATAATCGCCTTATAATGAATGGGGTAGTGGCAAATTATGACGTCATGTCGGTTCAGCTCGTTTTTGCGAAACTTAAGTAAGAAATTTGTTAGTAACCACGGATTAACAAGACGATTAATATGTGGGATAAATGGCAACATGATAACATTGGAAGGTAAGTCTTTGTTTCTAGTATATGGTTGAATAACAAATGGAGCATGGCCAGCATCGGCTAGTATTTCATTCAAACTTTGGATATACGTCTCTTGTCCACCAATAATGGGCCAATAACAGGCAGTTAAGTTTAATATTTTTAATTTCTTTTCGATCTAGATTATTTTTTTTGAATTACTGGAATACCTTGATATGCCCTGTTTTTAATCAACATTGAGGATTCTAGTACTACCGACTCTTTGAGTATTGAAACTCCTTCTGGTATTGAACTACCGCGGAGAATACATGAATCATCACCAATATTGACAAATGAGCGAATATTAACTGGAGAGAAATTCCAGCCTTGTTCTCTTATTAGGGCATCTTTGGAATTGTTATGGCTATCGTCTCTAATTGTAACATTTTTTCCAACTGATATTCCATTTTCTAAGACTACTGATCTGCCAGAACAAATGACAATGTTTTCGCGAAAAATGCAATTGTCACCTATAATTATTTCCCCTTTGGGGAGAGGCTCAAAGTGAATTTCTTTACCAATTTGAACGTTAGAACCAATCACTAAATTTCCTATTGGTATTCTTCTAAACGAAGGCCAATGGCTGCAAATTAAATTTTCACCAATTTCGCAACCGAGAGCTTGTAAAAAGATTTTTATAAGTTTTCCTCGAAATCGATTGGATATTGTATCGGCTATTGGAAAGCTCATTCCTTAATTTTACTGAAGTATTCTGTTTCTTCCAAAGAGAACGAATTAAAAATCTCTGGTTTGTTTTTAGGAAATAAGATTAGGTCGAAATAGTAAATTGGGCAATTTTTGAAGCCAATGTATTTGTAAAGTTGTTCAATTAGCTGAATATTCTCTAGATTGGATGAAAGTAAGAAATGTCCATAATTGTCATAAACCATTAAGGGGCCATAATTATCCTTTAACTTAGCCAGTTCTTCAATTCCATTAACTTTTCGGTCTACTAAAAGTTTTTTATCAAATTCAATGTAGAGAATAGGAGTCGTTTTTTGAAGTAATTTTTTCGCCCCGTTAATTATTTCGAAGTCGTAACCATCGGTGTCAATTTTAAGAAGACCTATGTTTTTAGTAGCAATGTCTACATCCATTATACTGTCTAATGTTTTTGTCTGTATCTTGTTGTTCACAATGCCATTTTTATTGTATGGGTTGTGCGAATCACCGAGGAGATTCATATGATTCGTTTGATCAGTATTTCCACTGCCTAAATAAGCCTGAATTGGAACTATGTTGCCTATTTTTTTGGCATTATTGATCAACATTTGATAGAAAAAAGGATCGGCTTCAATTGAATAAATTTTATTCTCTATTTTTTGTCGAACAAGTGCTGCGGTATCACCAATATAAGCTCCAACATCGATAATCTCAAATTGAGGATTGGTTCTATTAATGAAATTTGATAATCTGGGAAGTGTTGACTCGTAGTGTATAAATTGCTCTAAGAAGCTCGGCAGCAGGCTACCTTTGTTGATTTGTAATTCAAAACCACCTATAATTGTAGTAATAATTTTGTTTGAAGCCTTAATTCTCTTTGTTCTAATTAGTTTAATCCCAAACAGTGAAAGAAATTTATTTGCTAAATTCATTTATTTGGATTTTTTCCGACAGTCTTAAGTACAGTCCCGTAAAAATGAGGCCAGTGATTTGAAAGGTAATTGCTAATAGAATGGGTAAATTTCAATTTGCTTTTATACGTCTGTAGTAATCTTCTGTATTTTCTGCCTTGGTAATTTGAATATTCTACATCTACAATTAGTCCTCTATCATTACCAAACTGACAATTATCAGGCATCATGTGTGCAGTTAACGATTTTCTAGAGTATTTAGAGTTTATAGTTGCACTAGCTCCATGAATTAATCCTGAATTCCAGATGATTACATCACCTTTTTTCATTGCTGGAGTAACAATCAAATCTTTGTTTTCTTCTACGAATCTTTCGACCATGTTTTTGTACTTTACATCTGATATTTTTTCATCTGATTTGTAGGGTAAAGATTTATTGTGGGTAGTTGGAAGCACAAAAAACTGTCCGGCTTCGGGATTAATGTCTTCAAGTGCAATCCACACACCTACCAAGTGACCTTTCGGGACGGAATCTAAATAATACCAGTCTTGATGTGGTCTTGTGGCGGTGTTTTTATCGAACAGCATTGACTGCATCAAATTAAAGTTTTTGTCCCCTGTTAGACTTTCTAGTGTCTGTGTTAAATTATTGTGAAAATATATTTTTCTCAAGGCATTAACAAGTTTGCTATGCTTTTCTCCTTGGAAATCGTGTGGATCTAGAAATGATTGATTGCAATAACCAAATTGATTGAGACTATTTTTTTCCCATTTTTGAGTGCTTTGCCGAAAATAATGATCAGTTGAGGGTAATAATACGGTATTATATTCGGTCATTAAACTATCTATGAGTTCGGCAGGAATCAACGATTTGGAATGCTTGTAACCTGCTTGCGAATATGCTTCTTTCTCGGTCAACTATTAGTTTTTTGAAAGTTCGTGCGAAATTAACATATTATCAGTTTTAGATTACATTTGGACGTTTATTAATTACATATGATTACAAATGGTGCTATTGAAAAGGTTAGCTAAACATTCTATTTACTCAATTAAATTTTTGTTTGAGAAAATGCTTATAAAAATAGTCGGGCTGTGTGGCTATAATCTAAGCAAGAAAGAGGATTTTTATTCACCCATGACAGGTAAAGAATCCTTATTGGCAGAAGTTAAGAGATGGGATAAGCCCAGCTTAATGAGAGGTGTTTTGCTTGATGAAATGAAAATTAAATCACGTTTTGCTGAGCTGAATAGTTTATATGGAATGGAGTTTATGAAATTGCCTTCGTACGAGGATCACAAGAACCTTGGATATGGTCATGGATATACGGCCACCGATGCTTTGACATCATACTTTATTATCAGAGATGTCAAGCCCAAACAAATGATTGAGGTGGGCAGTGGTTTAAGCACATATTATTCCCATTTAGCAATTGAGAAAAATAAGGAGGAAGGGACGGATTGTCTTCTTACATGTATTGAGCCTTATCCTTATCCTAAACTGAGTTCAATTCCAGGAATAAACCTAGTAGTAGATGAAGTTCAAAATGTTGCCTTACAGAAATTTGAACAGTTAAATTCTGGCGATATTTTGTTTATTGACTCTTCTCACATTCTAAGAATAGATGGTGACGTTCCTTTTTTGTTTCTAGAAGTGCTACCGAGCTTAAAAAAAGGTGTTCATGTTCATATTCATGACGTGCATTTTCCATATAATACTCCGTATCCTTCTAGCGAATGGGTATTTAACAAAAGGCTAAACTTTCCTTGCCTCTGGAATGAAGCAATGTTGCTTCAGGCTTTTCTGACGTATAACGATTCGTTTGAAGTACAGATGTCATTGCCATACTTAAGGCATCTAGATGAACAATTTCTAGTCAACGTAATTGATGGGTATCAAAATGTGCAAGAAGAACCAAATACTTTTAGCTCAATTTGGTTAGAACGAACAAACTAACTATACCAAATTCCTTTGGCACGTTTATTTACCAATTTTTTGTATTGAATTGGCAGCAGTGCGCATGCTGGAATAATTATTAGAACAGTTGCTAATATAACGCCAGAGGATTGCAGTGATGTTATTTTAGCTAAATAAATTGATAACGGAATATTTACTATAGCTTCAAACAGTCCGATTATAATTTGAAGTTTTATTTTACCTACTGCATTTATTAAGTTAGTGAAAATTTGGAGCCAACTTGTCATCAAAGCAAATATCAACATCATCAGTGATAGTTGGAATGGAATTTTTGTTAATCCTCCTATCCAAAGGTCATATGCCCATTCACTCGAACAAAGCATAATGAGCCCAAGAAGACATAGGCAGACCCAAAGGATTATTAATTTTTTAATTGAGTTCTTTATCCATATCGTATCATTTTTTATATAGGCTTCAGTATAGGCAGACCAATATGGGTAGGTAATAATTCCGAAGACGATACTGAGAATTTTAAAATACTTAAACGCTATATTAAATGGAGTAACCTCTGCTGGACCGATTATATGAGATATTATTATATTGTCAGAATACAAGACGATTATTCCGCCAAATTGCATGATAAAAAACCGGCTTCCTAACCCTAATAAATCTTTTGAATGACTTAGATTGATTGAATTAAAGTTTGGCATCAATTCTTTGTACCTAAATAAAAATGCGTTTACGGTTGCTAATAAAATCACAACAAGGTTAGTCCCAGAAAATATATAAGCAATTGTTGTTAACGATCCATCATTCAAACTAGATGAAGCCCAATAAAGACAAATAACAGTTCCTAGCATTCCCAAGGAATTCGTAGCGCTTGAATAGGCTGGCGCTTGATGGGCAGTGTAAATTGTATGAACAAGTTTGAGCACGAATTGTGCGCATCCAAAACTGAGAACGATAAACAAACAGGAGGTAAGCTCACCGCTCAGATTTTGGTTTATATTAAATATTGTTCCCCAGTCTAGCAGCGTATTTAATACAATGAAGAAAATAAAAAGTACTATTGATATTGCAGCAAGCAAGAAGTAAGCGGTACTAACCAGTGATTTAGCCACTTCATTGTTATACTGCGCTATAGCTTCAGATAATTTATTTCTTAAACCATTTCCAAGCCCAGCATCAAGGAAAAAAAACCACATTAGCGAGGAACCTACAGTTATCCAAACTCCATATTTGACTTCGCCTAAGTAGTTTAATAAAATGGGAACCAACAAGAGGTTACTGACAATGTCAATTCCTTTGAATCCAAACGAAATGGCGACGTTCGTAGCAATTTTTTTTGACCGACTAGATATGCTGGTAAAATTTAAATTCACGCCAAATTCGTGAATTATGAAAATATATTTTTGAATTTAGCTATCCAATTGCGTTCAGCTTCGTCTTCGTAATAACCATAACCATAACCATAACCATAACTATAGCCATACCCATAACTTGCAGAGTTGTTAATCACTGCATTAAACAGTATACTTACATTTTTAAACTTTCCTTCATTATAAAGCTTTTTAATGTTATTTAAATGAATAATTCTAGACACGTTTTGCCTAACAACAAAAATATTCAGGTCAGCATATTTTGAAATCAAAGAAGCATCAGTAACTAGTCCGACAGGCGGGGTATCAATTACAATAAAGTCATAATGGTCATGTAGCAAATTAAATAAGTCATCCATTCGCTGACTCATAATCAATTCTGCAGGGTTTGGAGGCACCGGGCCAGAGGGAATGATGTCTAAATTTGAAATATCTTCAGATTTAATGGTTATATCCGCTAGATTAGTTTCGGAATTAGAAAGATAGGTGCTTACCCCAATATTATTAGGGATACCGAAATCCTTTACAATTTTAGGCTTACGCAAATCACAACCAACTAGAATAGTTCTTTTACCAGACATGGCAAGAATAATTGATAAATTACTTGATGTAAATGTTTTTCCCTCCCCGCCAATAGATGACGTCACTAATATTTTTTGACATGCTTTTTCTGAAGTGAAATATTGGATGTTAGTTCTAAATACCCTAAATGACTCCGATAATGGCGATTTAGGTTTGTTCAGAGTAATTAGGTTCTCTGCCGAATTATTAACGCCTATAACACCAGCTAATGGAATTTTTGTTTCCGTAATTGTCTGCAGATCCTGGACCTTGTCATTCAAAATATTTTTTAAATAAATTAAAATGGTGGGAAGCAGCAGCGCTAATACTAATGAAATAGAGAATATCTTATTTTTGTTAGGAGTGATAGGGAAGAATCCAGGTTTTGCGCTAGAAACAACTTTGATATTGGATACAGTAGAAACCATAGTTATCTCAGTTTCGGCTCTTTTTTGCAGTAAAAACGTGTATAATTCTTCCTTAACTTTAAATTGTCTTTCAAAACTCAGTAGTTCTTTTTCTGATGTTGGTATACCAGATATGAGGAGCTTATATCGATTCAATGATTTTATTGAGGCATTTCGGGAAACAATTAGCCCTTGCTTAATCGTGGTTAGATTTTCTTTGATATTAGTTTTAATATATTCCATTTCATTATCTATCGATATCGCATAAGGATTATTCTCCTTATTTGAAAATCCAATTTTTTTTCTCTCGTATTCTAATTCTTGAAGTTTTGCAATTAACCTGCTTAAAGCTATAGATTCAATACCAATAGAGGAAGGTGATATATTTTTGTTGCCGACCTTCCCAGAAACATAATCTTGTAAATAATCAATAAACTCAAGTTTAACGTCTATTCGTGAAATTTCTACATCAACCATATGAACATTCTCTATGAGATAGTCAGAGTTAACTTGTGAATTTGTAATTCCTTTCAAAATTTTGTACTGTTCAATCTGTTCTTCAACTATTTTTAATTCTGCGTTAATATTTTCAAGTTGATTATCGATAAACGCAACAGTGTTTTTTGCAAATTCACTTCTTTGTTCAATATCGTTTAAGATGTATTCTTCTGTTAGAGTATTTAAGAAATTGACGGCCTTTTGAGGTATAGCTGATTTTAAGCTTATTGTTATCGCAGAAGAGCTTGAGTTGGGATATATTTCAATAGCATCTCTGTAAATTGTCCCTAAATCTTGAATTGTATAAAATTGAACTAGAAAATTTCTATTTCTATAATCCTCATGGTTGAAAAAATCTGCGGGTGCTGAGGAGCTTTTAACAAGTTTAATTTTTCCTAATTCATTCTCAATTAAATCTCCAAGTGAATACTCATTGCTTTTTTGTTCATCTTGAAAAATTCTACGAAGTACAAAGTGGGTCGAATCTAAAAACTGAATTTCAATCTTAGAAAAATAAGCGGGGAAAAGCAAAGTGTCTATGATAATGTTGAACGGACGATCATTATATACTTCAGTAGTTTTAACGTCACCAACTAAAAAGTATAAGGTCTCAAAATTGAGCTTTGCTAAGCTACGTTCCAGCAGCTGCTCAGACATTAGTATTTCGATCTCACTTTCTATTGGTTTTTGAATGGTTTTCCCAGGGTTTAACTGCTTGATAAGTTCATCAGCACCTGAGTCGTCTCGTTTAATTAAAAGTTTAGTTTCCGTGTGAAAAATAGGGTTAACATACCACGTGTAGAATTGGGCAGAGCCCAAACATGTGACAAGAAAAGCCGCATAAACATACCAATACCTAAGGTATTGGTATAAGATCGGTTTCAAGCCGAAATCTTCTTCCTGATCTCCTTCGTTTTCTCTCACTCCAACAATTAGTTAGTTCAAATATATCAAATCTATATCTGCAAAGATATTCACTCCTAAGCATAATGTTATAATTTCGTGTGCGTTATTTTACTCATGATGAAAAAAAACAAGATTGCGTT
>Ga0055584_100000953_pt1 | contig 27962 bp, 19 predicted proteins | sample OSDHelmetaG_FD_58716 | JGI IMG/M metagenome (GOLD analysis project Ga0055584, IMG submission 58716) | Pelagic marine sediment microbial communities from the LTER site Helgoland, North Sea, for post-phytoplankton bloom and carbon turnover... | ecosystem: Environmental > Aquatic > Marine >... | reverse complement strand
ATCGCCGCAAATATACCTGGCAAGTAATCAGAGAGTCTAATTTTTTCAACGGTGTCAGAAACTGTATGTGATGCTAATTTCTTCAAAAATCTTTGTTTTAATATTGATGAAAAGCATCAGAGACAAATTGTAATACCACTGGTAAAGATTCTCTCCAATATGTCCAATTATGGGCCCCTTCTCTTACTCTATATTCATGTGATATTTTCTTCTTTTTCATCGCAATGTGAGCTAGGCTATTTCCCTCATATAAAAAATCATCATCTCCACAATCGATAAACCATCGCACAGCATTAAGTTCATTATCTGGTACAGCATTGATCAGTGATATGGCATTGTGTTGATCAAAATAAGACTGGAGATCATGTTCATCATACTTCACTTTGCGGCGATCCAGTCCAGATTTCAAATCCTCCATTGTAAGTGGGCCTGCATATGCACTCAAAGGACAAGCTGATGAGAAGAGATCAGGTCTATGAAGGGCATACATAAATGATCCTCCACCTCCCATGGATAATCCTGCAACAGCTCTATATCTTTTTTCTCCTTTTATTCTATATTTCTTTTCTACATGTGGCATCAACTCCTCAAAGAAAAAATCTTCATATCTCCAATTTCCATCAATACTATTGAAATATCCTCTTTGACCGGTATTAGCATCTGGCATTACGATGATCATGGCTGTTGCAGTACCATCACTGATAGCATTATCTGCAATACGCAATACTTCACCAAATTGTATCCAACCTGTCTGATCATCACCAGCCCCGTGTAAGAGATACAAAACAGGGTAGCTTCTCTCCGATTTATCGTAATCAGGAGGCAAATAGATGGCATATTTCCTTTCGCCTTCTAATATCTTACTTGTCATTGATAGATTGTCATACACTTGACCATGCTGACCTAATGCTTTTATCAATGACAGGCAAGTCAAAACGGTAACAAAACAAACTTTTAGAATAGTAGAATTCATACTTACCAAACTGTTTATTAATTGGGCATAATATTAAGAGTAATAATTTGCCCAACAACCCTTATTCTACCTTATCTTTGCACACTTTTTCAGTTATGCCACTATTTAAGGTGTTTATAGCCAAAACATGATACAAAATGATATCAGTAAATAACATAGGACTTCAATACGGTAAGAGAGTACTATTTGATGATGTAAATTTAAAATTTACAAGAGGAAATTGCTATGGTGTAATCGGTGCTAACGGAGCTGGAAAGTCGACTTTCATGAAGATTCTTTCGGGAGAAATCGATGCAATGAGGGGGGAGGTTTCTATTGAACCTGGCAACAGAATGGCTGTATTGAATCAAAATCACTTTGGTTTTGAAGAACACCAAGTTCTTGATACAGTAATCATGGGATATAAAGAGCTGTATGATATCAATGTAGAAAAGACAGCTATCTACATGAACCCTGATGCCACGGATGAACAAGGTTTAAAAGCCGCTGAATTAGAAAACACCTATGGAGAAATGGGAGGATGGGAAGCAGAAAGTGATGCTGCAAGCCTCTTAAGTAATTTAGGCATAAAGGAAGATCTTCATTATAAAACCATGGCAGAGCTCACTGGACCTGAGAAAGTTAAGGTACTCTTGGCTCAAGCCCTTTTTGGAAGTCCAGATTTGCTGTTACTTGATGAGCCTACCAATGATTTAGATGCAATGACGGCAACATGGTTAGCAGACTTTTTGGCTGATTATCCCAACACTGTGATTGTTATATCCCACGACAGATATTTCTTGGATATGATTTGTACTCACGTGGTAGACATTGATTTTCAGCAAATTAGAATATATACTGGTAACTATACCTTCTGGTATGAGTCAAGTACATTAATGGCTCAACAGATAGCCAACAAGAATAAGAAAACAGAGCAAAAGCGAAAAGAGATGATGGAGTTTATCCAACGTTTTTCGGCCAATGCTTCTAAATCAAAACAGGCCACTTCGCGTAAAAAAGCTTTGGAAAAACTAAATCTAGAAGATATAAGGCCATCATCTAGAAAATATCCTTTCATCCATTTCAAACCAGAAAGAGAAGTTGGTGATCAAATACTCAAAGTGACCAATCTATGCAAAAAGAATAACTCAGGTGAAGTGCTTTTTGACAAGGTAGATTTCATAATGAATAAAGGGGAAAAGATCGGATTACTCTCTAGAGATTCAAATGCGATTTCTGCCTTCTATCAAGTCCTATCAGGCAAGGAAAATGCCGATAGTGGCACAATAGAATGGGGACAAACTATCACTACTTCTTATCTACCAAATGAAAACGAAGAGTTCTTTAGTAATAATCAAGATCTAGAACTGATGGATTGGCTCAGGCAGTATTCAGAAAACAAAGATGAGCAGTTCATTAGAGGATTTTTGGGTAGAATGCTCTTTTCAGGTGAAGAAGTTTTCAAAAAGTCATCTGTACTATCTGGTGGAGAAAAGGTGAGATGTATGCTTTCAAAAATAATGCTGGCACACCCCAATTTTCTACTTTTAGATGAACCTACTAATCACCTTGATCTAGAATCTATTACGGCACTAAATAATGGATTAAAAGAATTTCCAGGCCATTTCATTATGACAACTCATGATCATCAATTATTGAGTAGTGCTGCTAATAGAATTATTGAGATTACTCCAAAAGGAATTATAGACCAGTTAATGACTTTTGATGAGTACTTAGCTTCTGATAAAGTGAAAGCACAGCAAGAAGAGCTGTATAGTTAATAATTAGCTTTGATTAAAGGTCTTTAATTTTGATTTGAACTTAGCTACGGGATTCGTTTTTCTGTTTAATTTTTCAGAAATTAATGCTTTATGATCAAAGCACTGAAAAACAACATCCTCTGGGTAATATTCACTGCTTTTGTGCTATTGGCAGTTTCGTTCATTGATGAACCTCTATTTAAAAGCAATAGCCCCTTCCCTATTGGGAAGTCGATTGCTTGGCTAGCTTTTATAGCATTCTTGATTTATACGGTAAATGTCAGTATTAAAGAGAGTTTTTATAAAGCACTAAAAAGAATGAGCCCAATTTTGTGGACTAAACAGATAGGAATTGATCTTTACATTGGAGTTACAATGTTTATGGTAATCATTTATCTTAATGAGCCATCATTCATCATTTTCTTACTCTGGCTTATTCCAGCAACGATCTTTGCTAATCTGGCCACTTTACTCTACTTGGCATTGCACTATGATTCTATAGTTGGGATGTTATTGGGGTGATCTAGAGGGATTCTTGACTTATCAGAATTCCCTATAAATGATTTCCAACTCTTATCAAGAATGCCTGTTAATAGAGAACTAATCGCCATTATATAGTTAAATGACTTGTCGTGAATCAAAGATTAAGATGTTAATTCCTTATTAATGAAAAAATATTTAGTTCACCTGTGAACTAAATTCCTCTACCTTTGTCTCACTTATTATCATTAAAGAATTCATTGAGCAAATTCGATTCAAAGCAACATCTCGGTTACCTGGCAAATAAAGTAGGTCGCTTAATGGGAAAAGAAATGAAACCCAAAATAATAGAGTTGGGTTATGACTTTCCACCTGTCTACCTAGGTGTATTGGCGGATCTCTGGAAGCATGATGGAATTTCTCAAAAAGAGCTAGGCATGTCTCTAATCAAAACTAAAAGCAGTATCAACAAAATGCTCACTGCCTTAGAAAAAGAATGCCTTGTACACAGAGAAAGAGATAAAAATGATAATCGGACTAAACTTATTTTTTTGACTCAGAAAGGTAAAGACCTGAAGTCAAAAGTAACTAACCTTAGTTCAGAACTAGAATTAGAACTAATAGAAGATATACCTGAAAATGAACTCAAAATAGCTAAATCTGTTCTTCATAGACTCTACTTAAAACTTTCAGAAAAGAGATACAATCACAAGAAATGAATAAAAGAAAAATCATTATTTCAATTGTAATGACTACACTAATATTGCTTTTAGCAATATTGGCCTACAACAACCTATCTAGTCAGAAGAAATCAACAATCTCTGATGTAACCCCTTCAGAGGATTTGGTTTCAGTAAGTACTAATCGATACGAAATCACAACTACCCAAAGTAAGATTAAAGTGGACGGAAGAGTAAGGGCATATGAGCAAATAGATATTGCCTCAGAAGTAAGTGGAAGACTTCAGGTTACTGCTAAGAAATGGAGAGATGGAATGTATTTTAAAGAAGGAGAACTTCTTTTCCAAGTGGACAGTGAAGATCAAAGGTTTGACCTCTTCGCCCAACGTAGCAGTCTACTTAATGCCATAACTCAGATCATGCCCGATCTCAAATTTGACTATCCCAGTGCATTTCAAAAATGGAAAAGTTATCTGGATGATTTTAATGTAGAGCGCAACACTCCCCAACTTCCTAAGATCAGTTCGGATCAAGAAAAGTATTATGTAGCTGGTAAAAATATTTACAATCTTTTCTACTCCATTAAAAGTGCTGAAGAGAAACTAAAAGATTATCAAATCTACGCACCTTTTTCTGGAGTATTCCTAAATGTAAGTGGTTATCCAGGCACCGTAGTAAGCCCGGGCAGTCCTTTAGGTAGGCTAATGAACACTAGTAAATATGAGCTTTCTACACCAATAAGTTCTAAAGACTATAAATTGATAAAAAGAGGACAGAAAGTCACTCTAGTTAGTGACGATTTAGGATTTACTTATAACGGTACAATAAGTCGTATCAGCAATCAAATAGACCAAGTCACACAGAGTATTCCAATATTCATATCCGTATTTGGAAAAGAACTCAGAGATGGAATGTATCTACATGGTGAACTGATTGGTGAAAGCCTAGAATCTATTTCTGCTCTACCTCTTTCTGCTATTGCGGATGAAAGCAATGTATATTTCCTTCAAGACAGCATAGTCAGATCTAAACCTGTAGAGATCATCCTGAGATCTGATGATGAAGTGTATGTCAGAGGAATTAACTCGGGAGATGACATTATAACAGAAGGTCTGAATGGTCTTTCTCCTGGACAACGTGCAATCAAAGGAAATTAAGAAATTATGAGAGGTATAATTAATTTTTTCCTTAAAAACTCAGTTGCTGCGAATCTCTTGATGGTCTTCATAATGATCATGGGATTTGTTAGTCTTTCTACCCTAGAGACTTCATTTTTTCCTGAAGTTCCATCAAGACTCATTAATATTCAATTGGTTTATCCTGGTGCATCTCCCCAAGAAATGGAAGAGGGTGTAGTCAATAAAATTGAAGAAAATCTTGTAGGTATTGCGAATGTAAAAGAAACTACTTCTAGTTCTTCAGAAAATTCTGCATCTATACTTGTAGAAGTAGAAAGAGGGTCAAACACAGACATTGTCCTTCAAGATGTCAAGAATTCTGTTGATCAGATCAACTCCTTTCCAAGAGATCTCGAGCCTCCAATTATTTTCAAACAAGTCCAAATTACTCCAGCCTATGCATTCTCGATTTCAGGAGATATGGATTTGAGATCATTGAAAAGATATGCTCGGATTGCCGAGGATGATCTCCTAGCTATAAATGGAATTTCTAGGGTGGATTTAAAAGGGTTTCCAGATGAGGAGATTGAAATCAGTTTCAGAGAACAGGACATGAGGGCACTCAATATAACCTTCGCCGAAGCTGTGAACGCAGTATCTCAAAACAATTTACTTACTACTGGTGGAACAATAAAAACGGAAAAAGAAGAACTCCTTATAAGGGCCAAGAATAAAAAATACTATGCGGAAGAGTTAGCAGATATTGTCATACTCAACAATCCAAATGGTGGTGTCGTAAAATTACATGAGATAGCTAATATAAAAGACAAATGGGTAGACAACCCAAATAGAAGTTATATCAATGGTGAAACTGGAGTAATCGTGAACGTGTATAGTACACTTGACGAGGACATGTTTAAAAATAGTGAAGTTACTATAGCATACCTTGATTCTTTTAGAGCTAGATACCCTCATGTTGCTGTAGAAGAAATTAACGACGGCAAGTCTGCACTGAACAAAAGAATCCAGTTCATCAAAACCAATGGCTTTTTGGGCTTTCTTATAGTACTGGTCCTTTTAGCTCTGTTTTTGAATATTCGATTGGCTTTCTGGGTTGCATTAGCTATACCTATATCCTTTGCTGGTATGTTCATTGCCGCCGGATATTTGGGTATAACTATTAATGTGATTACCACTTTTGGGATGATCATTGTAATCGGAATACTTGTAGATGATGGTATCGTTATTGCCGAGAATATTTATCAACATTATGAGAAAGGTGAAACAGCCATGGAGGCAGCTTTAAACGGTACTATGGAGGTTCTTCCAGCAGTTACATCAGCAATAATCACTACAGTCATAGCATTTTCATCTTTCTTTTTCATAGATGGACAAATGGGGGATATATTTCCTCAAATGGCCATAGTTGTTGTATTTACTTTAATATTCTCACTTATTGAGGGAGCTTTCATTCTTCCTGCTCATATAGCTCATTCTAAGGCATTAGATGGAGATAATTCTACTTGGATTACTAGAAAATCTGATGCATTTATGGACTTTTTAAAAAAGAAGATTTATGGTCCATTACTTAAAGTGTCAATGGAGTATCCTATTCCTATTCTGGCCTTCTGTATCTCTGGATTGATCATTTTTGGTGGTGCCTTAAGCGGAGGGCTAATAGGAGGAACATTTTTTCCTAATGTACAGCAGAACTTTATCAATGTAAGCCTGGAGATGCCTGCAGGAGCAAGAGAAGAACAAGTGGCGAAAGCCTTACAGATTATTGAGGATGCCGCTTTTGCTGCCAATGATGAAATGAAAAGTCAATTATTGGATGGTGAACTGGACGTCATTAAAGTAGTAGAAAAGAATATTGGTCCTACTACCTATCAAGGGAATATGATTTTCTGGTTACTCGATGGAGATGATAGAGAAACGATTAGCAATAGAGATATTATAGCAAATGTAAAGGATCGAGTAGGTCAAATACAAGGCGCTGAAAAATTGACCTTTACTGCTGGCAATACGTTTGGTGATCCGGTCTCGATCTCCTTATTGAGTACCGACAATTCAGAATTAGAAAATGCTGTTGACGATTTTAAGAATGAATTGCGCAAAGTAGAAGGTGTCACTGATATCCAAGACAGTAATAAAAAAGGTCTAAAGGAAATATCTCTTGAATTAAAACCTAAAGCAGAAAACTTAGGACTTTCTCTCGGTCAAATCGTGAATTACGTGAGGCAAGGATTTTTTGGGGCTGAAATTCAGCGTTTACAGCGTGGATCTGATGAAGTGAAAGTATGGGTGCGCTATGATCTACTAGATCGGAGCAGTATAAAGGATTTGGCTGATATGCGAATAAGAACAAATTCAGGACAAGCAATACCTCTGTCTGACTTAGTCAATTTTAAAAATGAAAGAGGGATCATATCAATCAACCACATTAATGGTCAAAAAGAGATAAGAGTTACAGCGGATGTGGTAGGAGACAATGTTTCTACTAGTGACATAAATTCAGACATCCAGAGTTTTATTCTACCAAAAATTCTGGCAAATTATCCGAATGTAAAAGTCGGTGTTCAGGGTCAAGCCAGGGATATTGGAGAGTCTTTAGCAACAATGCCTCAAGTAATGGGTCTGACTTTTTTGACTATGTTTTTTGTTATAATCCTCACTTTTGGATCAGTCAGCCAAGCCATGATTGTATTTGCTTTGATTCCATTTGGGCTTATTGGAGTAGGTGCAGGGCACTTTATCATGGACAAACCTATTAGCTTCCTTTCCATCCTTGGAGTTATTGCATTAATTGGAATATTTGTAAATGACGCTTTAGTTTTCATCTCTACCTTCAATAACAAAATCAAGAATGGAGAATCCTTTGAAAATGCGCTATATGATACGGGTTTGTCCAGATTTAGACCCATTACACTTACCACTTTGACAACAGTAGCGGGTTTACTGCCAATACTCTTAGAAAAGAGCCTTCAAGCACAATTTTTAATTCCTATGGCAATATCTGTTTCATTTGGGCTAATGGTCGGAACTTTCATTTTGCTTATTCTAATCCCTGCTCTTATGGTTATTGCAAGTAGAATTAGATTGTTTACCACCCAACTATGGACTGGAGAGACACTTACAGCTGAAATGGTAGAACCTTCATATCATGGGCGGCAACATTCATGGATGCTTACATTGTTTTTATTCTTAGTCCCTATTGCTTTTATCGTAGTAAATAATCTATAAGAAAATGATTAAAATTCTATATACAATAATCGCTGTTTTCTTGAATTCTCTTTGCTTTACGCAAGATCAAATGACCCTACAAAAAGCTATTTCAATAGGCATAGAAAACAATTATGGCATTAAAATTAATGACCTTAATATTCAGATTGCTGAAAACAATAATACTTGGGCTATGGCAGGTAGAGGGCCTATTGTAGATCTGAATATCAATTTTTCTAACAATCTCACTAAAGACAACAACAAGGCAAGTTTCCTTCAAGGAACCTATTATACGGGTTCATTTGGACCATCCCTAAATGCACAGTGGATTGTATTCAATGGTGGAAGGATAAGGGTGCAAAAGGATCAGCTTTCTCAAATTACTGATCAGCAGCGATTGGCAAAAGACAATGAGATACATGCTTTAGTCACTAATATTCATCAGGCTTATTATAATGTCATTTTTAGAAAAGCCCAATTGGAAGTCCTTCAAAACAATCTTGAATTATCAAATGATCGATTAGAATATGAAAAAACTAAGAAAGAATTTGGAAGTTCAAACTCTTATAATCTTTTACAATTTGAGACTTCCATTATAAGTGATACCAGTGCAATATTATCACAACATCAAGCAGTAGAAGTTGCTAAAAGGCAACTCTTGGACATAATGAATGAAGTAGGCATGCCAAATTATTCATTCTCTGAGACGCTCTCTGTCAAATTAGAAGAAATTGACGAACAGCAATTAGAAGAAATTCTATCTGAGGAAAACTACACCCTCAAAACATTAGAGATGATAGCAAATCTGAATAGAATTAATACTCGAATAGAGAAGTCTAGCAAAAAACCGACAATTAGCCTTAACTCATCTTTTGGTTTTACCCAAGCTGGTTTTAATAGTAACGAGATAAACTTCAGAACTCAAGAACCTTTTGGTTTCATATCCAGCAATAGATGGGATGGAAATTTGACTGCTAGTTTAAGTTGGAACCTTATCGATGGTGGAGTGAGAAAAACCAAAATTGAAAACGCTCAACTTCAAGAAGAAGTAGATCAACTGACTGTTCTTGAAGCTAAAGCTACATTGACTAATCAACTTGCAATTTTGATTTCTAATTACAAAAATCAAAAAGACTTACTCACTCTTTCAAATCAAAGATTAGAAGTATCTCAACGCAATCTCGCTATGACCGAAGAAAGGTTTAAAGCGGGAGTAATCACATCCTTAGATTATAGAAATGTTCAGATTCAAATGCTTTCAGCTGCATTCGCAAAAGCAACAGCAATTTATAATCTGATTGTAACAAAGAGCGAGATAGATTTTATGGTGGGAAGATATAATTGAATGTAAAATGAAATAGAGCATATTTAAGATGCTCATTTCATTTCCAGAAAAGAAATTTCTCTAAGAATAATAACATATCTTAGAAAGACTTCATTCTCAATATAAAAAATAATCATGCCTCAAACTAAAAAAGCCGTGGACCTTTCTGGTGGTGGTGCAAAAGGGGCATGGGGCGTAGGTCTCCTCAAAGCTCTGATCGAACAAGGTAAAAGTTATGACACTGTTATTGGCACCAGTACTGGAAGTCTTATGGGGCCTCTAGTCATGGCTGGCCGTATGGATGAATTAGAAAGGGCGTATACAAGTGTAAATCAAGACAAAATTTTCAACGTAAATCCTTTCAAAAAAAATGGTGAAATAAAAATTTGGAATGCTGTAGGCAGGCTTATTGGTGGAAAAAGAACTCTTGGAGAAAGCGAACCATTAAAAAAATTAATTCTTGAATTTTTCAAAGTCGGAGATTATAATCGAATTAATAAAGATGAAAAAGTATTTGGGGCATCGGTCTCTAATCTAACTACAGGTCAAGGAGAGGTAAAGACTTGGAATCAATATTCATATCTAGAAATGGTAAACTGGATTTGGGCATCAGCAAATAATCAAATATTCATGTCACATCTGGATGTAGAAGGCTCCACTTGGGCAGATGGTGGCTTAAACAACTATGCTAACATTTCATGGGTCATAGATAATACACCCGACCTTCAAGAGATTGATGTTATTGTTCATAACAAAAGAGAGCCTATAAGCAATAATTTTAAAGCAGACTCAGGAATATTTAATAGGTTACTAAGGGTAGTAGATATACTCACTGCAGAAATCATTAAAAGTGATTTACTAGAAGCCAAATTGAAAATAGAGATAGAGGAAAACATTGACCTGAACATTTTCTATATGAGACAGGATGATATCGATATTATAGGTGGAAACAGCCTTCGATTTGATCAACAAAACATGGAAAATTTACTTAAAAAAGGATATTCTGAAATGAAGAATGGGACTATAGATACAGATAGTTTCTTTATTGATTGCGATACAAATAGGATATGCACCAAAGGAGAGCATACCACGTAAATTTGACTTATTCAAGCATCAAAAAGCTATATTAGCTTTCAAAGAATTATACGTTTCATGCAGTCCACCTGGAAAATAAAAGCCTCTCTTTATATCAATTATTTCGTCTTTGCAATCCTCCTCAACAGTGTAGGGATTGTCATACTCAAAGCCCAAAATGTATATGGTGTAGATGAAGTACAGGCCAGTATACTTGAGGCTTTTAAGGACATGCCCATTGCCATTGTATCTTTCTTATTAGCTTCCTTCCTTCCTCGAATCGGATATAAAAAAGCCATGCTGACAGGGCTTGCATTGGTCTCAATTGCTTGTATTGGCATGATCTATGGTAACAGTTTTTTAACCTCAAAGCTTCTTTTTGCTACTGTAGGTGTAAGTTTTGCCTTAATCAAAGTTTCCGTCTATTCCATTATTGGATTAGTAACTCACAGTCAATCAGAACATAATAGCCTGATGAGTTCCATCGAAGGGCTATTTATGTTTGGAATCGCACTTGCTTATTTTTTATTTCCAGCATTTAATAATATAAATGACCCTAATTCTTGGCTTAATGTATATTGGCTGCTGGCAATATTATCCGCATTATCATTCTTATTTCTATACTTCGCGGAATTTAATGAAGGTGATGAGATCCCAGGTGCTAACTTAAAAGATGATGCCTATCAGATGTTTTTACTCATTACTAAATTGATGGTAATAGTATTCTTAATTAGTGCTTTCCTATTTGTGATGATGGAGCAAGGAATAATGACTTGGCTACCTACTTTCAATGAAAAAGTATTGAATCTACCTGAGAATATAGGAATTATGATGGCAAGCATATTTGCCATTTCTCTTGGAATTGGGCGTATCCTGGCAGGGAAACTAGCTGAATCTTTCACTTGGTTATGGATATTATCGATCTGTATCCTTATAGCTATGGCAATGGTTATTTTCTTGTTACCTCTAGCCATTTCATCAGATGTTATAGAAGTTCAAAAATTCTCTGATATTCCTTTGATTGGTTTCACATTTCCTCTAATAGGACTATTTATTGCACCCATTTATCCAATGATTAACTCAGTGATTCTAAGTTCATTACCTAAAAAATTGCATAGCCCGATGACTGGTCTTATAGTTGTCTTTTCTGCCTTAGGAGGGACGTTGGGCAGTCGGTTTATAGGCTGGTTGTTTAAGAATGTAGGAGGAGATAGCGCCTTTTTCTATACTTTGATTCCGATGAGTCTACTTTTAATTTCCTTATTCATTTTGAATAAATTAAGCTCAAAAAATCAATAGCTCTAGTTTACTTCAGATTGATAAATCTGAAGTAGCAATCGATATCTCGTAATTCGGCAAAATGCAAGAAACTCATTCATCTCCTCCGCCTTCTCAGACTTTTCCAGCTCTCTTCAAAAAGACTCATGAAATGGGAGTTTTTGAAGATGCCAAAACTATGAGTGACATAATTCCTATTACTGACAGTAAATCCATTAATGAAGCTTACAAAAGTCTAAATAATCATAGTGTCGAGTCCTTGAGACAGTTTCTTCATCTCCATTTTATCATCCCACAAAACAAGGATTCAGATTTCAAAACCAACAAAAAACATAGCGTTTCTCAGCACATTCACGCTTTATGGAATGTGCTCAGACGAGCAAAAGACAAGCAGATAGAAGGCTCTTCATTGGTCCCACTTCCCTATTCCTATGTAGTACCGGGAGGAAGGTTTAATGAAATTTATTATTGGGATAGTTATTTCACTATGCTTGGGCTCAAAATTAGTGGGGAATTTGACTTAATAGAAAGCATGATCAAAAATTTCGCTCATCAGATTGATCAGTTTGGGCATATTCCTAACGGTAATCGTACTTACTTCTTAAGTCGAAGTCAACCTCCCTTTTTCGCCTTGATGGTAGAACTTTTAGCTGGAATTAGAGGAGAAAAAATTTATGCTCACTACTTACCTCATTTGATTAAAGAATACTCCTTTTGGATGAAAGGAAGTGAACAATTGTCTGACAATCAATTATTTATCAACAGGGTGGGCCTTGCCAACAATAAATTCATACTCAATAGATATTATGATGAGTTGGACACTCCTCGAGATGAGATGTATCCTGACGATGTAGAACTAGCAAAAACTTCTAATAGAAATTCTAATGAATTATTTAGGCATATAAGAGCAGCCTGTGAGTCTGGATGGGATTTCAGTAGTCGTTGGCTTTCAAATCCAATGGATTTGAGTAGTATTGATGCTGCTCATATTTTTCCTATAGATTTGAATTGTCTTTTGTATCATTTAGAACTCACGATCTCGAAGTGCCATCTTTTGAAAGGAGAAAATGTGGAATATTCAGATTTCAAGAAGTTAGCAAACCAGAGAAAAAAAGCCATCAATAAAGTCTTTTGGAATGATTCAGAAGGTTGTTATCTAGATTTTAATAATAAGAAGAATACACAAATTCCTATTGTCTCGGCCGCTACGACGTATCCACTTTTCTTCAAAATAGCGGATCCGCATCATGCAGAATCTATTGCACTCAAAATTAAAAATGAACTACTAAAACCTGGCGGTGTGAGATGTACCACTATTAAAAGCGGTCAACAATGGGATGCTCCAAATGGATGGGCACCTCTCCAATACATTGCTGTAAAAGGACTAATAAGTTATGATCAAATCGACCTAGCACTAAACATTGCACAAAAGTGGACATCCCTTAACGAATCCATCTTCAAATCAACAGGAAAAATGTTAGAAAAATACAACGTGGAAGACCTTGATCTTCATGCTGGAGGTGGAGAATATCCAGTACAAGATGGTTTTGGCTGGACCAATGGAGTATATCTAGCTCTGAAAGAGATTATGTCAACTAAATAATCAATCTCAAAATAATTCACTCTTCTTTCAAAAAAACTCGGACAGATATAATGGTCATCAGAGTTTTATGTGTACATTAGTAATGGTATACACTAGTTTATAACTAGGAACTACCATGACTTTATTGAACTGTGGAACCTATAATATTGTGGATACATTTTTTTGTCCCCTATAAACAGATAAAATATAAACTACAATTCGACCCGAAAATGTCAAGTATTAAAACATTTACACTTTTCCTTACCCTGTGTACAGTGACAATACAAGCTCAAAAAAGTCATATCACTTTAGAAGGAAAACCATATGATAGAATAGAAAAAAGCGCTATTCAACAAGGATTCCTACTTGATATTGACAGATCATTATTTAAACCGAAACATCAAAAATCTATTTCTGAAGGAATGATCACAATGGATCTGAAACTAGGAGAACAGATATTTGAGTTGCAATTATTCGAAGATGATTTGTTATCTCCAACTCTTATCAATGAAATAATATCAAGTGGTCAAAATGTACCTCTAACTTATGAAGGCTATACAATCAAAGGTGGCCGTACAAGACTTACGATAAATGAAGGATTCATCTACGGCTTCATAGAAGACGATGACATTTCTTACTATATCGAACCTGCTTTTTATAATGACAAAAGAGCTAAAATAGACGCTTATATTATTTACGATGGAGAGGCAGCGCTAGAACTTAATTCTATGGTAGAAGAGCGTACATGTGGTTATGCTGACCCCGTGACTAAATCTATTAAAGCCAAAGTTGAGGTCATAACACATACTTCACAAATGGCATGTAGAGGGCTAAAAATAGCAATAGCCTCTGATCATACCATGTGGTCGACTTATAGTGGAGAGACCGGTGTGAATAATCACAATACAGGTGTTCTCAATAATGTGCAAGGAGATTATGATGGAACAGGAAGTGGAGCCTTTGATATAGAATTCCAAATTGTTGCAAGATATAATGCTTCTTCAGCCGCCAACAACCCATATAATACCACAGGTGCTGATGCTGGTGCAATGCTTAATGAATTTAGAAGCTGGAGCCTCAATGGAGGATTTGGTGGTATTGCTACACCTCACATTCAAGGAGGCGCATCAGCCTCTGGTCTTGCCGTATTGTGGTCAGATAAAAACATCACATATGGAGGCAGTAGTTCAGTGGTTGGGCTAGCAAATACTCCTGGCAATCACAGTGTTCTTGAGGATTTTGGGGGCAATAATCCAGCCGGATCAGGATATGGACTTCGCGTTCTTACATCTCATGAGATGGGACATAATCTAAGCTATGGTCATGACAATAATAGCAGCTGCAATGGTGGAAACTGTATAATGTGGCCATCTGTTCAAAACACCTCTACATGGAGTCCTGCATCTATAACGGCTATCAATAATAACTTGAATGGAAGAGGCCTTACAGGTTGTTTCGCTTCGTGTACAAATAATATACAGGACCTAGGTGAATTAGGAGTAGACTGTGGTGGAGTTTGTGATCCATGTCCATGTACTGCAAATGACACCTATGAAAGTCCTTTGAATCTTACTATTCAGTTAGATAATTATGCTGAAGAATCTAGTTGGGATATAAGAACTTCAGGAGGGACATTACTTCACAGTGCTTCATACACTGTAGCAGATCGTGGACAAATAAAAACAATAAACAACCTAATTGTTGAAGATGGAAATGGGATATCATTCAACTTTTATGATACATATGGAGATGGGATATGTTGTGGTTTTGGAAACGGCGGTTTCACAATTAGAGATGCTAATAATACCACCATATATTCAGGAGGGCAATTTACCGCTTCTACTTCAGCTGTATTCTGTATTGAAGATAATACATGTAAAAATGAAATACGGGATGCTGGAGAACAAGGCATAGATTGTGGTGGAGACTGTACACCTTGTATCATTGGGTGCACAGATAATAATGCGCATAATTATGATTCAAATGCACAATTAGACGATGGTTCCTGTCTGACTTGTAGTGATGGATTATTAAATGGTGATGAAGAATTAATAGATTGTGGCGGAAGTAAATGTGCACCTTGCATTACTGGATGTACTGATTCAAATGCTCATAATTATAATCCTAACGCCGATATTTCCAATAACTTATTGTGTGAAACATGTAGTGATGGCAAACAAAATGGTGATGAATCAGGATTGGATTGTGGGGGAGAGAAATGTACACCATGTGCTTGTACTACCACTGATGTGGTAAGTGGTCAAGAATTAAGTAGTAATGTGTCTATTTATGCTTCTAATACAATCATTTCCTCGGATACAGTTATGAGTTCTAACAGTGTCATATTTGTAGCAGGTCAATCTATTGTACTCAATTCAGGTTTTGAAGTAGAGATATCAGGTATTTTTACTGCGCAGACTGAGGCTTGTAATAACTAAAAAGTATCAGACCATCGCATAAAGTTTATCCATTCTATCTGAAATCTCTTTCAATCTATCTCTATCTCCTCCTGACACCTCAGCAGACCCCCATCCATTGTACCCTACTTCTTGTAATGCTTGATTTACTTTTACCCAATCAGAATCTCCATCTCCTAGTTTCACTTTAAAACCTTCCCAAATGCCCTCTTCACTTTGTTTTTTCCGACTATAGTCCTTGATATCTACTTTAATGATTCTCTTTCCTAATATCTGTATCCAATGATGTGGCCATCCATATCGTACTATATTACCTATATCCATATACCACCCAATCATATCACTATTAAACTGATCGATATACCGAGCGGCTTCCATTGGACTTATGAGGAAGTTATTCCACACATTTTCTATCGCTATTTTAATTCCAGTCTCATTTGCCACTGGTAGCATTTTTTTGATTTCTGCAGTACTTCTCTCCCACGCCTCATCATATCTGATTTCATCATTCACAATAGCAGGTACAAGTAATACCGTGGTGCCTCCATATAATTTACATTTATGGAAAGCATCAATCATAGAATTAGTGCATTCCTCCCGGACTGCAGGATCTGAATGAGAAAGTGGTTTCTTCCAATGAACAGAGTTTACAACACCTGGAATAATGATCCCAGCTTCATCTCTTGCTGCTATAATTTCCTTATCATCTAAGTCATTAGGACTGTCCATCTCCACTCCATCAAACCCTAGAGATTTAACCAATTTAAATTTATCCAAAATTGACAGATCCTCTTTAATCATCCCAAATTTGAGACTCTTTTTATTCAGTGGCATTGTGATGTTTGACTCAGGAGCACAAAAACTCATCGAGGCTGTAGAAAAAGCAGCTGTAGCGATAGCAGTACTTTGGACAAATTTTCTTCTTTTCATTTAATGCTTTTTCAAATATTTCTGAATCTATTCTATAGAAAAGTTAAACCTGAAAGGAATGGAAAGCCTGTCAGGTCTAATTTACTTTTTATATTCTGGATAACTTTAAGCGAACTTAGTGATCCCTGGTTTAGCTACATCTGCCATTGGCCACTTCAGATCCCAGTTGTATTGATCTAGTGTAGGTCCAAGAATCTCATTACTGTTAATAGCTTCATCCCAAGTAAGTGTCTGCCCAGTATAAGCGGCAAGTCTTCCCATGACAGCTAACATAGTGCTATTTGCCATCCTTATCCCATCATGAAATGGATCTCCATCTCTAATAGACTTAAATAGCGTATTATGCTCTAACTGATACATATTTTTCCAAGGCTCCTCAGTACTATACTCCCAATTAGTCTTTCCTTTTATCTCGTGAGTTTTAAATACATCTATGAACGCTCTTCCATCATTACCCATACAATCTACAGTATATGCTCTTGAGGTTCCTTTCTGTTGTCTGCTGAAGTGATAACCTCTTCTTCCTTCACCATAATCATACACTAGAGCAAAATGGTCAAACACATTACCAAATTGGTCCTCTGTTCGGCTCTGACGACCTCCCGTTCCTGATACACTTACAGGGTTCACATCGCCCATAGCCCATGCCATTAAGTCTAAACTGTGGATAGCTTGTTCTGCTATATGATCACCACTCATCCAGTTCTGGTATAACCAATTTCGCATCTCAAATTCAAAATCACTCCATCCCTCTTTTCTTTCATGAAACCAAAGAGCACCAGTATTATACGTAGTGTAAAGCGTATGCATATCACCTATTCCTCCATCGAGTAGTCTATTATAAGTCTCTATTTTGGGGATATCATGTCTCCAGCAAAAACCTGACATCAATGCTAACCCTTTTTCTTTTGCCTTATTCGCTGTGGCTATAACACTTCTTACTCCTGGAGCATCTACAGCAACAGGTTTTTCACAAAAGACATGCTTACCTGCTTCTACAGCAGCAGCTAGATGACCCGGTCTGAAACATGGAGGTGTTGCCAATAATACAACATCAACATCACTATCTATTAATTTTTGATATGCATCAAAACCTATAAATTTATGATCTGGCATTACAGCCATTTTCTTTGGATCTATCTCCTCTTCTGACATAGCAGCCTGAAGAGAAGTGTAAGCTTTATCTAATCTGTCTTGGAAGACATCGGCCATTGCTACTAATATGACATTGTCATCTGCATTAATGGCTTGCAATGCAGCTCCAGTTCCTCTACCTCCACATCCTATTAATCCAACTCTGAGGGTATCAGTGTTCATATCCTGTCTAAAAGGGGAAGCAGTCAAAGAATTTATAGCAAAAGGTGCTATTATAGCGGCAGTCCCAGTTTTCTTTACAAAGTCTCTACGACTCGATAGGTTTAAATCCATGGTATCTAAATTTTTAATTGAGTAATCTAAATGTAGTAATTATCCCGATAAATTGAAATTCACAACTTCTTATATTCAGAGTATTCTTCTTTTAAAATATTTGAAGTGGCACTTATACTTATGATTGTTGCCAGTGCATCAGCTATTGTACATGACGGACCAGTGATGTTAATTGTTTCAGAATTCTTGATTCCTACACCATTCTTAGGGTTAACAATATGGCTAAAATTTAGATTATCTATTTGTATGCTTTGATATAGGGAGCCAGAAGAAGCCACAGCTTGATTATTCAGAGTTAAAGTTGAGTCTGTGTTCTGCAGTACAATATTCCATCCATCTTTCGGATGATTTCCCGCATAAATGTCCCCTCCTCCATCTACTAAAGCATAATAGACCCCATTGTCCATAAGCACTTTATATGCTTCATCAACTGCATAACCTTTCGCAATACCTCCGAAATCAAATAACATATTTTCTCTTTTAAAAGATACTGTCATGGACTCTTTATCCATTTTCAGATATTTGAAATTTACCAAGGATCTTGCTTTTGCTATTTCGGAATGACTTGGTTCTTCGCCTCTCCTTATCGCTCTTCGCCAAATTTTACTTATTGGCCCTATAGTAACATCAAATTTTCCATTAGAATGATTATACAGTCCTTTTGAAATTTGTAAAAGGTGCCATAAATCTGTAGATACCTTTTTAGGAGAGGTGCTGATATTCATGACCTCACTTTCTAAAAAATAATTGGAGAAAATTGAATTTAAATGATTTATTCTTTCAAACGCTTTCTCAGCTGCAGCCTGAGCCTTGCGCTCACTTTGATGAAATACCACCACGCGAAAAGTTGTACCCATCAGGGGCTTTTCAAATATATATTTTGATAAATCTGAATGCTTAGGAAATTGAAGAATAAGTAGAGAAATGTAAAACCAAATATTCAAAATTTCAAAAATTTAGCTAAAATCATCCTCCTAACACCATTTCCCAAAAGGCAGCTTGCTCCTCCGGACTAGGTTGGTTTACAGGACTTATTATTCTAAATCCTACGAAAGGTGAATCTGTATTCCACCAAAAGCTTTTTGGGATCTGAGGGTCTCGCTCTTTCCATCTCGAACTAGATCTAATCCTACATGCACATCGATGATATTTAGGTTTGTCATCCCAAGAACCTCCTCTTACAGTACGAGGATGGAGTTTAGTCGGTTTAATCCAAGGATTGATTTCATCCACCATAGTAGAAGAAATCGTAGTATAAGCATCCTTCTTATATTGATCTAAGGTCCACTCAGATACATTACCAAGCATATCATGCAGTCCCCACCCATTCGGTTGTTTCATTCCGATTTTGTGATATGCTTCTGCGCTATTGTTATAATTCCAAGAATGATCATTAAGTTGGGCAGCATCATTTCCAAAATAGTGAGACTCTGTGCTACCGGCCCTACATGCATATTCCCACTCAGCTTCTGTAGGCAATCGATAAAATATTCCTGATTTTTGACTTAGCCATTTACAATATTGTAAAGCACCAAACTGTGTCATACTTACTGCTGGAAATCCTTCATTGCCCATTCCAAATGTTGGATCTTCATATGGTGGACTTGGTCGGGCTATAGCATCAGCATCCCAGTCAGGTCGTTCTGGAGTTATTACGTCAAGTTCTTTCTGTCGATATACATTATACTCATCATAGCTGACTTCATGTACACCAATCAAAAAAGGTTCAACGGAAGTTACAAACTGAGGGCCTTCGTCTTCGTTTCTGTTTACCTCATCAATAGCACTTCCCATAGTGAAGGAGCCTCCCTCAAGAGGCATCATTTTAAACGAAATCGAAGTGCCTGGTATAGTGTGTTCTTCAGCTATAGTTTTCTTTTTGATGTCAGGTTTAATCTCTTCCACAGACTTTGGAGTACTGCACCCTAGTAGGAACAAAAGACTAACAAATAAATATGAATATTTTCTCATGTCACCAAGATATCTATTTGGTAGGTTTTTAAAAAAATGTGAAGCACAATATTATTTTTTCAAATAATTTATTTCAAAAACTACCTCTATCTCATCATCTGTTTCTATTTGACCAAACATAGCGCTAGGTGGGTCAATATTGTAATCTGTCATTTTTAAGAGGCATTTACCATTTAGAACAAGTTGATCCCCCTCTAAATTTCCTTGAATTTTCAAGTTTACTTTATTTTCTACCCCGGCGATAGATAGTGTGCCTTTTGATATAATTATAATCTCATTCCCATCTTTTTCAACAGGGCTTACTTCAGTCTGATGATATACAATCTCTGGGTGATCAACACTTTTAAGAGCTTTATATATTTTAGTATTCATTGAGGCACCTCTTCCTCCATCCATAGTTTTCACTTCCGCTTTAAAAGTGAATTCTGGAAGCGGATTATTGATATCAATAGAAATGGGGAACCCTTCAACTTTAGGTACTGTCACCTTCCAATCATGTAAGGTAGATGTGCCCACTACATTCACTGATTGTGCTTCAGAAAGTTTATATTCTTGGGCATTCAATTGAAAAATCGAACCTGAAAAAACAAAAAGAATAATTGTAAATAATTTAATCATATCCATAATTAGATAAAGTCAAAAATAATATAAAGGCTTAATGGAAGTGTAATTTATAAAATGAGAAACTACCTTAGCGACTCCATTAAAAAAATATATTATTAGTCAAACTTATAGCATAGACGCAAAAAAGCTAAGAAATGTTGCAGGAGCTTTTGCCACAGGGGTCACAGTATGTTGTATTGAGGATGAAAAAGGAGAAGTGAAGGGACTTACTGCAAACTCTTTTGTTTCAATATCTCTTTTACCGCCAATAGTGATGATTTCTATTCAAAATGGTTCAATCTTTCTAGATAGTTGTGTAATTGGCAAAAGGTTAGGAATAAGTATTCTATCAACTGAGCAAAAAAACATGAGCGATCATTTTGCGGGAATGCAAAAAACAGATATACCCATAAAATTCCTCTCTAATAAAAAATGCCATGTTCTTCATAATTCACTAGCATGGTATGAGACTACAATCAGAGATATCATTCATGCAGGTGATCATCATCTTATTTTATGTGATGTAGAAGATCTAGGAAGAAATGAGAATGCTGAACCTCTTATTTATTATTCCGGATATCTGTCCCTAGGCAAAGATTTAGCTTGAACTATTTCTATTTATCCTATATTATGCTATATGACGAAATAATAATTAATTTCAACTGGTGTCCTTAAGGCTTTACATTTTCATTTCTTCACTTCTAAGCACATTGTTATTCAACACTAATGTGCAATCACAATCCTACGACCATAGAATAATCAATGCATCCATTCAAGAAGGTCTTTCTTCAGAATACATTAATTCCATATATCAAGGTAAAGATGGTTTTATATGGGTGAGTACAAAAAGAGGAGTAGATAGATATGATGGATATAAATTTACTCCTATAGAATTACCTGATTCTCTGTCGTTTGGTGCAGCGGAACATTTCATGATTGATAAATCAGGAAGAAAGTATATATCTACGGAAAATGAAGGAATAATTGTCATCAATAATGATCTGACTTCTTGGAAAATATATAAAACAAATGCTTTTGGTGAAAATTTTTACTTGCCATCCATATTCGAGGACTCTAAAAATAATATCTGGATACTTTCTTATGGACAAGGACTTTCCCACTTGGATGTAGAATCTGAGCAGTTGACTTCATATGTACATTCTGACACTACCAGCAATTCGATAGGTGACAATCAAATTTACCAGATGGTAGAAGGGCCAAACGGAATGCTATGGTTAGGGACAGAAAATGGTGGTTTAGTGCGATTCAATCCCGAAACAAGAGAATTTAAGAATTATCAAAATGATCCTAAGGACAAATTATCTATTCCTGGGAATAAGTCATATGGCCTTGTTGTAGATGATGATAAAATTTGGATTTCACTATATCTGACAGGCCTGTGTTTATTTGATATTGAAAAAGAAACATTTACTCTTTTCAGCGCTGATGATGACGATCCTCAAAGCTTGAGTTCCAACTTTCTATGGCCTCTTGATTTGGATGAGGACAAAGGACTTTGGATTGGGACACAAGACAAAGGTCTCGACTATCTCGATTTTAAATCTATGACCTTTAAAATTAAAGAGAAGAAGGCAACACTAAATGTAAAGGGATCTAGGATTAGGTGTCTCTATGCTGATCATGAAGGAAATTTGTGGTTTTCATCAGTAGGTAATGGACTCAACATGTATGACCGTAACAAATACAATTTTGAGATTTTAAGCCATGATCCTCTGGTAAAATCAAGTATAAGTAGTAATGATATAATATCTGTTGTTGAAGATAAATCAGGTGGATTATGGATTTCTCATGCAAAATCAGGAGTAGATTTCTTTGACAGAAAAACAGGCACTTATATTAACTATTCTACAGAGTCTAAAGAGCCATTTATCTTAAGTGATGACAATGTGCAGGCAATGATCATTGATAACAATAATCAATTGTGGATAGGAACAAAATTTGGTGGAATTAACCAAATCAATGCTGATTCAAAAATTGCCAAATCATTTGTAGCGGATAAAGACAATATTCATAGCCCACGTCATAACTGGACTTTCTCTCTCATGGAAGACAGTGATAATAACATTTGGTTATCTGGTTTCAGTGCCATTAGTAAGATCAACACAAAAACTTATGAATTTGAACACATCCTTATTGATAAAAAAGAAGATAATCCCAATACTCCCGCTGGAGAAACAATAAAATCCATTTTTGAAGATTCTCAAGGAATTTTTTGGTTAGATTCTGAAAAAGGAATTGAAAAATATAATCCACGCACCTCTCTATTCGAGCTAACTGAACATGATTTCGATCCATTATTTCGGGATAAAGACGACGTCTGGATGGTTTCTCAAGGAGAACTTTCTGTTTTTAATTACATATCTGAATCCTATATCCATTTTGAAATAGACCAGGACATAGTTGTGAATAGCATAGAAAAAGACAACTACGGTCATCTATGGCTTTCGTGCAATGATGGAATAAGAAGGTTTGATTCACAGACTCGAGAAATTGAGCATTACAATAGACATGATGGCTTAAATAGTGACTTGTTCTTATTTGGTTCATACTGCAGTCCCACTACTGGAAAATTATTTTTTAATAGTAAGGACGGGATCAATGCATTTCATCCTGATGAAGTCAAAAAAGACACTTTTTTACCCAAGATTAAATTTACAAGCCTTTCCTATTTTGATAGTAAACGGAAAGAAAACAAGCCTATTCCACATCCTAATATATCACAAACTTCAGATGTCACATTCCCTCACTCTTACAATATAATATCAATAGAATTTGCGGCATTAAGCTATAAAAAATCTCCAAAAAATCAATATAAATACAAAATCAAAGAGCTGAATGAAAATTGGATTGATCTTGATAATGAGAGAAACATAACCCTCACAAATCTAAGTCCTCGGAGTTATACTTTAGAAGTAATTGGATCTAATGGTGATGGTGTTTGGAATAAAAACCCCACAACTCTAAACATTAAAATAACTCCTCCTTGGTATAAATCCTTGTGGGCATACATCATCTATCTACTTGGTGCCCTATTCACCATTTGGCAATACATAAGACATCGTGAATCCGAGCAAAAAAGAAAATTGATTGAGGAACGACTAGTAGTGGAACGCCTCAAAGAAATTGATAAATTGAAAGATGTATTCCTTGCAAATACCTCTCATGAACTTAGGACTCCATTAAATGGCATTATTGGACTTTCAGAATCTCTTAGAGATGGTGTAGCAGGTCCTTTACCTGCTGTAGCCAACGAAAATCTGAAAATGATTATCAATAGTGGAAGGCGTCTAGTAAATCTAGTAAATGACATACTTGATTTTTCAAAACTTAAAAATCATGAGCTTTCATTAAAAATTTCACCTGTAGATATCAAGGCTGCTACTGATGTGGTTATTTCTCTGACGGAAACTATGGTTCAAAACAAAGATTTAACCATTATCAATAGTATAGACCCAGATATTGTTCTTGTAGATGCTGACGAAAATAGATTGCAACAAATACTTTACAACCTAATTGGTAATGCTATTAAATTCACCCATTCCGGCATTATTGAAATATCCTCTTATTCTTCAGATAATTTATTATTTACCACAATTTCGGATACAGGTATTGGTATTCCCGAAGATAAAATTGAAGAGGTATTTAAATCCTTTGATCAAGTTGATGGGTCTACAGAGAGGTCATTTGGTGGTACCGGATTAGGACTTACTATTACCAAACAATTAGTAGAACAACATAGCGGAACAATAATCTTAAAATCTGAAGTAGGGAAAGGAACTCAGATTACTTTCAGCCTCCCCAAAAGCGAAACAGATAGGTCTGATGCTCTTGAGTTAGATTTCAATGAACCATTCTCAACTGCCATTACTGATATAAATATTGATAAATCTCTGGAAGTTGCTTTGCCTATAGGTGTAAAAACTAAAGCTGAGAATCAAAATATCAAAATTCTTATAGTTGATGATGAGCCGGTAAATCGACAAGTATTGACTAACTTTTTGAGTTTGGAAGGTTATCAGTCCTATACTGCAAATGATGGACATGAAGCACTATCAATGATAGACGAAGAAGATTACAATCTGATTCTTTTAGACATTATGATGCCAAAGTTATCGGGTTATGACGTAGCAAAAAAAGTCAGAGAAACTTATTTACCCAGTGCTCTTCCTATCATCATGCTTACTGCTAAAAATAGAATCAATGACCTTGTGCAAGGGTTCAATGTAGGAGCAAATGATTATCTAGCTAAACCATTTGTAAAAAAGGAGTTAATGAGTAGAATCAAAACTCACCTCTATCTCCAAAAAATCATCAATACCAGTAGTCAGTTTGTACCAGATGCATTTATAAAATCTGTGGGTAGAAATGAAATCACTGATGTAAAATTAGGTGACTATGCTGAGAAGATAGTGACCGTTCTATTCACTGACATAAGAAACTATACCGGTCTATCAGAACAAATGACACCTCATGACAACTTTGAATTTGTTAGGTCCTATGTAGGGAAAATGGGTCCTATTATACAACAAAACGAAGGATTTGTAAATCAGTATCTAGGTGATGGCTTGATGTGTATTTTTGATGGAGTGTCAAGCAATGCTTTGGATGCTAGTATAGAAATGCAAAAAGCCATTGTTACATATAACGAAGTAAGGAAAAAGCAAAAAAGAATACCGATAAGAGTTGGCATGGGTATGTGCACAGGACCATTAGTTATGGGTATCATAGGTGATAAGATGCGCAAAGATCCTGCGACTATAGCAAGTACCGTAAATCTTGCGTCACGAATAGAAGGATTAACCAAACATCTCCAAGCACAAATACTTCTAGATCGAATAACTGTGGATGGTCTAGAGGATAAATCCAAATACAACCTAAGAAGTCTAGGTAAAATAATTGTCAAAGGGCAAGCCAATTCTATAGAACTGATAGAATGTTTTGATAGCAATGATCCTGATCAAGTTGAGTTAAAAATCAATACTTTAGATCAATTTGACGAAGCAATAGGGCTCTTCAGAGCCGCTGAACTTGATAAAAGCGTAAAGATTTTTCAAGACATTATAGATATCAACCCTGCTGATAGAATTGCTAGGTTTTTAGTACAAAAAATTGAGTATGAAAGATCACACATTGAAGCCCATCTTTGGAATGGAATTCTCAAGTTAGATATCAAATAGCAGCTTTATTTCTAATAAAATTTATAACTTGGAGGATAGACTTTGATACAATTTATTGTATTCAATAATTAAAAAACCAATGTATGTCTGATAATCTTGTATCAGTTCAAGATGACACGTCTCTCCATGGTACTTTTGTAGGATATGCTAAACTCAATAGGAAAGCTACAGCAACACTCGTCCTAAGGCCAAAACAACAAGATGAAGAACTTCGTCAAGAATTAGATGACTTACTGTACAAACATCCTGTAACAAGAAATTATCTGAATCATGAAAAATTGGCGGAGTCCACATCTTTTGATAAAAATGATGAAGAGGTAATAAAAGCATATTTAACAGAGTATAATCTATCTCATTTTGAAGTAAATGCAATTTCTAGAGAACTAACATTTTCAGGTAAAGTTCGTGATCTTCAAAAAGCATTTAATAGTCCAATTGGCATCTTTCATGGTGCAGATCATCTTGAATATAAATGTGCAACTCAAGCCATAAGAGTTCCTGAGACCATAGGAGAGCTTTTATACTCCTTCAAAGGATTTTACTTCAGGCCTAAAAAAGAAACGAGAAAAATAACACCAATAGAAAAGTATGATGATCAGAGTTGGGGAAGGGGATTTAGCATATCAGACATTTGCTCCGCATATAATATTCCTGAAGATGTAAAAGGTGCAGGACAATGTATTGGACTTGTTGAATTGGGAGGACGACATAGAGAAACAGATATTAAAAAATTCTTTAAGCTTATTAATACACCAGTTCCTAAAATAAAAATAGTAGGGACAGATCCTGGCAAAGACAGCGATATTAATAATGGAGAAGTGTCCATGGATTTGCAAATTGCAGGAGCAATAGCTCCAGAAGCGACCTTAGTTATTTACTATGCCAGTACCTTCATAGAAGCGCTAAAGTTGATTATCAATGATGTAGAAAATAATCCTTCTGTGATTTCTATCAGTTGGTCTGCACCTGAGCAATATTATCAACCAGTAGAAAAACTTGAATTTGATCAACTACTTTATCAAGCCGCATTATTAGGTATTACTGTTATTGGATCTTCTGGCGACCATGGTGCATATAATGGGCAAAAAACTCCTAATGTTCCTCTACCGGCAAGTCATCCATTGGTATTAGGTTGTGGAGGTACTATCATCAATATAGAAGAAGGTGAACGAGTAGCTGAAATGGCATGGAACGAATTTAATGGAGGAGAAGCAACTGGTGGTGGTTATAGCAATTATTATGGTACTCCTCAATACCAAGCTCAAGCCATTTCCAAGTATCCATATCAAAAAGAAGGTGGAAGAGGCGTACCAGATGTAGCAGCATTATCTAGCACTATAGATGGATTCCAAGTCATACAAGATAAACAGAAAGTAGTAGTAGGAGGCACTAGTACAGCTACTCCAATGTGGGCAGCATTGATAGCTCTGATGAACGAAAAATTAGGATATAATCTTGGTTTTTGCAATCATTTATTCTATGAATTAGCAGGCACCAAAAGCTTTAACCAAATTGTAAATGGAAACAATCTATTGTACAAAGCAGCTCAATATTGGAATCCATGCACTGGGCTTGGAAGCCCTAGTGGTGATGATCTCTTAGAAAATATTCAAAAAAACGAACCTAATAGCGATTTAGAAACCGATAAAAACTAATAAATATGTCTTGTCATACACACTCACCTCACATTCCTTATGTCTATCCAAGACATTATGGAGGTCATCATTCAGGATACCCTCAAGCTAATACAGGGCTAGGTTGTCCTATTACACATCATGCAAACGCAAATACAGGTCTCGGCTGTCCGATCACGCATCATGCTCAAGCCAATACAGGTCTTGGATGCCCTATTACGCATCATGGGCAGGCTAATACAGGCAAGAATTGCCCTACTACTCATCATGGACAAGCCAATACAGGTAAGAACTGCCCTACTACTCATCAT
>Ga0055584_100000952_pt1 | contig 27969 bp, 23 predicted proteins | sample OSDHelmetaG_FD_58716 | JGI IMG/M metagenome (GOLD analysis project Ga0055584, IMG submission 58716) | Pelagic marine sediment microbial communities from the LTER site Helgoland, North Sea, for post-phytoplankton bloom and carbon turnover... | ecosystem: Environmental > Aquatic > Marine >... | reverse complement strand
TCGGATTTGATCAAAGTGAGTATGAAAGCCTGCTATAATGCTGCCTGGCTTTTTTTCAACTCGAAACTCAACACGGAACTATGATGAATTTATATAGCCTCGCTTTTGGAATCGGCAGCAAAGACTCTTCGGGTAATTGGTTAGAATGCTATTACCCTGCTCCCATATTAAATCCAGATTTAGACACTCAAAAATCCATATTGTCAGTGCTTGAATACACTAACGGCAATCAAGCTATCGAACTCGATCAGCAACAAGTTAATCAGATTTTAGATAACTTTGGAGCCTCACAAAATCAGGCTCAAATCGATTTGCTTTCAAGCCTAACGCTAAGTAAAAAACCACTGGTCATTTGCATACTTGAAAGCGATGATAGCCCAAGCTCAGTACCTGAGGTTTATCTTAAATTACATTTACTTTCCCACCGTTTAGTAAAACCACATGGCTTAAACTTGGATGGCATGTTCGGACTGTTGCCAAATGTTGCATGGACTAACCAAGGCGCTATTGCTATCAGTGAATTGCCTCACTATCAGCTAGAGGCCAAACTCAAAAATCAAAATTTATCAGTAAATTCAGTCGACAAGTTTCCAAAAATGACTGATTACGTTGTGCCAACTGGCGTACGAATTGCTGATACTGCAAGAGTAAGGCTTGGCGCCTATATTGGTGAAGGCACTACTATCATGCATGAAGGCTTTGTGAATTTTAATGCCGGTACTGAAGGCGAGGCTATGATAGAAGGCCGTATCAGTGCTGGCGTTTTTGTTGGCAAAGGTACTGATCTGGGCGGAGGTTGCAGCATAATAGGCACACTCTCTGGCGGGGGCAAAGAAGTCATTTCAATTGGAGAAAGCTGCTTAATTGGCGCCAATGCTGGTCTCGGCATATCTCTTGGCAATGACTGTATAATTGAGGCAGGTCTTTATCTTACTGCTGGCACTAAAGTCACAGTGCTAGATGTGGATAAAAAAGCTGTAGAAGTCATTAAAGCTAGAGAGCTCACGGGTAAAAATAGTCTATTATTTAGACGGAATTCAACATCAGGTGCCGTTGAATGTCTAACTAACCAGACCGTTATTGAGTTAAACGCAGAATTGCATTCTAACAATTAAAAAATGAAAATAATTATCATTAAACTTAGTTAAGGTTTGGCATGTCATCAACCATCGACTTATGCAGCGAACTAATCTCTCGGCCTTCTGTTAGTCCAGATGACCAGGGCTGCCAGGAAATATTAGTAGCGCGCCTTGAAAAGCTAGGCTTCGACATTGAACATCTACCATTTTCTGATGTGAAAAACTTGTGGGCCAGGCGCGGCATCACTGCTCCTTTATTTTGTTTTGCCGGACATACCGATGTCGTACCAGCAGGCAATATTGCTGATTGGAACTCAGAGCCTTTTAATCCTGACATAAGAAACGGTTTACTTTATGGTCGCGGTAGCGCCGATATGAAAGGTAGCCTTGCGGCAATGATTACTGCTTGTGAAACCTTTTTAGAACAAAACCCAATGTTTGATGGATCGATCGCTTTTTTAATTACTAGTGATGAAGAAAGTGTTGCCACCCATGGCACAGTTAAAGTCATCGAAACACTACAAAACAGAAATGAGCATATAGATTACTGTCTGGTCGGCGAACCCTCCAGCAGTAAAAAGCTTGGAGATGTTGCCAGAAATGGTAGGCGTGGTTCCTTAAATGGCACCTTAACTATTAATGGCAAAGAAGGTCATGTCGCCTACCCTGAACTGGCCATAAATCCAATTCATAAGTTTTTGCCCGCACTAACTGAATTAACTCAAATTGAATGGGATCAAGGCAATGATTATTTCCCGGCCACTAGCTTGCAGATATCGAATATATCTGCTGGCCAAGGCACCAATAATGTCATTCCTGGAGAAATGTCTTTGCTATTTAATTTCAGATTCTCAACAGAGGTTACGGTCGAAGGCCTGAAAGCACAAGTGCAGACAATATTTGATCATCATTATGAGAATTATGAACTTGAATGGCAACTCTCTGGCAATCCTTTTATTACTGAAGTCGGTGTCTTAACGGATGCTCTTACAAAAAGCGTAAAGGCCGTGACTGGTCTTGATTGCAGCTTATCGACTGGCGGGGGGACCAGTGATGGTAGATTTATAGCCCCGACAGGAACTCAGGTAGTAGAGCTAGGACCTATTAACGCTAGCATTCATAAAAATAATGAACACGTTGCTGTGGCTGACCTCGATCAACTTGCCCTTATTTATGAAAAAATACTCGAAGAAGTTTTGCTTTAAGCCAGTTCCAGCAATCAACCGAATGGCTCTACGGCCTTAGATATTCCCCTTCACTTATCCACCATACAGCTTTCTTTCAGCTCAATTCAGTGGTTGAGAAGCAGTCAAAAACGCCAGTATATTTTTTGAATAATGCGATTCAGCACAGAAACCTATTAAAAATTACTGAAAACTCAGATTAATTTTTTCCAGAACATTAACGCCGGGACAGAGGTCTTCTTCTGTAAGACTGCGCAAGGGCCTCTGTGTTGTACCAAGCAATTCGTGCAGTTCTTTGGAATCCGGATCCAGATATAATAATCCAGTTAACTCCTTGCCTTGCTCCTGACTCTCCTTGAGCTTGTCTAAAGCAGCTCTCCGATCATGCGGGTCATAATCCTCATCTAATTTCTGCAAGCGAACAACCGAGCCATCGTGCAGGGTGACTTCCTGGGAACTACCGGGCTTATAATGAGTAGTAATTTCATCTTTCATAGGCACGAAGTCGACCACACCCAATGTTTCAATATGATCGCGCACGTACTCGTAAGATTTGGTAGAGCCCTTGTTATTATTGAAGGTAACACAAGGAGACATGACATCAATAAATGCAAAGCCTTCATGGCACAATGCAGCCTTTATTAATGGGACCAATTGTTCTTTATCACCAGAGAAGCTACGTGCAACCATTGTTGCACCAAGTTGCAAGGCGATGCCACACAAGTCAATGGCTTCGAAAGGGTTTGGTACGCCTTTCTTGCTAATGGACTCAAAGTCAGATGTGGCAGAATCCTGACCTTTAGTAAGCCCATAACAACCATTATTTTCAACAAGATACAGCATATTAAGGTTGCGCCGAACTACATGAGCAAACTGCCCCATACCAATTGAAGCGGTATCTCCATCTCCAGATACACCAATGTAGATCATGTCACGATTAGCCATATTTGCACCAGTCGCTACTGATGGCATACGGCCGTGAACTGAATTAAACCCGTGAGAGTTGCCAAGAAAATAAGTGGGGGTTTTTGAGGAGCAGCCAATTCCTGATAACTTGGCAACCTTGTGAGGTTCGATATTAAGCTCGAAACAGGCCTGAACAATAGCAGCGCTGATGGAATCGTGTCCACAACCAGCACAAAGAGTTGATAAACTGCCCTCATAGTTTTTTCTGGTATACCCGATATCGTTAATCGGTGTTTCGGGATGTCGAATTTTTGGGCGAATATAGCTCATAGGTACCTGCTAGTTTTTTATCGTTTTAGACTTCAATGGCAATACGTTATCAATTTCTGGCAGTGCATTTCTTATCTTCTCCTGTATTACGTGAGCGGTCACTGGCATTCCATCGTAATTCAAAATAGATTTAAGTTTGCTGGGGGCAACACCGCACTCGGTTACCAGTAGCGTTTGCATCTGCCCATCACGATTCTGTTCTACCACAAAGAGCATCTCGTGGTTTTTAATAAAGTTCTCTACCTCTTTATTAAAAGGAAAGGCATGTATGCGCATACCATCCAGGGCTATTCCCGTATTCGCGAGTTTATCCAGCGCCTCTTCTGCCGGTGCTGCTGTGGTCCCGTAATAAATCATGCCGTAACGGGCACCATTGTCAGCATAAAAGCTGGGGGCAGGAACGTAGCTTTTAGTGGTTTCCCATTTTTTGTTCAGACGTTCCATGTTCTCGACATAAAGCGAACCATCTTCAGTGTAAATCGCATAAGGGTCTCGAGAAGTACCACGCGTAAAAAAAGCACCTTTAGTGGGATGTGTGCATGGGTAAGTACGATAACAAATACCATCACCCTCAACATCCAAGTACCGGCCAAAGGGTTGCTCAAGTGACTCCAGTTGTTCTGCGGAAAGCACCTTGCCGCGGTCATAGCGTCGGGAATCATCCCAAGCAAAAGGTTCGGAGATCCAATCGTTCATACCAAGATCAAGATCCGATAGAAGAATCACTGGGGTCTGCAGGCGCTCAGCTAGATCAAATGATGCTACTGTCATATCGAAACACTCTCGCGGTGAAGACGGGAACAGCAAAACGTGTTTAGTGTCACCATGTGAAGCATAGGCACAAGCTAGTATGTCGGATTGCTGACTTCGTGTTGGCATACCAGTAGAGGGTCCAGCACGCTGTATGTTGATTAAAACCACAGGGATTTCAGCAAAATAAGCCAGGCCAAGAAACTCACTCATCAGTGATACACCGGGTCCGCTGGTTGCTGTAAAAGCCCTTGCCCCATTCCAGTTGGCACCTATAACCATGCCCATTGCAGACAGTTCATCTTCCGCCTGCACGATAGCAAAATTTTTCTCACCACTGCCTGGGTCTATGCGCAGGCGCTTGGCATAAGTTTCGTAAGCATCAACAACTGATGTAGATGGGGTTATAGGATACCAAGCGGCAACTGTTGCTCCGGCATAAATAGCACCCAATGCACAGGCTGTATTGCCATCAATTAATATACGAGATTTCGACGACTCAATACGCTCTACCCTCACCGGCCACGGAGCCTGAAAATTGTCAGAAGCATATTGAAACCCTAGTTCCAAGGCGTGCACGTTGGGTCCAATCAGCTTTTCCTTGGCTTTGAATTGATCATGTATCAGTTTGGTCAAGACATCAAATTCAATATTAAGGAAAGCCGCTAGAGCGCCGACATAAATCACATTTTTAAACAACTGCCGTTGTCTGGCATCATCGTATTCTCGCAGACAAATGTCAGTCAAAGGTAAACCAATAAAATTGATATCATCACGCATCAATCGTAGGTCTAGAGGTTTACTATTGTCGTAAACAAAATAACCTCCGCTGACAACCTCTTTGATATCCTTGGCCATGCTCTGAGGGTTCATGCCAACCATAATATCGATATCGTCGCGTCTTCCCGTATAGCCATCGCCGTTAACGCGAACCTCGTACCAGGTGGGTAGCCCTTGAATATTTGAAGGAAAAATATTTTTGGGGCTTATCGCCAAACCCATACGAAACAATGATTTGGCAAACAGGGTGTTTGCGCTTGCTGAGCCAGTACCATTTACATTAGCAAATTTTATAACAAAATCGTTTACTGCATGACTCATTGGTTTTTAATTCCTTCTATTTCGAGTTAGAGGATCCAAGAGGTTAATCTGCCCTGCCTTGCAAACGTTATATAGAAACTTCTGCATATCCCAGGCCGCCGTTGGACAACGTTCGGCGCAAAGACCGCAATGCAGACAAACATCTTCGTCTTTCACCAAAACTCGTGAGGTTGGCAAAACCTGAGAAATATAGAGCGCCTGTTCCTGATTGGTTGCAGGAGCACGCAGATGAGTTCGCAAAGTCTCTTCTGTTTCTGGCTCAGTAAATGTAATACAGTCAGTCGGACAAACATCAGCACAAGCATCACACTCAATACATTTCACTTCCTCGAAAACTGTCTGGATATCGCAGTTAAGACAACGCTGTGCTTCAGCAAATGCCTGCTGCTCGTCAAACCCAAGCTCTACCTCAAGTTTTCTATCCACTAGGGTGTTGTTCTTGTCAGCTTGCGCAACTAAAAAGCGGTCATCGTCACTGACCTCACTGTGGTAGGCCCATTCGTGAACTCCCATCTTCTGACTGATCAGATTGGTTAGTGGTGCGGGCCGATCATGAATATCCTTGCCCTTGCAGAAAGCGTCTATCGATATTGCCGCTTGATGCCCATGAGCAACCGCAGTGATAATATTTTTTGGACCAAATGCTGCGTCGCCACCAAAAAAAATGTTGGGAAGACTAGATTGAAATGATAACTCGTCGATTAGAGGGACTTCCCATTGGTCAAAGTCAATACCTATATCTTTTTCAATCCACGGAAATGCATTTTCCTGACCGATGGCCATGAGGACATCATCACAGGGGATTAGCACCGGTTTTTCATCCAGAGGGATTAACTTGCGTGAGCCATCTTCAGCATAAACCGCTTTTACTTTCTCGAATTCAACACCTGTGAGGCGGCCATTTTCATGTATAAACGCTTTGGGCACATGATTATCAAGAATCGGAATATCTTCATGAATAGCATCTTCCTTCTCCCAGGGCGAAGCTTTCATTTCTGAAAAGGGACTGCGCACAATAACTTTGACATCTTCACCGCCAAGACGGCGAGCCGTGCGACAGCAGTCCATGGCTGTATTTCCTCCCCCCAATACCACTACACGTTTGCCGATACTGGTGATATGTTCGAAGGCAACACTACCCAGCCAGTCAATACCGATGTGAATGTTTGCATCAGCCTCTTTACGCCCAGACAAGTTAGCCAAATCTTTACCCCTTGGCGCTCCGGTGCCGACAAAAATTGCATCGTAATTCTTGCTCATCAATTCGGTCATGCTATTTACGCGGGTTTTAAAGTGCGTATCCACGCCCATTGATAGTATGTATCCGATCTCATCATCCAACACTTGCTCTGGTAAACGAAAGGAGGGAATTTGACTCCGCATAAAACCGCCGGCCAATGCGTTTTCGTCATACAGATCAATCTGGTAGCCAAGAGGCATCAAATCGCGAGCTACCGTCAACGATGCTGGCCCAGCACCAACCAGCGCAATTTTTTTACCATTTTTATTCTTGGGGATTTCAGGAAGCAAATCAGTGATATCACCCCGATTGTCTGCAGCTACTCGTTTGAGTCTGCATATGGCAACAGGTTCTTCATCAACGCGGCCTCGCCTACAAGCTGGCTCACAGGGACGGTCGCAGGTTCTACCCAGTACGCCGGGAAACACATTGGATTCCCAATTGACCATATAGGCTTCAGTATACCGTCGAGACGCTATCAGACGTATATATTCAGGAACAGGCGTATGCGCAGGGCAGGCATACTGACAATCAACGACCTTGTGAAAATATTCAGGGTTAGCTATATCTGTTGAACTCCAGTCGGAAACCACTAGATTCTTCTTTATTGCAGTATTAATACGATTCCCCGACACTGTAGTTTATTCTCCTACATCGTAAGTATGTGAAGTATAAAAGCCCTTCTCAAATAAGTCAGCTCAAATTACGTAATTGGCATAACTTATTTCTAACAAAAATCTAATTCCCTGCCTTGCCTTCAACTAAGCCCTTAATTTTATTCTAGTTAGCCTTTATATTTTGTTACTTTTCCTGCCGCGCTTCTTTGGTCAGTGATGATAAATATTTTAAATAAGCCATGGTCTTGTCTAAGACTTTTAATACATGCAAGAACTTGATGCAGGAAATATTGCTTTAAACGAACACCTCGAAATGTGCAGTCTTACCTGGCACAATAAAACTCGGTTTTATGCTCCCCTTGCTGACCTTGCTACCCGGCCTCTTAACGACTATTCGATGTTTAGCAAAGCCCTTAGCTGCCTTTAGTAAGTCATTACTTTCTTCATCAAATCCAAGCACTTCTTGTAACAGACCAATATCCTTTTTTACATTGGCCTTTTTATTGCGGGGCGGGAACATAGGGTCCAGGTAAATAACATCAGGTTTTGCTTTCTTACCTTGCTCAATTTCCTTGAAGTAGTCTTGCGCCTTAGCATGAAGCAAAGACATCTTTTGCAATATCCCTTTTAACGCTAGGTCTTCTGTATAGGCGGCTCTTTTCAAACCATCAAAAATCAGGCTGTAAATTATAGGCGATTGTTCAATCATTGTTATTTCACAACCCATACTGGCAAGTATAAAAGCATCACGACCTAAACCGGCAGTAGCATCAAGCACATGCATAGGTTTGTGTTTATTCAATCCAACAGCTTTGGCTAAACCCTGATGTTTACCGAAGCTTTCTTTACGATAGAGCAGTGAGGCATCTTGAAAATCAACACGTGTCGGCTGCTTATGAGTCTCACCTGCCCTTAACTCCTGTGATTGTAGTGACAAACCGGATTCATCAAGATTTAAGATATGAGTAAATTTACCCTTCTCGCTTAATTCTAATGAGGGCAATTTAGTTAGTTGTTTGATGCTTTGGCAATAATCAGTATCTACCTCACCTGTAAAAACAAAGCCTATTTTCATTGAGCTAATCACCGATAATCTGTATCATGATTGTGATACAGATATTTCACCTTTTTAAATAAACCATGCATAGGCCATCTATGAAACTTGAACTTGATAGCACACTATCTACACCAATTTTTCAACAAATAGTTGATCAGATTCATTTTAAGGTTAACACAGAGGAACTCCAGCCTGGAGATAAATTGCCCAGCATACGTAGCCTAGCAGAAGAGCATAGCTTAGCCGCTAACACCATTGTTAAGGCATTCCGTCAGCTTGAATTCCGAGGCTTGATCCAAGCGGTGGATCGGAGTGGTTATATTGTTGCCAGGCCCGATGAAAGCATAGGGCGCTACCAGGCTCGAGGTGTATCGTCAGACAAAAATGAAGTGCATCAGGTAGTAGATGGCCTAGACCATGGTCTTTTTTCCAACGCTTTTTGCAAAATAACCGAAGATTACCTCACCGGGAATCCCGAGCAATGCAATGTCATTCATGCCGATGGCAGTGGTACAAAATCAATCATTGCTTACCTTTCTTATAAAGAAACCGGTGACCCTAAAGTGTTCCATGGAATTTCACAGGATTCTATTGTTATGAACCTTGATGATTTGCTATGTATTGGCGTCAATGGTCGGATATTGCTTTCCAACACTGTTAATCGCAATGCGCTCAATTGCCCTGGAGAAGTTGTAGGAGCACTTATTCAAGGCAGCGAAAATTTTATGAGCAAATTGCGCGATTTTGGCGTGAAAATTTATAGTGGTGGTGGCGAAACTGCAGACGTTGGCGATTTAACCGGGACTATCGTTGTTGACAGTTGTGCTGTCGCCGTCATGAAGAAAAAAGACGTTGTTACCGGTGGATTAATTCAACCTGGCTTAAGCATTGTCGGCCTTTCGTCAACCGGTCAAAGTTCTTATGAAGACAAAGTTAACAGCGGCATTGGCAGTAACGGTTTAACCAGTGCAAGGCATGACATGCTTAGCAAATATTATGCAGAAAAATATCCTGAATCTTTCGATGCGAACGTATCAAGTGATCTCGTTTATTGTGGCCCCTATAAATTAGAAGACCCCCTGCCGGAATCAGACTTCACTGTCGGTGACGCTATTTTGAGTCCTACTAGAACCTATGCTCCAGTAATTTACAAAATTCTAGAACAGCACCCTGACCTAATTCAGGGGTTAATTCATTGTTCCGGTGGTGCTCAGACTAAATGTTTAAAATTTGCAGATAATGTTCACTTTATAAAAGACAACTTATTCCCTACTCCACCCGTATTTAAAGCAATACAGAGCGCATCAAGCACGCCATGGAAAGAAATGTATAAGGTTTTCAATATGGGACATCGTATGGAAGTTTATTGCAAACCAGAGCACGCTGAAATTGTCATGGCGATTGCTAGTAGTTTTAATATCGACGCGCAAATTGTCGGCAGAACTGAAGCCAGTTTAGAAGGCAATAAACTGAGTTTATCTCATGCAGGAGAAGTCTTTGATTATAGCCCTTAGCTGCTATACCTTAAGCCACTGCTTGTCGCGTAAAAGTTATTTTAATTAATCCATGAGGTTCTCCATGCTAGCACGTATGAAATATTTAACTTTATTGGTACTGTTTTTAACCCTCATTTCCAATGTGCTAGCCCAAGCTCCAGATAGACGTGCTCCCCCGCAAAGGAGTATTACTGATCTTGGTGATGGTTTATATCAGGTTAATACCGGAGCTGGCGTTTCGCCAGTTTTTGTTTTTCTGGTGACAGAAGCAGGCATTCTCATTGTCGACCCACCTAACCCGGCTACTGCTCAGTGGTTACAAGAACAACTGTCTACTCGTTTTCCTGGTCAAGATGTTGTTTACGTTGTTGAAAGCCACTATCACTGGGACCATACCCGCGGATCAACAACATTCGCTGATACTGCAACCTTTGTAGGCCATGAAAACATGTTGAAAAACCTGGACGCTTCTATTGCTGAAGCCCCTCCTCCCGGTAATACACGCGATAGTAACAATGATGGTTTATTGTCCAGAGAAGAAGCCCAAACCGGAACATTAGCAAATTTCGATGCTATGGATAACAACGGTGATGACTACCTAACTCAGGCAGAGTTAACAGCCGATACAGCGAGGCCCGATATTGTTTTTTCAGACAGGCTCGAATTAAACTTTGGCGGAAAGCGAGTTGTATTACTGTGGTCGCAAAATCGTCATACCAATGACTTGATCGATGTGTATTTTCCCGATCACGGAGTGCTGCTTGCCAGCGATTATGTATGGATAAATCGCATGTGTTGCAACTTTCAGTTTGACGAAAGGCCTATGAGCGTCTGGATTGAATCTATCAGGGACCTGGAAACATTAGATTTTGACATTCTTATCAATTCACATTTTGATTCTGGCAACAAACAAGATCTTATCGCTTTTCGACGCTGGCTCGAAGATTTAGCAAACGCGGTTTCAACTGGTATTGCCGAGAGTTTATCACTGGAGGCGATTCAGGCATCTGTAGAGCTCGAACAATATACAGATTGGGCTGGCTATGAGAACCAACTAAATAATATTATCGCGTCGGCCTATAACAGTCTTATGCTGAGATAATATAAACTCCAGATATCTCGGTTATATGGACAAATAACAATCTTATGACCAAATCTATTCCAGTCATATTTCTAGTCTTTGCGGCTTTTGCTTCCAGCTACGCTTATTCTCAAATATTTCGTAGCAGAAGTATAAGCAATCAACCCGAGCCCCCGCATACTGAGTTTATCGCGGCCCGTTGGCATTTTGGCACCAATGGCGACATTGGTCATATGGGCTGGTCTCACAACTATCCTCAATCAGATCTCCATTTAAATGACTTCCTGGAACGCACCACCCGCATTGACCTTGAAGACAGTTCTTTTAAGATAGTCGAGCTGGGAAGTGATGAAGTATTTGATTACCCCTTTGCTTATGTGTCTGAACCCGGAGAAATGGAGCTGACCGATCGGGAAGTCATCAACCTGAGGGAGTTCATTCTCAAGGGCGGATTTGTATTAATGGATGATTTCGATGGTCCATGGCAATGGGCGCAAATGGCTTCTCAGGTTCAGCGTGCGATTCCTGAAAGTAGCTTTATCTCTCTGTCTATTGAAGATCCTGTATTTCAGATCCTCAACCCCATGGACGATTTTCAGGACATGGCAAATTATGTCCCGGGAGGAGCGATTTCTTATTATGGTTTATTCCGGCCGAATGGCAGTATTGCAATTCTTGCCGGGCATAATAATGACCTGGCAAATTTTTGGGATTGGTATGCTGATGGGACCATGCCCCTGCTCCCTTCAACAGATGCATTCCGCTTAGGTGCCAATGCTGTAATCTATGCCATGACACATTGAACTATCAAAACTGTAATTAATTAGACCGATATACTACGAACATTATTATAATTCGGCCCATACAGCCCCCAAGCAGGTTTTTCGTCGCCTAAATTACTTGTTAAGAACTCAATAAATACTCGAATTTTTGCTGAAAAAAATTGTTTTTATGAGGAAATAATATACAGTTGATGCCTTAAAACTAAAAGCAATAAATAAAAAATCCAATCACAAAATATCAGAGCAAAACCACCAATGAAGATAAGAATAATAAATGGCTACAAACTTACCCTAAGTGTGCTAGTTATATGCTATGGCCTAATTTCCCAGCCTGCCTTTACTCAGAATAATGCCGGTTCTATTTCAGGAAGTCTCATTGATCCGAATGGCTCTATTGTAACGGGTCTAAGCTCGCCTATAACCTTAACTGACATAGCTAGCTCTGATGTCTATGAAGCTGATGTAACGCTCGACGGAGAGTATATAATCGAAAATGTTCCGCCAGGGCTTTATAACCTGAATTTTCCGATTTCATGTTGTATGTATCGCACCTATGGACAGGAGAATGTTGAAATTATGCCTCAACAGACTGTGCGACTAGATCTTAATTTGGAATGGCACATCAATCTCGGCACAATTGGTGATGATCCAGGAATGCTTGCTGAAGATATGATCTCACAGTCCGGGGATTTATCCGGACCAACACCCAGAATGCCTGATGGTAAGCCGAATTTCTCGGGCCTCTGGTATAACGTTCCAACGAGAATTGCTCAAACACCAGCTCCTCTGCAGCCCTGGGCTGAAGATATTCAGGAACAGCTGAGAGCACTAGGTCAACAAGGGTCAGCCTCTTATTGCTTGCCCCAAAGCGCCATATTAAGCACCTTAATTTTTCCCTATAAATTTATACAGACAGACGATATTATTGTGCAATTAATTGAATTTGTTACCCCAGGTTTCAGGCAGATTTTTCTTGACGGTAGAAGTCGACCTGAAATATGGAACCCAGGTTGGTATGGTCATTCGGTCGGTCGTTGGGAGGGAGATACTCTGGTCGTGGAATCTACTGGGTTTAACGAGGTCACGCCAGGATTTGGCGTACATACCGAAGCACTAACTATTACTGAACGCTACAGTCGTCCGCAAAACGACGTACTATTAATTGAGATTACAGCGCAAGATCCAGAGGCTTATACTGAGATCTGGACACGTAATTATGAAGCCAGGCTCGTCGAAGGCCAAGAAATACTTGAGTTTGTCTGTGCAGAAGGCAATGACACATCGCTCTTTGCTCAACCCGTTTGGCGCGGCAGGCCTTAAAACAGTTTAAAATATTCTAAACCATTTATATTTTCTAAAGGTATTAATAATGAAAAAACTAACAGCATGCGTCTCTTTTATGATTTTTGCTTTCATCCCCTTAACTGGTTTCCCTCACCATTCCTTTGTCAGTCAATTCGACCCAAATCAAGAGGTGGTTATGACTGGCACTGTCGCTCGAGTACGGTGGACCAATCCGCATGCATTTTTTGATGTTATCGTCACCAATCAAAATGGTGAAGAAGAACTTTGGGCCTTTGAACTTGGCAGCCCCAACACATTAATCCGTTATGGCTGGTATCGAGAGACATTACAGGAAGGCGATTTAATTACAGTAGATGGCTATCTTGCCAGAAGTGGCGCTAACCTTGCCAACGCAAAAATTGTAACCTTGGCGGACGGCACGGTAATCCAGGCTGGGTCCTCTTATCTGGAAGAAACACAGTAAAATATTGTAAAAAATATGGTTTTTCTTAGCCTCAACCTTCTAAACACAGTAATAGCTTGAAGTATCATCTTCTGAAGACTATTTTAAGTGTTCTTTATAAAAATCACCCAACAACAATTGGAATAAAAATGAAAAAAATAATTAAAAAAATTAATTTCACTCTATGCATGCTTGCTGCCCTTGGAATGATTTCCGGCGCATATGCACAAGCGCCAGATTTTATCGAGAAACTTAATGCTCGACCTACAGAAGATAGAGCTAGAGACGGTGCTCGCCACCCCTACCAGGTAATGAATCTGCTAGGTGTTGAAGAAGGCATGACTGTACTTGATATTGGATCACAAACTGGTTGGTGGACACGCGTTTTTGATGCGGCAGTTGGCTCAAATGGAACTATCATTGCCCAAGGCGCGGACGGTGGTGTTCGCGGCGGCCCTCCACCCGCCTCTATGGTTGCGATGGATAATGTTGAAATTGTAAATGGACTTGAAGACATTAACAGCAATAGTGTTGATGTTGCTGTTACAGCATTAAATACACATCATGGCAATGCAGAAAGATTTGTGCCTTACTTTGAACAAATTAAAAACACACTGAAACCCGGTGGGGTCTTGGCAGTAATTGATCATATCGGTGACCCTGCCATAGACAATTCCCGCCTACATAGAGTTCCGCCTGCAGATGTCAGAGAATGGATTGAAGCCGCGGGGCTAGAGGTCGTAGAAGAATCAAACTTAATGAGAAATAATGCTGACGACCATACCCTTTCTGCCAACATGGGTGATCGAGATGCCATCTTAGGTCGTAACACTGACCGCTTTCTTTTTGTGGCAAGAAACCCAGCTATGTAATTATTAAGTCTAGTGATCAAAACTATTGATTAAAATGTTATTTGCAGATTTATAAAAAAGCCCCATACAAGGGGCTTTTTTTTACTAGGCCAACAAGTTTTATCAGTAACTCTTAAACAGTTTGTTTTACGTAATCACTTTAATAACTCAGATCAGTAAGGGAATTCTCAAAACCACAATTACACCCTCTTCTTCCAATAAGTTATCCGCATAAATATAACCTTCATGATAGTCACTTATCATTCTTGCGATGTGTAAACCCATACCAAGATGTGGTTGTCGCTTTTTACTTTCTGGACGCACAGATACCATGGAATCAAATATTCGATCTTTCATCTCTTCTGCTAAATATGGCCCGGAATTCGCTACCGAAACTATCGCTTCGTTATCTTCACTATTACATTTTATTTGAATGGCTTTTCCCTCGTAAGAAAACTCAATGGCATTGGCAACAAGTTTATCCATAAGCTGCACAATATAATCAGCACTACCCTTAATCATGACAGCCTGATCTGTAATATTGAGATTGAAATTAACATGAGGATAAATCTGCGTGTAACTTTCAGAACAAGCAGCAATAACTTTTGCCAAATCAAATGTTTCTTTATCAGATGTCTTCAGTATTTGCTCCATGCGTGAAGCTTCACTCATATTAGTCAGTATAAGATTTAGCCGTCCTATGCCTTCTTCCGCACGCTGAATATAAGTTTCAGACTCCTTGTCATCTCCAGCCATTCGCAAATTTTCAAGAGAGGAGCGAACCACTGTTACTGGGGTTCTCAATTCATGAGAAAGTCGTGAAGACATATTTTCCAGGTAATGAGTATATTGAGTTAGCCGATCAAGAATATTTGAAAATGAACGACTTAGATCGCCAATTTCATCATTCCTGCGCGAGGGCTTTATAGTATTGTGAATACGCCCACTGTCATCAATAATTTGTTCCGCCTGATTGCGCAGAGAACGAATGCGTGTAGAAAGGCCTGAGGCAAATAAAAATAAAACAGTTATTACCAACAACATGATGCCCAACATGGTATCGAACAACGACTCCAAAGCTTGATTGCGGAATGTTCTTATCCCGTTCATATTTTGGTCTACGACGACGACACCCAAGACCTGACCATTTGCCATTATGGGATATGCAGCCTCAAGAATTCGTGTCTCACCATTTTTCAAAGTTCTAAAATTGGTATTAGGGACGCCGCTTAAAGCAGAAATAATATGCTCCCCTTCCACAGTGCCTTCTTGGTAAAGTTCATCCACAAAATTGTTAATCGGCTGACTCAACACTTGGTTATAAAGCGGTCTTAATAAGGAGTTTTTAATCACGGGCCATAGCCCCTGCTCCTCTTGCTGACCTTCTTCCAACATTAAACCGCTGGCATTTTGAATATCTCCTTCACTCAACAAAATACGCTGACTACGATCCACTACCTGAACTCGGGAATTACTCAAGCCCATACCAGCAACTATACGATCTATTTCAGGGGTTGGACGACGTAAAGTCCCCAGCAGTTCAGGGCTATTTATACTAGAAGTTGAAACGATAGCTGCAAGTCGACGTTCTTCAATATCATCAATATCGTAAATCGAAACAGCCAAACTATCACCAAGCATTTCTAGAGGGAGCCTAAGCTCTACTTCATAGCCTTCTGACGTTTGATTCCAGCGCCCCGTAATACGCGACTCATATTGCAAGGAGGAAATATCATTAATATCCCCATCTATCCGATACGGGTAAATAAACTCGTCGTCATAGGGTGCAATAACATAATTTTCAAATACACCTTCTCTATTCACCAAGGCCAGGCGCAAATTATCGCTACGATCAATTCGCAAACTTTCACGATTTCTCAGCACGACATTTTCATCAATAACTCTCAGATAGGCATATAGGGAGCGATTGTATTCGCCTAACATTAAACGAAAACTTAAAGGGTCTCCCAATAAATCTGAATTTCGAAAACTGCTAAATTCATTTGCGGGATTGGGCCTATCACTACCTTCTTGATAATGTTGCTCATATTGCTGATAGTCACGCCAATCCAGAATATTGCCATCATCAATCGCTAAAGGATAAAACACAGGATAAACATAAAGGTCTCTGCCTTCCGTAGCGCGACTATAACTACTGTCATTAAATAATTCCGGTCGCTCACTGAGTGCAGCTCCAAGCGCACGAGCCGTTCCCAATACTGTCTGCTCTTGCGCGCGACTCAAGTATTCTTCCATTTCCAGAATATAGAGGTAACCTAGCCACGGTATTATTAGCAAAAAACTGGAAGCAAAAACCAGTTTTGTTCTAATGCCAAATAGTTTTTTTGTGAAATCGGCCATTTAAGCTCGAGAGTCTGTAGTCCAGCGATAACCCATTCCATAGACCGTATCAATACAGTCAAATTCAGGATCAAGCTGTACAAACTTTTTTCGAATACGTTTTACATGGGATGTAATAGTACTATTATCGACAAATATTTTAGATTCCTGCATCAGCGCATCACGACTTTTAACATGACCCGGAAATTTAACCATTGCATGCAGCATCCAGAATTCCGTAATGGTTAAAGTAATCGCTCGATTCTTCCAGCTAACCGAAAGACGACTTAAATCCATCATCAGATCCCCACGTTCTACTAAATTTTCAGGCTCAGTAGGTTTGTCTTGCACATCAAGACGCCTAAATAATGCGGCTATACGAGCACTAAGATGTGGCAAACTAATATCCTTACTCAAGTAATCATCAGCCCCCATACGCAATCCACTAACCGTATCAAAATCGTTGTCACGTGCTGTCAAAAAAATAATCGGCAAGGTCTCTGACATAGAACGAAGTGCCTGACATAATTTAAAGCCTCCATCAATTTCTTCCTCTAGACCTATATCAATCACTGCCAAATCCGGCAAGCGTAATTCAAAAGCAGCCATTGCCTTTTGACGGTTTGGATAAGCCAGCACTTCATATCCTTGCTTGCGTAAAACATCAGTATAGTTTTCACGCAAGGCTGCCTCATCTTCAACAATCGCGATTCGCCGACTCATATTTTTTCCTACACAACTAATTGATTTATCTAAACTATACCCGAAACTTTTAACTAAAGGCAGCAAGCCTGAATCGCTATCGTTAATTGCCATAATCTTGCCATATTTGATCAGTGGACTGCCCCATTTTTCCCCGTAAAAAGGACTAGACTCAGCTTTAAATACACAGCCAGGAACAACCGATCATCTACAAACTTAAGAGGAGAAATCTAATGACCTATAAAAATGTAATATTACCGTTAATCCTGGCATCCCTAGTATTCACAGCTATTAACACGGCAATCGCCAGTCCCGTTGAAGAAATAACAGCATTGGAACAAGAAGGTACTCGCAACGAAGCTGTTGGTTTTTTTGGCGGAGCAATATTGGGAGGTTTAGTTGCTGGGCCTCCTGGTGCTATTGGTGCAGCTATGCTGGGTTTGATCTCTACCAGCACAAGGAGTGCACAAGATGAAAAACTATTACTGGCAAATCACTTGGATCAAAGTCAGCAGCAAGTAATTGCTTTACAAAGCCAACAAAGAGATTTAGAAAGAAGTTACCAAATCGCTATGCAAGAAATTGAAAACTCTAATCTGCAAAGTGTAAGTCTCACCAATCAAGTCTCTAGCATGCAAAACACTATTGCCTGCTGTAATGATACGGCCTTATCTATGCACTTCAGGACCAATTCAAGCTTCATTGAACCACATTATATGCAGGCCCTTGAGGAATTAGCTCTGTCGGCAAATAACATTGAAAACTCAATAATAATGATTAATGGATATGCAGATGAGCGCGGCACAAGTGCGGATAATCAACGACTTTCTGAAGGACGTGTTGAAGCAGTTGAGCTAGCCCTTAGGGCCTTAGGAGTAAACCCTGACAATATTCAGTCGAGCGCATTCGGTGAATCAAGAACTCTCGGTCAAAGTGATAATCTGGAGACATTGTTTTACGACCGCCGCGTTAATGTAGAGCTAAGCTCCAGAAATAATGAATTATTCACTTTAAGCGAATAAAAAATCTAACAAGCACAAGGAGAACTGAAGATGACTATTAATAACCCCCATTTTGTCAGTGGCGATCGAAATTATTCTTCCAGTTCTCTGCGCGTTTGGCTTCTGCTTAACGAATTCGAAGTCTCTTATCATGAAACGGTCATTAAACTTTTTCAAAGCGACTCAGTAGAAAAAATTGCTATGCATTCTCCTAGTCTGCAATTACCAGTGTTCATTCATGACTCAATAAAGGTTTGGGATTCTCTAGCAATATGTGAATACATTAACGAAACATTTTTAGAGGGTCGAGCATGGCCTCAAGATGCTAAAAAGAGAGCTGCTGCCAGATCAATTGCTAATGAAATTCATGCTGACTTCAAACATTTCAAAAAAGATTGGCCTATGAATTGCCAACTAAAATCCCAAGTCAAAGTTTCTACTGCTATCGAAAAGGAAATCGCTCGTTTAGATGCAATTATATATTGCTGTCGAACCAACTTTGGTGATGGCGGCAACTATCTTTTTGGTCAATTTTCTATTGTCGATTGTATGCTTGCGCCTATAGTTATCGCTTTAGATGCTTATGGGGCGGATTTAAGCCAATTAAGTAAAGCCTACATTCAGACTCTGTTAAGCAACCAATACATAGAATGTTGGTTAGAACAGGCTGAATCAGAGATAACAAAAGAATTGCATGATATTGACTGGGAACAGACAGCCTAAATTTTTAAGAAGGTTTTAAGAAGGCTTTAAGAAAGTTTTTAAAAAATTAAACCCTGAGAGCAATGCTTGAGCCGGACTAAAAATCCGGCTTTTTTTTGCTCTTTTTTTTAAAAGTAATTTTAGCTGTATCGCATCCACTTGAAAATTTCTTTCCATGAGGGGCGTTTACCTGTCATAAGAATTGTGAAGCGATATATTTTGCCGCATAAAATAACCACAAAATACAGCGTGACTAGGTTTACTAATATAGCCAAAACAAATTGCCAAAATGGAACATCAATCAGAACCATACGTGCTGGCATGACTAATATAGAGAAAAAGGGCAACAAAGAGCCCACTATGCCCAGCATGCTTGTTGGGTTGTTAACGACAGAAAAAGCCAGGAAAAATGGAACGATAATTAGCAGCATCACCGGGAACATACTCGATTGAGCATCTTGCGGATTATCAAACATAGCTCCAAATGCAGAAAAAATACTGAGAAATGTCAGCACACCAATAAGATAATTAAGTAAAAAATAAAGCAACATGAAGAATCCCAGTTGTATATCTAAATCACTAAAAACCAACAGCAAAGGCACAGAGCCTGATACAACCAATACAACCGGAATCAACCAAATAAACATTTGAGTAAAACCAGCAATAGCACTGCCGACTATTTTCCCTGCCATAAGTTCTGAAGGGCTTACAGAAGATAAGACAACTTCTACAACGCGACTAACTTTTTCTTCATTTACTGCTGCCATCGCTGGCGCAGCCACCATCAGTAAACTAATATAAAGAAGTATATTGAAAAATATTGCAACACCCTGCTGTCCGCTTGCATCCCCCTCAGCTGTGCCACTTTCAGTAATGCGCAAGCTTTGAACTGAAACATTCATTCTGACAAACTCGATGATGTCATCATCCATATTTCTGCTGTCTATATAAGCGTTAAGTACAACATTATTTACAAGCGTTCTAATTCGATTAAGTAAAACCTGATTGCCAGCGTTGTTAGAATAGAAAAATACTTCTTTGTCATCCAGAGCTGTTGCTGGCACAAACAAAACGCCATTAATATCTCCTTCTAAAATGGACTCTCTATTTTCGTCAATAAAAACATCGAATTCATTTCTACCCAAGCGTTGGTAAGCAACTTGCAAATCAGTTGGATTATTGTTTTCAATTTCATCTAGTTGGCTTTCTAATAAATCAAGCGTGTTTTGATCTTCTGCGAATACCCTGAGCGCATCCCCTCCACCCTCAAAACTCATAAACAAAAACTGCAAACCAAAAACAATAAGCATAAATATGGGCAATGACAAAGTTGCAAATATAAAACGCTTACTAAATATTTGCTGTATTACTTCACGCTTTACGATCGCTTTGGTTCGATAATTAATCATCGCTACCAGCCACTTTTAAAAATATTTCCTGCAATGAAATTTCATTCGCATCAAACTTCTTGATGACAACCTGTCGCTCAATTAAAAGTTGAAGTACATTTTGTATATCTTCATCATTGTAAAGCGCAATACCCGTAGCATTACCATAATCGTTAACCGACTCGACCATAGGGTTCGACTCTAAAAAACTGATATCCCCTTCATAAACCAGACTTATATTGCGCCCAGAATATTGTTTTTTTATATCCTGTAAAGGACCATTAAGAATTAACTCGCCTTGATGAATCAACGCTATCTGATCACACATCTTGTCAGCAAAATCCATTAAGTGAGTTGAGAAAATAATCATTTTTCCTTGCTGTTTTAAATCAATAATTATTTTTTTGAGTATGTCCGTATTGACTGGGTCGAGACCACTAAAGGGCTCATCTAGTATTATGAACTCGGGATCTGAAAGTATGGCGCTTATAAACTGAATTTTTTGTTGATTGCCTTTAGATAAGTCTTCAATTTTAGCGTCCTGTCGATCCAGCAATTGAAACCTATCCAGATAATCTAAGGCTTGGTTTTTAACTGCAGCTGGTTTAATACCTTTTATCTCCATAAAAAAATTAAGCACATCCATTACTTTCATTTTTTTATATAGGCCACGCTCTTCTGGTAGATAAGAAATTCGACGTCTGAAATCATTCCCGACAGCTTTGCCGTCGACTAGAATCTCACCACTATCCGGACCGATGATATCCATCATCATGCGTATAGTGGTGGTTTTACCTGCGCCATTTCTACCGATTAAGCCAAAAATGGCACCTTCAGGAATTTTAAAGGACACATCTTTTACTGCATGCAAATGACCAAATGTTTTGTTGAGTTGACGGACTTCGAGTTCGCTCATATCTTCAAAGCGCTATGCTTAATGCCCATATTCCTAGGATAAGAATATAAGGAGATAATACGACGGCAGAAGCTTGCAATGAACTGCAAGAAGTAAAGCTTTTATAACCTAGGACAGTTAAGACAACTATCCATATATTAATCAAATCGAAAGCAGATAAGAATCCTGAAAAATCATCCTCAGACCTAAATATAAGGTAATTCAAATTAAGAGGCGTCAACGCTTCTAATTCTATTAGACCACCAGAAGAAAGAATCACTATCCAAGCAGCTATTGCGGTAAATATAGACGGAACACTGCACCATGCTATTAAGGAGTACCAAGATTTAAAAGTAATTTCGTTATCAGTAAGTTTCGAGACCATGCATAAATACCCAGCACTAATTGCATAAATCAATAGTAAGCCAATAATGACACCTACTGAGGATGATACTGCAGGTATATTTTTATTCTCAACTTGTGCTTGGAGAGTCACACGTAAATCATTTTCTGAAACGCCTGGCTGTATAGTTTGTTCTACAAGTTGATCCAACAGGAACTCTGTATCCACCAAGTAGAAAAAGCCCATTTGTATTGATGCAACTACCAAAGCAACTACAATCCATGGAGTAAACCAGCTGGATTTTTCTTTTAGTCTTGTGAAAACTTGATTGGGAACAGCCAGGATGTCGATAAAATTATTAAGCATACTCTAGTACTTTTTATCAGCGCTTTTGCTTACAGCATACAAGCCAGCAGCTATAAAAATCATCAAACAAAGGCATCCTAGCCATAGCAAGATATTAATCAGGCTTGTTGTTTGATTGCAGCTAAAGCCAACCTCTCATCCCTGTTAGGATCATTCACAGCCCGAACTTCATCCCCAAACATCATGGTTGGGTAATTTTCAGTTGTGAAAGGCGCCCAAGTTGGCATATCAGCATGGTTAGGATCCCCCGTTCTAGCGAAAGCTGCCCAGGCCGCACTCATCACATGTGCCAATTCATAGCGGTAGCTATCAGCCCCCGTCATGGAAGCAGCAACGTCTACATTATTGAATATAAAGGGAATATCCAAAGTATGATAAGCCCCCATGCGCATATTATGCACAGGAGAATGCCAATCAAAAAAGTATAAATAAGACGCTGCTGAGCCTTGTTCGTATTTCATTTCATTTAAATACTGAGCATTCGAACGTCGGGAATTATCTGATTCAGCAGTCAACCACAACATACGATTTCTTCTATCCGGAAATTTACCTTGATAAAGAGAAATCAGGTCTTGGGCTTGTTGTTCATTGCCATTGCTTATTCGATTTCTGAATAAATCCAGCATGTCGGCATCCGACAATTCATAAGGCGGAGGACCTACCCAGCCATTTTCTGTTTCAGTTGAACCTGCCATAAACGGCACATCTGCTGAATAAGCTGGTGCGGACGGATCCCAAGGGTGTCTAGGAATAAAATTACCGTCTACTACTGGGCCCATTGGGAAGCGGTTGAGGTCGGGATCGCCGTATAAGGCATCCTGAATTTGCTGAGGTGACAATGCTTGCAAGCGATCAAGTTGATTAGCATTGATACCAAGTTTACTTAAGTACCTGCCGACACCTTCATTGGCATCATCAGAGGTCATGCCTCTTATTATGGCGCCACTTTGGGCGATTGCACGATGAAATAATCCTGAGGCAGCTGGAACAGCCATCAATGAAGAAGTTTTACCGCCTCCGCCTGATTGACCGAATATAGTGACTCGATCAGGATCTCCACCAAATTCTGCGATATTGTCCTGCACCCATTGTAATGCTGCGACCAGATCCTGGGTGCCCATATTAGTAGATTGCGCCCATTTATCACCGCCAATATCAGCTAAATGCATATAACCGAAAATATTCAAGCGATGGCTGACTGAAACAACCACGACATCTTCTTTTTTAGCCAGCAAAGTGCCGTCATACATTAAATAGTTACCGGAACCATATCGGTGGCCACCACCGTGCATCCAGACCATAACCGGACGTGAATTATTATCAGTTGCAGGGGTGAATACATTCAAATTTAAGCAGTCTTCACCTTCTTGTTCCTGGCGGTTCATAGCCAGCACTACTGGAGAAGGCTCAAATGCATTAGGCCCCTGGTAACAACGATTACCTATTTGAAATGCATCTTTAATGCCTGACCATGCGGCGGGCGCCTTGGGCGGCATAAACCGGTTTGCTCCATCTGTTGGCGCACCATATGGCACACCCCAAAATTGTTGAACACCATCACGCTGCAAGCCTCTAACACGACCATAGCGAGTAGATGCTGTCTCGCCTACATCACTTATTCTCAGATCCTGTGCTACAGAAAAAGGCGCCTGAGAAGCAAGGTACATCCCGGCTGTTCCGACTGCAGTGGAGCCAAGAAAAGAACGTCTATTTACTGAAATGTTTTTATTTTTATTAGCCATTGTTATTCCCCTATGAAAATACTTAGCAAGTCATGAGACTACCCTATTCATTCTTTGCTAAGCAAGCCAATCATTTAGATGTATTTATATAATGTTATCAACTGGTTTAATGAGTTTTTCGATTACTTATTTTTTAGAGCTAATTAAAGGGCTTAATCAAAGGAGCTAACTGAGGAAGTTAAAAGCCGGGTTTTTTCTTTTAATGAATTCACAAAGGCAAGTTGAGTGCCTGTTGGATTCCAGCTTTTGCGCATAGTAATGCCAATAGGCCTGGGGTTTTGAATCAATTCGAATTTGATTTTAACCAGGCTGCCATTTCCTAATTCATGCTGAAACTGGTGCTCTGAACTCATCGTTAACCAGTCTTCTCCTAACAATAATGAACGAACTAAGCCTTGAGAGCTTGATTCAACAATTCTTTCCGGCATTTCAACACCTTCAGTGGTAAATACCTTATCAAACAAAGCGCGTGTAGGTGTGCCGGGTCTTAAAACGACCCAAGGATAAGCTGAAAGTTTTTTTAGTGTCACTGCATTTTCAGTGGCTTGAATTGTAGCTAAGGGGTGGTCTGCTCTGGCTAAAATCTCAATTGACGAATCAAACAATTTTTCCTGCTGTATATCTTCACTTGGTTTAGGAAAACGAAGTGCGCCTATTAGAAGATCAATTTCACCGTTACGTAAATGATAGAGCAAATCATCATAGATGCCATCAATGACACTAATCTTAAAACTTGGAAAACGCTTATTCACAGCAATAATTGTAGTGGGCAATATCGACGCCCTGGCTAAAGGCATGCTTCCAATAGTGATTTTACCCATTTCACGATTATGAAAAGTATTAATCTCTTCTCTGCCTTGGGTAATTTCATTAAATGCCAACTTTGATAACCTCGCCAGTTTTAGTGCTGCTTTGCTTGAAGTGATCCCATTAGTGGTTTTTTCAAATAAAACAGTCCCTAATTGCCTCTCCAAGCCGCGGGCTGCCCGATGCAGTGAAGATTGCGAAACATTAAGTGCACGACTAGCGATGCTGAAATTTTGCGATTGTGTGATGCTAATTAAATTTCTTAGCTGAGTAGTTGTGATGGCATGAATAAGCTGTGAAGGCTTTATCACTTTGCCATCGTTAATACGTGATATTCCTTGTAAGCCTGACAAAATCAGCCTTAATGCTCTGCGTACTCTGAATTCGAATATCAAACCTGTCTCAGTTGGCAGCATTCCATCGCTTTGCCGGTGAAATAAGCTCGTATTTAAGTCATCTTCCAGCTTGGCTATAGCTTGGGTAATAGCTGATTGTGAAAGATAAACTTTGTCAGATGATTTACTAATACTTCTTGAATCAAGCACCTCAAGAAAAACTCGTAAATGCCTTAAATTCGACATTTCTGCGGACACTTAGCTCTCCAGATAAATTTATAATTTATAGAGTCTATATCAAAAAGTAATGTTAAGGGGCTTAAATTTTATTTGAATTGTCCTGGTCGTCCATCTATATTGGCTGGCTATGTATAAATGAGAAAGTAGATACACAACATTCATTTTCAAAAAACACTTAGCAATCTTATTTGCTTACAATTTTACTTCCATGCTAAACCCTTACTCAGAGTCTAAATATGTCAATAGTCGTTACCAACCCTCCTCGTGTAGATAGTGTCTTAGTTGAGCAATTCTCCAAACTTGGTATAGCTACTGTCCACGAAGCTCAAGGCCGTAAAGGTTTAATGTCGGCAGATATCAAACCAATCTACAGACCAGCAGAAATTGTCGGAACAGCGGTCACCTGTGAAGTTGCCCCAGGGGACAACTGGATGATTCATGCTGCCGTGGAGCAGTGTCGTGAAGGTGATATCTTAGTGGTCACTCCAACCAGCCCCTGTTCAGATGGCTACTTCGGTGATTTGCTTGCAGAATCTTTGCGTGCCCAAGGGGTCCGAGGGCTCATTATGAACGCTGGGGTACGTGATATTGCTACCCTAACTGAAATGCAATTCCCCGTCTGGTCAAAAACGGTTTATGCACAAGGCACCGTGAAAGAAACAACCGCAAATGTAAATATTCCCATCGTTTGTGGCGGCGCTTTGGTTAATCCAGGTGATTTAATTGTGGCAGATGATGATGGTGTGGTCGTTGTACACCAACAAGATGTAGAAAGCACATTAAAGAATGCACAAGCACGTGAATCTAACGAAACTGCCAAACGTGAGCGTCTGGCTAGTGGTGAGCTTGGTTTGGATATTTACAACATGCGTGAACGTCTTGCTGATAAGGGCTTAACTTACATTGATTACGAAACATGGAAGGATTCTAGATAACAATGCAAACAGCTATACCCTGTTCATTAATGCGTGGAGGCACCTCCAAAGGTTTGTTTTTTTTAGCTGACCAGCTTCCTGATGATCAAGCAATACGAAACAACATCCTTCTGGCGGCAATGGGATCTCCTGATGATAGGCAAATAGATGGCCTAGGTGGTGCTCACCCATTAACCAGTAAAATCGCAATTGTAAAAGCGTCTATTCATCCAGACGCTGATGTCGATTACCTTTTTTTACAAGTTTCTGTCGATCAAGCTTTAGTCAGTGATTCTCAAAATTGTGGCAATATGTTGGCGGGGGTTGGGCCTTTTGCAATAGAACAAGGGCTTATTAGCGCTAACGAAGATAAAACAAATGTGCGCATTCATATGGTGAATAGTGGCGGCATTGCAATTGCCCAAGTACAAACACCAGGTGGTAAAGTTGAATATAGCGGTGATGCACGAATTGATGGCGTCCCTGGAACAGCAGCACCGGTTTTAATCGAATTTCTCGATATCGCCGGGTCTAGTTGTGGTCACTTACTACCAACAGGAAATTTGATTGACCATATAGATGGTATAGATGTGACCTGCATAGATAACGGCATGCCAGTTGTCTTAATTAGAGCAAAAGACCTTGGTAAAACAGGTTATGAAACTCCACAAGAGCTAGAAGCCGATGAACAGCTCAAACAACGTATTGAGAGTATTCGTCTGCAGCTTGGAGAGGCCATGAATCTTGGCGATGTAAGCCAGAAAACAGTACCAAAAATGTCACTAATTGCAGAGCCTCTTCACAATGGTGCCATAACGACACGGACTTTTATTCCTCATCGAGTACATGAGGCTATTGGTGTGCTCGGAGCCGCAAGTGTAGCAACGGCTTGTATTTTGCCCGGCACTGTTGCTGAATCACTCGCCAATATTAAGCCTGATAATTCAGTACATATGTTGGATATTGAACATCCGATAGGTTTTTTCAGCGTTGAGATTGAGCTTGATAAGAGTTCAACACAGCCTGATATTAAACGCGTATCCCTATTACGCACAGCGCGTTTACTTATGCGCGGAGATGTTCTTATTCCTGATGAACTTAACCAGGCTATAAAACGAGATTAGCAATATGACACTAATAATAGATTGTCACGGCCACTACACCACGGCACCTGCTCCTCATCAAGACTTCCGTGAATCCCAGCTAGAGGCATTTGCATCCGGCAAAGTTTTGCCTGAAGTGCCAAAAATCGGAGATGACGAGATCCGTGAAAGTATTGAGCTTAACCAGCTAAGACTATTGCGTGAACGCGGCGCGGATATGACTATTTTTTCACCTCGCGCATCTGCTATGGCTCACCATTTAGGTGACAATGCTGTTTCACAACAATGGACTGAGGCCTGCAATACTTTAATAAAACGCGTCGTTGACCTCTACCCTGATTATTTTGTTGGCGTATGCCAATTACCACAATCTCCTGGAGTATCTATTGAGCATTCAATTGCAGAGTTGGAGCGTTGTGTTAATGATCTAGGGTTTATTGGCTGCAATCTCAACCCTGATCCTTCTGGTGGAAATTGGACATCCCAGCCCTTAACTGATCCAAGTTGGTATCCTTTTTTTGAAAAAATGGTTGAGCTGGATGTGCCTGCAATGATCCATGTTTCCGGCTCCTGCAATACTAATTTCCATGCAACGGGTGCCCATTATATTAATGCAGACACCACTGCATTTATGCAATTCCTACAAGGCGATCTGTTTACAGACTTTCCTGACCTGCGCTTCATTATTCCACATGGTGGTGGAGCAGTGCCCTACCATTGGGGCCGCTATAGAGGGTTGGCAGACATGTTGGAAAAACCGAATCTAAAAGACCATGTGATGAAAAATGTTTATTTCGACACCTGTGTTTATCACCAGCCAGGTATTGATTTGTTGTTTCAGGTTATCGATATAGACAACATTCTTTTTGG
>Ga0055584_100000951_pt1 | contig 27973 bp, 20 predicted proteins | sample OSDHelmetaG_FD_58716 | JGI IMG/M metagenome (GOLD analysis project Ga0055584, IMG submission 58716) | Pelagic marine sediment microbial communities from the LTER site Helgoland, North Sea, for post-phytoplankton bloom and carbon turnover... | ecosystem: Environmental > Aquatic > Marine >... | reverse complement strand
GCTCGAACCGGTGACCTTTTGGCTGCCAGCCAAACGCTCTCCCAACTGAGCTAATCCCCCTGTTTGGTGGTGTAAACTGCCTTAATAGTAAGGGTAAGGATAGAAAATAGTTTCGGCAATTCAAGTGCTGAGAAACAATCTAAATGAAAAAACAATTAAAAATGTCCTGTCACAGGTGTTAACTGGTAAGAGCCTGCACAGAATGAAGAATTGCTCGCGAACCCCGGCAGGAGTATTTCACTCTATTAAAGTAAAAGTCAGCCATCGGCAGAGTATGATCTGATATTCGTAGTAGAGAAATATTGGATAAAACCAGGAGCAAAAGTTATGTCTGTCAGTTTAATCTCGCGTCTGCATGAACATCGTTTGTGGGTGAATCAGTCATTATTGGATTCTGCCCGAACGCTTTCCGAATCGCAGAGAAGACAGACGTTTCCCATGGGGCAGGGGTCAATCTGGGATTCGTTATTACATCTTTATGCTGCTGAATATGTCTGGATAGAAGCATTGCAGGGAGATGAGACACCTGAGGTACCCGGTGACCTTCCCGGAGAATTGCCGGGAAATCAGAAAGGAGAGGGTAGGATTCAATCCCTGATGGAACTGCAGCAGAAATGGGCAGAGTTAGATCAACGCTGGATTCATTATTTAGAGCAGCTCACTGACGACTCGATGGAAGAGTTGGTGGGTAAGTCCAGTACAAGTTCCGGAAAAGGCCGCGTACATCGAACGAAACGTTCAGATGTCTTATTACATGTTTGCACTCACGCGCAATATACAACGGCGCAAATTGTGAATATGCTACGCCAGGTAGGCGCTACATGTCTCCCGGATCCGATGCTAATTACACTGGCACGAATCCAGATGGCGGCGTTCGCTGATTAGGCCCCGGTCAAACTTAGCACTCAAACAAATTTACGGATCACACCTTTTACCACACCAAGAATTTTGACATTATTAGAATAGATAGAATCCATGTTTGAATTGGCTGGTTCCAGCCGAACACGTGTTTCTTCCTGATAGAAACGTTTCAATGTTGCGTTGTGATCGTCTACTAGCGCCACGACAATCTCACCCTGCTGACAAGACTCTTGCCGTTTGACGACGACGTAATCTCCATCTTGAATACAGGCATCAATCATTGATGTGCCATTTACCTTCAGGCAAAAGTTCTCGTTTGAATCAAAGAGCGAACTAAAGTCAATCTGTGATTGCTCATCTGCGGGAGGCGTAATGGTATCGCCTGGTACTAATAAGCCAACAAAAGAAATATTGGCTGGTTTCTGTGAGTTATCACAGAGTTGAATCGACCGCGAAATATTGGATTGCCTGGTGATCAGTCCTTTACGTTCCAATGCTTTCAAATGTCCGATAACACCATTGGGAGAGCGAATGTCAAATTCATCACCAATTTCTCTTACGGTAGGCCCGTATCCTCGATTGATGATTTTGTCTTTCAGGAACTGATAGACTTTTTGTTGACGTTCGGTCAATTTGACGCTTTTGTTGATCATGCCTGCACCTAACCACTTTTGATGAAACGATTAATATAAATCGTGGTTTTCACCACACAATGGCCCGTGCTTCGTTTAATTAGACTCCTGAGTTCCTGAGATCTAACAGGATTTTGAGCATTTTAGTGTAAATTATAGACCGTCATGAGGAAAAAATTAGTGATCATTCTCATGCGTGTCACCATGAACTAGCTGGTGATCTCCACGTGGAATGCTTCGCAGGCATGTTGTTTGATTTTTGCCAGGTCCAGTTTACCAGTTCCTAACAGGGGGATTGTTTCCACTTCCAGGAAGCTGTCAATGGAAGGTATCCAGAGATTGGGAAGTCCTTGTTCTGCAACTTCTTTTAGAATCGAATCGATAGATCTATTGAGACGTTTATGGAGCACGATTAATCGCTCTCCTTTTTTTGAATCGGGAACAGCCGTCACGGCGATTTGAACTTCAGGTTCGTCCTCATCGGGATCGCTGACGATGTCTGTAATGATTTCCTCGATTCGGACATGAGGCACCATTTCACCTCCAATTTTCGAAAATCGCGTTTGTCTGCCTGTGATGGTGATAAATCCGTCTTCATCAATCGTGGCGAAATCACCGGTGTTGTACCAACCATCAATGATGACTTCAGCTGTTTTTTCGGGGTTGTTCAAATAGCCTTTCATGACGTTCGGGCCTTTAATGAACAGGAGTCCTTCCTCTCCGTCCGGTAGATCCTGCATGGTTTCCGGTTCGACGGTTTTCGCCATGACACAGGGAATGGCCCGGCCAACCGTTCCCGGTTTTGAGCTGATCTCGTTTGGATCGAGTTGTCGACTGGGTGGAATATTTACCGCAGCGACTGGCGCGAGTTCGGTCGTTCCATAACCTTCTGTAGGAAAGAGTCCAAATTTTTCTTCAAATTCTCTTGCCAGACTCTGAGGAAGTTTTTCAGCGCCTGTGATTACGATATCCAACGACTTGAATTGTTCCGGAGTACAGCGTTTTAAGTAGTGTCTTAAGAATGTTGGAGTTGATGCAAAGAGTGTGACCTTGTACTTCTCTACCATTTTTCCAACGGTGCGTGCATCGGTGGGATTAAAGTGAAAACTGGTTCCCATGTTACGGATAAAAGGCATCCACAGCGAAATGGTATACCCGAATGAATGGAAGAAAGGCAATATTCCAAGAATACAGTCCTTGGAGGAGAGGTGCAGTAAATCATCCGCAGAATTGATATTCGAGACGATATTATGATGTGTCAGCATGACTCCTTTCGGGCGACCGGTAGAGCCAGAAGTAAAGATTATGGTACTCAATTCATCAGAATCAATGTGTCTTAAACCGATGAGTCTTTCAATGATCCATGCGGGAACGAGATAAGCAAGAAATAAGCAGACGAGCTTATCCCATACAGAGGCTTTCAATTTTAATTCATCCAGCAGTACAACATTAGCATCCATGTCAATGGGTTTCTTTTCGAGAAACTTCTGGCTGGTCAATACCGTTTTGATGCCCGCTTCGTTTATACAGTAATTGATATCACTGTCAGCAAGAGTGTAATTGAGATTAACGGGAACACGTCCATCAATGGCAAGGCTGGCATTGACGACACTACCTCCCACAGAAGGAGGTAGAAGAACCCCGATCATTTTTTCGTCTTGTTTTAAAATATGTTTATTGAGCAGTCGTCTGATCAACAAGGCACCGGTGAGCAATTTTCCCCCCGATAGTTCGACACCGGTAGAGTCGGCGACTTTTTGTTTGAAACGCCAACTTTTACATTTTCTGAGAAACAGTCTTGGTGGAATCATTTGGTAGGTCTTTCGAAAATTGGCAGATTCGACTCCGAGGTCTTGAACAACCTTCTGAACATGTTTTTCATTCTCCGGGTGAAGAATGGGTTCTCCAAAACGAATGGAAACCGGGTAAGGCCATCTTCGAGGCCATTTCCAGAAAAATTTTCCGCCGTGAAAACTAAAAATACTACCCCAAAGTTCGTCGATATAAACCGGAATCACAGGGGCTTTCGTCCCTTTGATGATTTTCATTAAACCAGATTGAAATGGTTGTAAATAACCTGATCGCGTCAGTTTTCCTTCCGCGAATATACAGACTAATTCTCCATCAGTAATGGCCTGTCGTGCTGATTTGATGGAAGCCATCAGTGCCTTTGGTCCATCATCAATGTTGATGGGGATTGTGTTGTATAACTCAGTCAGCCATCGTATCCACGGATTCTGCACATAGGTGGAGAAGGCAACCATTCTTACGGGGCGAGATGACGTAAGAATCAAAAAGACTCCGTCCAGCCAGGAAACATGGTTGGCAACGAGCAGTGCCCCCCCTTTTTTAGGCAGGTTCTCGTGCCCGCATACACGCAATTTATAGATGGTTCGACTGACCATCCAGACGATGGCTCGAATGGTGGCGTTAGGAAGGAGTTTGAATATATAAATACCGACCGGAATGGTGAGTAAACCTAATACCATAAAGATCTGGCTGGCTGACATTTCAAGGTATTTTTGCATTACCAAAAACACTCCGGAAGCAATCAGAATGAAAAAGAACGCCAGAAAGTTTGCTGCTGCCAGAATGCTGCCACGTGTTTCCACGTCACTACGGTGTTGGAGGAATGTTTCGAGAGGGATGTCAAATAATCCGGAACTGACGCCGAGCAGAAATAGCCAGAGAAGGGATAACAGATAATAGGTTTGTGAATTCGTTACCGTTTCCGGGCCAACACTACTGCCTGTAAAGAACAATAACAGGGAGGTCACAACAATTCCGGCAGCTCCGATGGGTACAATTCCCAGCTCAATACGTCCCGCGGACCAGATGCCTGCCAGAATACTACCCGCGGCGACACCTAACACCAGAATTCCCAATAAGGGGCCGATATCTTTTTGTGAGAGCCCCAGTTCGTGTATTCCGTAAGTATCGACATTCATTTGGGCCATGGACGCCAACATCCAGAAAAAAGCCACGCCCAGTGCGGTCCTGAGCAAGGGGGTGCTACTACGGAGTAATTGCCATTGATGCCATGTTTCTTTAGCTGGATTAAAGGGGAAGTCTCTCTCTGGTGCAGCAGGATGTAACTTTCGAATTTTCAGACTGACCAAAGTGCCGAGTATTGCGACGCCCACCAAACTCAATGCAGCGATGCTGATGTCGGAAAATGCTCCGGGTGCATTAAGGTCGGGCTTTGTGATATGGTATAAATAGTTACCAGCGATAAATCCCAGTGCTGAAGAGACTACTGTAATCAGTCCCATTAATCCGTTGCCTTTGGCAAGGCGATTATCGCGTAACATTTCCGGTATACTGCCGAATTTTGCAGGGCCGAAGAGAGCACTCTGGCATCCCATCAAAGCCACGATAAAAAAGAGTAAGTATAAGTTGCCAAGCTGGATGGCCCAGATTCCCAAAATCATAATGACGATTTCAGCGACTTTACAGGCAACGATTACAGTTCGTTTACTGAAACGGTCGGCAAGATAACCGGCGACACTGGCCAACAGGAGATAAGGTATCGTGAAGCAGGCCAGGCCCAGTGACAGCGCTTCAGCATCGCCGATGATAGGTTTACCAATGGGAATGATAAACCAGCGAAACATGTTGTCATTCATCGCACCCAGAAACTGAGTTCCCAGCAGCGCCAGAAATGATGAGGAATTTAATGTTCCTTTTTTTTCGCCATCTGCTTGATTATCTGATTCTTTGGAGAGAGTAGAATTCATATTTTGTAGAGATCCAGATATCAATATGCCATTGTCAGAAAGTCCAGGTTGAATCAGACTATTGCTGTCTGGCAAGATTCACAACAGTAATTGAAAGAAACGCTTTGGAATCACTTCATTCACTACAGGCGAAGAATCGTTTAAAATGTCACTAGAAAAATGTGATGAATAATGCAGAGGGCATACTATGTCAAAAAGCATTTCTCTGTAAAGAGTTAGAATTCGTAAGACCTTAAGAATTCGCGAGGGGGAAGCTGGCAGTGTATGGATGTGATGTAAAGGGGGATGTGGGCGATGAGGAATGATTAGGGAATAAAGGTATAACTTCCAGAATTATTTTCTGTCAGTTCTCGAATTACTTCTTCGCCCTCACGGTTTCCCAGACAGATGCCATTGACGATGATCTTTCGGTTTTGCCGGGTTTTCCCGGCTGCCTTATTGAAAGCGCGTACGACGGAGGGGTCGAACTGTCCGTCTGTCAGGAAATAGATCGTGTCCGGCTGGAGACGAAGTGCTAACATCAAAGCCTGAAACGGTTCTGTTGTTCCGACGCCGGGTACTTTGGCGATCCAGGAAAGAAATTTTTTCTTTGATCGAGGAGTTGCTGTTTGAAGCTGTCTGGCAGGCATAGGTATAGCAAAATCGCTAAAGAAAATTACGAAAAATTCCTGGTTTTCATCCATCGAGAGAATCGCATTGGCTAGCTCTATTTTAACACGCCCTAGTCTGGTTTTACCGACACTGTCATGTGGGAAATTCATGCTTTTTGAAGAATCGACTACATAGACAATTTTCCTGGCTTTGGGTTTATGGCCAAAGAAGCCACCGCTTCCTATGCCATTTCCGGATCCGGAGTTGGATAGGCCGATTGCAGAAGAGGTTAATATAGCACCAACGATGTCTGCTGCGTATTTTGTTCTGAGGGACTCTTCATTTTGCATTGTTTGCAGTTGTGGTCCGTTTAGAAGCGATGTGAGATTTTTCGTATCGGGAGCAGAATTGTGATTGTGAACAAGGGGTAACTTTGTCAGAGCAGATGCACCCGCAGTGATTTCTTTACTCGTTATGTCAGCTGTCAACTCCAGCAGGACAGGCTGCTTCAATTCATGAGCGGGTGCCCAACGTGTTTGAATCGTACTAGTTGGTGATGAGGGAGTGAGTTCAGCCCGAGGGTCAACAATGATTGCCAATCCACAAAGGATGAGCAGGTGGAAGAGCGTAGAAACACTAACCCCCTTATACCATTGAGAGTTTGAACCAGAATGTGTTTGGTGTGAGTGCATGAAATTCTCTGATGAAAAACGGCAAAACTGACCCCTCAAATAAGGGGTTTGATTTTGTCATCACTCATATTCTAGCCTAAGAATTCAGTAAACGACAGAAGGAAATGTTCTACTCGATTGCTTCTTTCTGATCTTGTCCAATTTATTCTGAAAATTGACGCGAATCCGATTAAAGTGTCAAAAAACAGCTAGAGTTAAATACTTGTTACGTATAATATTAGGTGTAACTGGTGTGTTTGGCATCGCTTCCAGGTTCGCTTAATGTGTTTTGAGGTTTTGATAGTGAGTCATGAACGAATCAACGTCCGTTGATCAGGCAGCTGCTTCCGAGTCGACTTCCAGCATTGTCTATCCCGCAGAAAGCCCGGGAAAGTACAACGAAGAGAAGTCTACGTTAAGAAAGCCGATGCTGTTTTTTGATGGGGTCTGTGGTTTATGTAACTCAAGTGTGGATTTTGCGATCGCAAAAGATAAGAACTCGCGGTTGCTCTATTCTCCTTTACAGGGCGAGACAGCAAAACAACTATTGAGCGAGGATCAGATTCGCAATATCGCTACGGTGATATTGCGAACGGAGGATGGGAAACATCTTTATAAGCGTTCCGCAGCCATTGTAAGATTACTGTGGCTATTGGGATTTCCCTGGAATATTTGTGGTTGGACTTTGTGGATCATCCCATTACCGATTCGCGATCTTGGTTACCGAATCATAGCGGGCTTGCGTTATCGGCTATTTGAAAAACATGCCACTTGTCGCATGCCAACACCGGAAGAACGGGCTCGTTTTTTACCCTGAATGTTGTACGTTTTTGTTGATGAAGAGACAGCCATGCGATTGATTCCGTTTGCAATTTTTCTTTTGACATTTCTAGCTGTGAATGTTCAAACCGGAAACGCACAGACAGAAAGTTCTTCTGCAGGGAAACCGAATTTTATTGTTTTTATTGCAGATGATATGGCATGGGATGATTGTGGTGCCTATGGTCATCCTAAAATTCAGACGCCAAATTTGGATAGGCTGGCTAAAGACGGGATGAAATTCAATCGTGCCTTTTTGACTTGCAGTTCATGCAGTCCCAGTCGCGCGAGTTTGATTACAGGTCGTTATCCCCATAGTACCGGAGCACATCAACTACACCTTCCGCTGCCGGCAAGTCAGGTCACTTTTGTTGAGAAATTAAAAGAAGCTGGCTACTACACTGCTTCAGCCGGCAAGTGGCATCTGGGGAAGCCGACTGAAAGCAAGTTTGATCATGTTACAACAAAATTGAATGAATGGGTTTCGACTCTGGAGCAGAGGCCGAAGGAAAAACCATTTTTTATGTGGTTTGCTTTTATTGATCCGCATCGGCCCTATCAACGGAATATTATAGAACGACCGCATAAAGTCGAGGAGGTGATAGTACCTCCCTATCTGCCTGATACACTCGAAGTCAGAAATGATCTGGCACTGTATTATGATGAAATTACCAGATTAGATCTCGTTGTCGGGCGCGTGCGCGAAACTTTGAAAAAACAGAATGCTGCATCGAATACGGTGATTGTTTTTGTGAGTGATAACGGTCGACCGTTCCCGCGTTGTAAAACAACCGTTTATGATAGTGGGATCAGAACACCCTGTCTGATTGCCTGGCCTGGTCAGATCAAAGCGGGGAGCGTGTGTGACTCATTGATTAGTTCTGTCGATCTGGCTCCTACGATTCTGGAACTGGCGGGTTTACCTGTGAGCGAAACGTTTCAGGGAAAAAGTTTTAGGACACTGTTGCAAAATCCGGGTAGTAAAACCCGGTCTCATATTTTTGCAGAACATAACTGGCACGACTTTGAAGATTTTGGGCGTGCGGTCCGTTCTCCCCGGTTCAAATATATCAGAAACTTTTACCCTGATATTCCCGGCACACCTCCTGCAGACGCGGTTCGCAGTGAAACATTCGTCAAAATGCTGCAATTGAGAGGTGAGAATAAGCTTACTACCGATCAGAAAGGTAGTTTTTTGACGCCTCGACCTGAAGTCGAGCTTTATGATCTAGAGGCTGATCCACATGAACTACATAATCTGGCGGGTCAGAAAGCCTACGCCAAAGTGGAGCAGGAATTACGTATGGCTCTTGATCAGTGGCAGGAAGAGACACATGATCGGCTACCAAGGAGCCGTCGTCCTGATGAATTCGATCGGGAAACCGGCTTGCAGCTGCCTGCATTCAAAAAAAAGTGAGTCAGTAAAAATTCATCGAGCAAGGAATTTTATTGAAACGCGGTTGCCTTTCTTCGAGTAATACACGGTGGAGCCCGCGTCGATTTGAACCCACATCTATTTGAAGGTGAGGAAAAATTACCATGTCTTACGATTCCGACACGACAGCACAGGTGGAATCAGAAAAGCTTACTCGTGCGCAAAAAACAGGCGCCAGCGTGATATGTTTTTTTGCGTTTTTTGTTGTATATATTCTGATGTCTGGTCCATTGATTTGGATAGAAGACAAGATGAAATTCAAGCCATTCACAAAATCTCTCCACGTAGTGTATGCACCTCTGGTTCTGGTTGCGAAGTCTGATATGCCGCCTGCCTCCGATATCATTAAGTCGTATGTTCAATTGTTTAAGAATTAAGTTGGGACAGGTCGATGGGTGTCAATGAGATGGAGAACAGTGATGTCCGGGAATCAGTTCCCGCTGCATCCGGAAAACAGTCTGTCCGGAAGCTGAGGTGGAAATGGGGTCTGGGAATTTTCCTCGTGGGCATCGGTGCGATATTTTTCCAGTGGTTTCGATTAGCACCGGATAGAACGTATCAGGTATTTGCCGTCTATTTTGGAATCCGAAATATAGTGGTCGGATTGTTGGTCTGGTGGTTACTGATTTCCGGTGTAGCCTGGAAAATGCGATTTCAAGGTCTGTTGGGAGCGGTCCTGATTTTCGTGTTATTCTTTTCTCTGCTACGTGTGGAAAGTTTTGAAGGCGATATGGTGCCTCGTTTTCAATTTCGGTTTTTACCATCGACTGAACAGCGAGCGGCAGAATACTTTGAACAGATCAAAAGTAGCGCGCCTTCAGCTATCAACGAAATAAAAAAGCAAACTCTGGAAGTTTCTCCTGGTGACTGGCCCGCTTATCGGGGAGTGGACCGGGATGGCATTGTCCGAAATCAAAAAGTCAGAACGGACTGGGATGCGCATTCTCCCAAATTACTCTGGAGGCATCCCGTTGGCGCCGGCTGGAGTTCTTTTTGTGTTGTTGGTGACCGTGCATTTACACAGGAGCAGCGAGGCGAACAGGAGGCAGTGGTCTGTTACGATGTGCTGACTGGTGAGCAAATCTGGATTTATACGGATCAAGTACGTTTCGCAGAAACGCTGGGGGGAGTGGGACCGCGGGCGACTCCCACATTCCATGAGGGATTTCTTTACACCGTGGGGGGGAGTGGGATTCTTCATTGTTTTGAGGCAGTCAGTGGTATAGAGGTTTGGACTCAAGATCTGCTCAAAAAAGAGGGATTGGAAAATCTTCAATGGGGCATGTCGGGATCGCCGTTGATCTGGGAAAATCTGGTGATAGTCAATCAGGGTATTCAAAAGAAAGGTTCCGCATCTGGTAATCAAACTGCGATTGCGTTCAACAGCGGGACCGGTGAAATGGTGTGGGTGAGTGGGAAACACAAATCAAGTTATAGTTCTCCACAACTTTCTGTGATTAATGGACAGCCCCAATTACTGATTTTTCATTCCAAGGGATTGGAGGGTTTTGCTCCCGAGGAAGGCAAGTCGCTTTGGTTCTTTCCCTGGACCAATCATGCGGGTGTGAATGCGGCACAACCCATCGTGGTAGGTACGTCTTCCATTTTCCTTGGTGCAGGTTATGGAAGTGGCTCTGCACGCATCACCGTCAAACAGACCGCGGAACGGGGCGCAGATTTTGAAGTCATTCCAGATTGGCAGAGTAAGAGCTTGAAGCTCAAATTTAATTCCGCTGTGGTACGGGATGGCTTTGTATATGGATTGGATGAAGGGGTACTGACCTGCCTGGATCTGAAGACAGGTAAACGGGCCTGGAAAAGAGGCCGATACGGATATGGGCAAATGATTCTAGTTGAGGATCAACTACTGATTCTGGCAGAGGACGGTCGGGTTGAACTTGTGAAAGCAGATCCCAAATCGCATATGCAAGTGGCTTCTTTTCAGGCAATTGAGGGCCAAACCTGGAATCATCCCGCATTGGCTGGAGGCAAACTCTTTGTTCGAAATAGTGAAGAGGCCGCCTGTTACGATCTTTCTTCAGCTTCGAGATAGACTTTGTCTGATCTGGATTGATTGTCAAAATCGTTGTTTTTGGCAAAATTTATCTCTCTGATATCTCTTGGGTGGTTTTCCTAAACCCAGTTAAGAACTACGGTTTGTACTTGACGGACTGAAGGCAGACCTGCAAAATAGACGATAAATAAACACCCGCCTATGTATCAAGGGCATCCCACAGCGTACCTTCCTGATGTTTGTTACGTCCCGCCTCAGATAGCCTGTCTATCTGACCAATTTGAAGAAAACGGAAGAAAGGAGACCCATGTTTCGCACAAACATGCGCGTTTGCGTTTTACTTCTGGTCATATTCTTATTGAACGCTCTCCCTCTGCAAATGGTGATTGCAGCGACGCCTCAATTATCTGAAGCACCTCTGATCGCGAAAAAGCCAAAAGAATCGAACGTCAAACCCCTCCATAAAATCATAGATGAACAGATTCAGTCAGAGTACAAAGATCAGACGAATTCTGTGTCAACAATTAGCAGTGATGGTGAATTTCTCAGAAGAGTCTATCTCGATCTGACAGGCCGCACTCCTTCGATTACACAGACACGAGAGTTTTTAAACGACAGCCGAACTGATAAACGGGCCATTCTGGTAGACCAACTTTTAGCATCTGCAGAATATGCGAGATACACATCACAGCAATTAGATGTGATGTTAATGCGGCGTCTTCGAAAGAAGTACATTAATGTCAGCACCTGGGAGGAATACTTACGAAAATCAGTTGCCGATAATAAGCCGCTGGATCAAATTGTCAGAGAGATCTTTGCATCAGATGGCTCCAATAAAGAAACTCAGGCAGCAGCCCGTTTTTATTTGGCGCGTGCGGGAGACGTGAATGAGTTGACGCGTGACATTGGAAAAATCTTTCTGGGTGCTGACTTGACCTGCGCGCAATGTCATGATCACCCCGATGTGAATGAGTGGAAGCAGGATCATTATTATGGAATTTCTGCATTTCTGATTCGCAGTTTTGTATTTACTGATAAAAAGAAGAAGCAGACTGTATTTGCAGAGAAGGCAGAAGGCGAAGTCAAATTTGAATCAGTTTTTGAAGTTCGAGATAAAACATCAAAAGGTGCAGAAACGACACTGCCTGTTGTTTTTAATGGTCCAAAAATTTCCGAGCCAGCATTCAAAAAAGGAGAGGAATATCAGGTAAAACCTGCGAAGGATGTCAGGCCGATTCCCAAATACAGCAGACGTGCCCAGCTAGGAGTCGCAATTACTGCACCACAAAATCGTCGATTTGCTCGAACCATGGCCAATCGTCTGTGGGCGATGATGCTGGGACGTGGAATCGTACACCCACTCGACGCCGACCATTCAGATAATCCTCCCTCGCATCCGCAACTTTTAGAGATTCTTACGGATCAAATGATATCCCACCAATTTGACCTCAAGTGGTATTTACGGGAAATCGTATTAAGTGAGACTTATCAGCGATCCAGTGCCAACGACTTGTTCACCAAAAAAAGTTCGGGGAAACTGGATGATTCCCGGTTTACGCATGCGATTATGAAGCCGCTGACTCCCGAACAGTTTTCCTGGGCGGTACTTCAGGCGACAGGTTACGCTGACATACATCGCAAGAGCTTGAAGAATAAGCTGACTGAAGAGAGTTTAAGAAAAAGACTGCTGGGATATGAAAAGCGGTTTGTTACTTTATTTGGAGGTTTACCCGGTAAGCCTGTCGAAGGATTTGAAACAACGGCTGATCAAATACTCTATTTGTCTAACGACGGTGGAATCCAGGGGCTTGTCATGCCCAGTTCCGGAAATACGGCAGACAGAGTATTGAAAGTACCAGTGGATCAACCAGATAAGATTGCAGAGGAATTGTACCTGAGTGTGTTAAATCGGCATCCGGATCAAACCGAGACAGAAGAAGTGGCGAAGCTACTTCAAGGCAAAGCAGGAGTGGAACGATCACAGATGGTAAGTGATCTGGTCTGGGCTTTGGTGATGTCTTCTGAATTCCGTTTTAACCATTAGCCTGTATTCAAATTTATTGTATCGACGGCACGCTGATTTAAATAGATGCGTTTTAGAATCAACTTTGGCTAAATTGTTTTCACATATTTCTGTAAACAAGAAACAGATCAGGGAAGGGGAGACCATGCGTTGTGATTATGCTTGCGGAACCCATGAGGGGCTGTCGCGTCGATCATTTATTGGTGGAGCCAGTGCTGGCGCGTTGAGTATGCTTGGTTTTAACGGGATGACTGAAGTTCAAGCATCGAAAAAGTTAGCCTCACAGCAAAAACAGGTCGTTGTTTTCTGGTTATCAGGTGGTGTGAGCCAATTAGAGACCTGGGATCCAAAGCCGGGCACTGAAACCGGGGGACCATTTCTGTCGATTCCCACGTCTGCTCCGGGAGTTCAGATCAGTGAGTTGTTGCCTCATACCGCGCAGCAGATGCACCATCTGGCGCTGGTGCGTGGAATCAACACCAAAGAAAACGATCATGGTAAAGGCGGCTACATAATGCAAACGGGCCGCAAGAAGCAACCTGGTTTTGCATTTCCTTATTTGGGGTCTACTTTTTCCAGCCACTTGTCTTCGCCGGATAGTCCCTTACCCGGTTATATTTCTGTTGGGGCAGGAGGCTCATCCAGTGAATCGACATTTTTAGGTCCGCGACATGCACCATTGGTTTTATCGGGTGGTCGCGCACCCAGTAATCTGGAACTACACAAATCAATGCAGCCCGACAGAGATCAGATGCGCAGAAAATTACGCAATAAAATCAGTCGACGGTTTGAACAAAAAAGAAAAACCGCACACACGGAGGTTTATAATGAATCGTTTGACCAGGCTGCTGCTTTAATGAGTAAGCGTGATGTTTTTGATTTCAGTAAATTCTCAGATAAAGATGTTGAGCGTTACGGTAAGCATGATTTTGGTCGCCACTGTCTGATGGCTCGACAATTGATTGAAAAGGGAGTGACGTTTGTCAAAGTGGGGCATACCAATTACGACACGCATTCCGAAAACTTCAACTTCCATATCGAACAACTGGGAGAATTTGACAAGCCTTTTGCAACATTCATTTCTGACTTATACGATCGGGGATTATTGGAACACACATTGATTATCTGCATGTGTGAGTTTGGACGGACTCCCCGAATCAATTCCCGTATTGGTCGTGATCATTGGGGAACTGCCTGGTCGGTTGCACTGGGAGGCACTGGCATTAAGGGAGGCGCTGTTTCCGGGAAAACGAATGAAACTGGCACCAAGGTCATTGATCGCGAAGTGAATGGAGGGCATCTGTTTCACACGTATTATCAGGCTGTAGGTCTGGACTCCACAGAAGAATTTTATCCGAATGGGCAGCCGATTGCTAAAGCAGATCCAAAAGCAGAACCCATTAAGGAGATTCTGGTGTGAGTTTTCTACGATTGGTTATTTCGTTGAGAGTCTGCCTGCTGACTGGAATGCTTGCGTTGACTACAACGCTGACTGGTTTGATGGCAGAGAAGCCAAAAGACAAGCCTGCAACACCCCAATTGCCTGTACTTGCGGTGAAGCCGATTCTTGATCATGGTCCTACTCCCTTGCCTGCAGCTTTGAAGTTTGCACAACTTGATGCAGAGAAAGCGACCAAGCAGTCTGCCGCTCAATTTGCAGTCGTGAAGGAAGTCTCACAAAAATTTAAAGTTGTCAATATCGAGATTGAAAGCGATCAAAAAAAGATTCAGGAAGCGAAATTAAAAATCACAACGGACACTGGCACTCTTAAGAAGACGCAGCAGGCACTCAAGCAGCTTAAAGCCGCGAAAGCAAAGCAGAAGAATTTGAAAGTGAAGTCAGGTATTGTTCTAGAAGCTGCCAGGCCTCAACCCGATGTCGATGTTCTGTCCCGGCAAATTGAAAAGAGTGGGAAACTAATAAAAGAGATCGAACAATCTTTGAAGGCCAGACGAAGTCAACTCGAAGAGATTAAAAAACAGGTTGCTGCAGAAAAGAAACAACTGGGGTTATTAAAGACAAAGGAAAGTCAGTTTACAGAGTTTGTCAACCTGTATCAGGAAAAGGCTCCTGTAGCCGACCCCAAGCTATTAAGAGAAGTGGCCTCATATCAGCATAGCCGTCCTTTGTATTCGTGCAAAATTGATGGGAGTGGAAACTATCTGCTCGCCGGAGCGCAGGGTAGTAATTTTAATCGCTGGGATATTGTCAGTGCGGCCAATACACAATTGGCCGGACATCAAAGTTGGGTCAGACGCTTTGATCTGCATGGCTCCAGTTCGTTGATGATTACGGGGGCCTATGAGGGGAAAATAGCCTGGTGGGATTTAACGTCTGCTCAACCGAAACCACAGCATTTAATAACCGCTCATAAAGGATATGTTCGGGGCGTTTCAGTCAGTCCGGATGGTAAGCTTGTAGCGACAGCCGGTAATGATCGGCTGATTAAGATCTGGTCTGTTCAAACAGCGAAGCTGATTCAGACTTTGGAAGGTCATGAGCATCATATTTATAACGTCAAATTTCATCCGAGTGGTCGCTATCTTCTCTCTGGAGATTTGCGGGGAAATCTTAAACAGTGGGATACGAAAACCTGGACAGCGAAGCGAAAATTTGACGGAAGTGCGATTTACAAATACGACCCAACATTTCGTGGCCATATTGGTGGTGTGCGTGGTATGGATATCAGTCACGATGGAAAATATTTCGCGATTAGCGGAATTGGACAAGTCTCGAATGCGTTCGCAGGAATCGGAGTGCCGACTGTCATTTTGTTTGATTGGGAAACTGGTAAGCAGTTGGCAATCATGACTCCCAGTGATAATTTTAAAGGAACGTGTTGGGGAGTTCGGTTTCATCCGGAGAATGATTTTATCGCAGCAGCGGGTGGGAATTCCTCAGGCATGATCTGGTTCTGGAAACTGGGAGAACAGAAGCCCTACTTCTCTCAAAAAGTGAAAAGCGTTCCCTATGATCTGGATTTTCATCCGGATGGTTTGCGGATGTGCATTGCCTGCTACGACAAGACTGCGCGTCTTTTCAGTATGGCCCCCAAGGCTCCGTTCGAGCTCGCCAAAGAGAAAGCGAAAAAGAAAAAATAAGTTCATTCTTCCAGTGAGGGGCGTCGGACTGCTTCCTGCTCAGAAAGCAGCCTTAGATTTTTCATCTGAGATTTTAAAATGCGGTTAGTAAACCAGCAGAACAGAAATCCCATAATTCGATGGAAAAGAGAAGCGAATACCATTTCACAATGGTAATCTAATTGTGTTTTGCGACCGATGGCTGTCAACTCGTAGGTTACATTGATTCGAAAAGCGGAATTATGCAGTTCGACTGCAATCAGTGTGGGAGCCTGGTATTGGGTGACGGATCCTGCATACTGCTGTAAGTGTCCGCCCTCTCTGAGGGTATGGATAAATTCAGTCCCCTCTGGATTGTCAAGATCTTTACCTTTGGGATATTCGATCGATTCCAGACCTTCCATCCAGAGTTTCATTTTTTCATCATCGTTGAGAAAACTGAAAACGATATCGATCGGCGCAAGTATTTCTTGCTGATAGGTAATTTCCAACGGCCCGAACTCCTTAAAAATCGCTCCTGAAGTTTCTGCAGATTTGACGCGGTCATCACCAAAATTAACATGAGGGAATTGCTGGCTCTGAGAAAAGCAGCTCTATCCGAGGTTCCTTAACCCAGGTTCGAGTTCATTGTAACCATTAAGGTTGTTAAGGCCAACAAATAACAAGGTTGGGAAGTTTCGGTTATGAGCAATTCCTTCCAGATTCAAGTCCCAAAATGTTAGCGCTTCTCTCGGGTCTTAGTTTGATCTGGCATAAAAGGAGAAATGTCTCATGTGGGCAACCCCTGTACTGTCTTTCAGAGCAGTTGGATTACTCAAACAAAGTGGGTTTTTAGGATTGTGAATGGTTCTGATTCAATGGGATCAGGGCTAAAACAATTTAAATTTGAGTGACATGAATCTGAAAGAGTTAGTTCTTGCAAAGCTTAAAAGCTGTGGATAGGATAATCTACAAGAGTCAGTCCCTTCGTAAGTTCCTTGAATCCTTACAAGAATCAAGTAATGTCGTACCTGTTTGCGACAATAATTGTCTCCGCTCAAATAATCTTGCCTGCAATATGAAAGTTTTAGGTTTGAACAAGTGGCTGCATGCAATGTGTGCCATACGAGTTCGTTCACGAAACTTGATATCCACAAGTGGTCTTCATTGATGGTTTATCCATTAGCCTGATAGTAGAACTGAATCCTGATTGACCTGCAGAGGCGTTGGGATGTGGATCTGTTTCTGCCATTTATACGAGTTATCCTTGATCAGATAGTATCTTACTTCAGGAAAAGTGGAATCGTTCTACTTAACTGATAATATTTTGTGCTGAATACGAACTTCAACGGGGCCGATTGAATGTTTTTGCTGTCACTTATTTCTAGTGTCATCCTGCTGTTTTTTGCTGTGATGTATCTGTACTGGGGGCTGGGATGTATCAAGATATATAAAGACAATCGGTTTCATGAAGATGATTCTGACTATCATCCGATCGTCGCGGTAATCTTACCTCTCAGAGGAAATGACCCTTTTCTGGTGGATTGTCTGAACGGGTTATTAAATCAAGATTATCTGAAATACGATGTGAAAATTATTGTTGATCATGCAGATGATCCGGTATTAGAAATTGTCAATCAGTACTTACTCAAGCATAACCACCCACATTGCCAGGTGAATGTACTGGAAAATCGGACTGGAATCTGTGGATTGAAAAATGCTTCTCTGATTCAGGGACTGCAAGACCTTGATGATAAAGTCGAAGTAATTGCCTGGTTAGATGCCGATGTGATTCCTCACCGCACATGGTTGCAAGAGTTAATTAAGCCTTTACAAGATAAAAAGGTCGGCGTTGCTTCAGGAATCAGGTGGTATGCGCCCCGGCATTCCAATGTAGGTACCCTGGTTCGATATATGTGGAATTCGGCTGCTGTAATTCAAATGATGGCAATGGATATCGCGTGGGGAGGCTCGATTGCCATGAGTAGGCAGGTTTTTCAAAATCCACTCCTGCATGAATCGTGGTCAACGATGATGTGGGAAGATACCTATTTAAAAAAGCTGGTATCTAATTTGAACCTGGAACTGGTATTTGTGCCTTCCGCTACGATGGTCAATGAAGAATCCACATCCTTGAAGTCATGTTTTCATTTTATAACACGGCAGTTGATGAATGTGCGTTTCTATCATTCACACTGGTTGTATATATCTGGTTTGGGTTTATTTTCTACGATTGCTCAGTTAACCCTCATGGTCTTACTTCCTCTCTTTATGGTTCAGGGAAACTTGTTCGGCGCAGGGATGATTGCGGTTGTATTATTATTTGTGAGCACAAGTATTGTGTCGATCGTCTGTAGGATTGACTCGCTGATTCGTCAATTGGTTCGTGCGCGGGGAGAGCAATTACAACGTCTTCCTTTCTCGACGTTCAGTGTGCTTTGGCTGACACTGTTTGTGTATTGTGCGGCCTTATTTGCTGCGATGAGAACACGCAATATTCTATGGCGTGGTGTAATTTATAATGCTGTTTCACCTTTTCAAGTTCAAATTGCACATTATGAACCTTTTCAGCATCCGGGAGAAATCATTGAAGAATTAGAAGTAGTGAAATCTTCAATCGTCTAATGGCTCCTAAGAGTAGTTCGACTTCTTTTGCCATGTCGTACAAAAAAAAGCAGGGCTGAGTGAGCCCTGCTTGATATGGATCGCATTCAATTCAAAGAAACGCTATTTCTTTTTCTTTGGAGTCTCTTTCTTTGCGGCCGGTTTTTTAGCAGGTTTCTTTTCTGCTTTCTTTGCAGGTGGTTTTTTCGCTGCCGGTTTTTTCACAGCGGGCTTTTTCTTGGCTGCTTTTTTAGGATCAGCTTTAGGTGTTTCCGGTTTTTTTGCTTCTGGTGGCTTGGGCGGTTCAGGCAAACCAATGACTGTCAGACCTTTCACCTGTTTTGCAAACGCCAATCCTGCAGGACGAGTGACTTTGGTTTCCCAGACATAAAGTCGTTTTAATTTTTTCAATGAACTCAGGTGAGCTAACCCGGCATTGGTAATACCGGTTCCATAAAGATTCAAATAGACGAGGTTGGGTAGTTCCTTCAGGTGTTTGAGTCCTTCGTCATTTACTTTGGTCTTTTCCAGATGAAGATGTGTCAGACCTTTGAGGCCTTTCAGCTGTGCCAGGCCAGCGGAGGTGACATCCGTTCCACGCAGGTTGAGAGCTGTGACTTTCGTAAGACCGGCAAGTGTTTTTAATGTTTCATCTGTGATTTTTTGATCGGAGAGATGAAAGGCAACCTCAAGTCGATCATCGTTCTGGGCCAACTCAAGTACCGAGCCACCTGCGGCACGAATTTTTGATTTTGCCTGTTCAATAGCAGGGTCTGTTTTTTTGTCTGCTGCGGAGGTGAAAGACAATATTGAGAGTGAAATTGTGGAAATCAGCGCTACTGAAAAATATCTCATTTTACCTATCCTTACTTTCTCTTTCGTTCTTAGAGTTTGATGTCAAAGTTGAAAGTACATCGCGTCCGACCTGGATTCTTCCCGTATGCTTCTATTGTATTTATACACTAAATCAATATGGGCATTAGAGATAGATCAAGCGTTATCAATTTCAGTTATCTTAAAGCATTTTATCAGTAGTGCACCTGTTTAGAAAAGACACAACTCGCAAAATGTGGCTCTCCTAGCGGAAAAATAGCGTAATTTGGGTCGAAATGGAGATTCTCCCGTCGGGAGAAATGGTCTCGATTCAATTCCGGAAATCCATTAACCTGCCCCCTCTGTGCGTTCTTTCGATCTATTTGCAAAGTCTGAACTGGAAACAAGTAATGTCATCAGCGTCAACTTCGTATCCCCGAGATACCATTATTCATGGTTTGGGGCGCGGAGTGATCAATCTAATTTGTTTAATGGGCGACCTGTTTCTCTTTGCCTGGGAAATGATGGGATGGATGATTACACGCCTGCCCCCGCGCAGCACACTTTGGGCATCCATGTACCATATAGGCATTCAGAGCATTCCCGTGATTTTGATAACCGGCGGATTTATCGGCATGGTTCTGGCGGTCCAGTCATTTGACCAATTCAAAATGATGCACATGGAAAACCAGATTGGTGCTGTGATTTCCATCTCGCTGGTTGAAGAATTAGGCCCCGTTCTGGCCGCTATCATGTTGGCAGGTCGTGTAGGAACTTCGATGTCAGCCGAGCTTGGGACGATGCGGGTTACCGAACAAATTGATGCTTTGCGTGCGTTGGGTGCGAACCCGATCCACTATCTGGTTGTACCCCGTTTCCTGGCCTGCTGTTTATTGATACCACTGCTCACGGTAATCGCGGATGCGATTGGTATCTTAGGGGGCTGGTTATTCAGTACACAGATCTTGGGCGTAGATTCGTTTTATTATTGGCATCATTCGAAAAACTTTGTGTTTGCTTTTGATGTGCTGGGTGGGATTTTCAAGAGTTTCTTTTTTGGTGCAGCGATTTCATTAATCTCTTGTCACCGGGGCTTTCATTGTGGTGCGGGCGCTGAAGGAGTGGGCAAGGCGGCGACTGAAGCGTTTGTGTATTCTTTTATTGTAATCATGGTACTTGATTTCATGCTTGGTGTTTCCATCGTCAACTTCTACCACTTCATGCAATCTGTTCACCCTGGTGTGCTCAGATAACAACGAATTTCTTTGACAGGACAAAATAACGTCACTATGAATCCACGCAATGCAAACGAAAAGTATGTCATTGAATTGCGGAATATCTCGCGTCAATTCGGATCACAGCAAGTGTTGCGTGATGTTTCGTTTGGTGTTCGCAGTGGTGAGACCCTGGTTATCATCGGAGAAAGTGGATGCGGGAAAAGTGTAACCATGAAGTTGATCATGGATTTGTTACAGCCTACGCAGGGAGATGTCTTGTGGCATGATCGACTGGTTTCAGATCGTAGCAAACGTGAATTACATCGAGATCGTCTTCGGATCGGATATCTGTTCCAGGGGGCGGCGCTTTTTGACAGCCTGTCTGTTTACGAAAATGTTGCCTTTGGTTTAAAGCAGAATACGAAATTGAAAAAAACGGAAATCGATCAGATTGTGGTTGAACGATTGAGAGAAGTCGGTCTTTCTGAATCAATCAGTCAGAAGAAGCCGGCAGAATTATCCGGCGGTATGAAAAAACGAGTCGGTCTGGCTCGCGCATTGGCAATGACTCCCGAAGTGATGTTATACGATGAACCAACGACGGGGCTCGACCCTGTCATGACAGATGTGATAAACGAATTAATTTTGCAGACACGTGTCAGTCGCCCTGTAACCAGTATTGTTGTGACACATGATATGAGCACTGTTAAAAAAGTTGCTGACAGAATAATTATGTTATATCCACTAGCTCGATTAAAACCGGGAGAGGATCAGATAGTCTTTGAAGGGACAGCAGAAGAAGCATTTCAGTCGTCTTCGCCCCGAGTTCATCAGTTTGTGCATGGTGAAGCGGGAGATCGGATTCGTGAGATGGCAGGAGCTGGTTGAACCGGGACGTTAACAGAATCCGCTTTGTAATCATTTTAAAACGAATTAGAAACTTTGATCTCAAGGATGGGATCGATTTGAGGCTTTTATGACGGATCGCCAAATACAATTTCGCGTCGGACTGTTCGTGATTTCTGCATTGATCACGGGAGCCGCGATGATTTTTCACTTCGGGAAACTGGAATCATTATGGAAGAAAAAGTATGTGGTCAGCATGCGTTTTGAATCCGTTTCCGGAGTCCATCAAGGGACGCCTGTAGTCCGTCATGGAATCCGCATTGGTGAAGTAACCAAGATTATCACAAGTAACAGTAAACCGGGTGTGCTGTTACTTGTAGCCATTAATGAGACTCAGCACTTGCGCAAAGATGCAAGCCCGCAGATTGTCAGTTCGATCATGGGAGATTCGAAGATCGTGATTGATCCCGGAGTCAGCTCTGATTTTCTTAAGGCAGGCGAACGGTTGGTAGGCAGACCGGCCAGCGATCCGATGGAGATTGTCTATCGAATGGAGCAGCAAGTTTCGAAAACTCTGGAGGCGTTTACATCGACCAGTAAAGAGTGGGAAAAACTGGCCGGGAATATGAATCGACTGGTGGAAACGAAAGAGGGAAATCTGGATGTCGTCATCGAACGGACGGCGACGTCATTAGAGGAATTTTCACAAGCAATGCGAAAAATGAATACGATGATGGGAAGTGTCAATCAGCTGGTGGGTGATCCGAAGCAACAGGAACATCTGAAGCGTACGATGGCAGCCATGCCTGCGATGATTGAGAGTACTCACCGTACGATTTCCTCCGTGGAACTGGCTGTGAAAAAAGCAGGTGAAAACCTGGATAACCTTTCGCAAGTGACTGATCCACTGGCGAAGCATAGCCAATCCATGATTATCAAACTGGATCGCAGTTTATCTCGGCTTGATTCGATTATGGCGGAAATGAATACGTTTACGCGCGCTTTGAATCAGGGAGATGGTTCACTGAAAAAATTCATGTCTGATCCGGAACTGTATCGCAACATGTCACGGTCGGCCAGTTCTTTAACCGTTCTGTTAAATAACCTGGAACCGATTGCTCGTGACGTGCGAATCTTCAGTGATAAAATTGCCCGCCACCCGGAAATTCTGGGAGTGAGCGGAGCCATGAAAGGGAGTTCCGGCCTCAAAGATCCGCAAGAACAACCTTCTCGTATTAAGCAATCCGGATTTTCTCTGCCTTCTAAATCTCGCTAATGATGCTTCAGATGAAGCATCACCACTGATCGTTTTTACTTCTCTCGGTAAAAATTGTTTGAAATTGTCTGTAATTAATCTGTGTCGCAGGCCGTCAGTGATGGATACCGGACCGATTCGATTTTGAGGCAATGGCTTAGGGGTTTTCCAAAATCCAGCTGTTTTCACCAGTCATACACTCTTATGTCAGGAATCAGTGAAGGTTGGATTTAGAATTCTTAATGAGTTGTTAATCAAATCTTAACAATTCGCTGTATTATCAACAAATCAGGCAGATGTCTTGATTCATTTCATTGAATGAAAACCGGTAAACTGATTACTGATATTGATAACAGAGAGTACCCAGTGACAACATCATCCTCGCGTCGACGTTTTTTAAAGGCTGCCATTACCGCTCCCGCTGTGGGAACCGTATTTTCCCGTTTTCTGATGACCGCGGCCGCGAATGGCATTCAAAAAAGCCATTCGGCACTCAGGCCGGTTCCGGATGAGACGACGGGTCTTCCCTTATTGCAGTTACGGGAAGGTTTTCGATATCAGTCATTCGGTTGGGTGGGAGATAAAATGTCAGATGGAGTAATCACTCCTGAAGGGCATGACGGGATGGCTGTGATTTCGCAGAACGAGGACATCATCACTCTCTGTCGCAATCATGAAATTCGTGGTTCGAAAAGTTTCGGTCCTGACGAGATCACTTATGACCGCAAAGCAGGTGGAGGTTGTGCGAATCTTCAGTTTGATATCAATGCTGGTAAATGGTTGAAAAGCTGGACCAGTCTTTCAGGAACTGTGCAGAACTGTGCCGGCGGACCAACACCCTGGGGAACGTGGTTATCGTGCGAGGAGACCGTCATTGGCCCCAATGAAAGTTTTCGCGATATCCATTATCCGCATGAAAAACATCATGGGTGGGTTTTTGAAGTTCCCTCACAGGGTACTGCTTCGTTACAGCCTCTAGAAGCATTGGGGCGTTTTGTGCATGAAGCATTGGCCATTGATCCTCACGATGGAATCATCTACGAAACCGAAGACCGTGATACAGCCGGCTTCTACCGGTTCCTCCCCCATGAGCCTGAGGTTCTCTCGGATGGGGGAAGTCTGCAAATGCTCAAGGTAAAAGGTCAACACGACTTGAGGACCGGCGCGAAACGTGGTGTCCGATATGATGCAGACTGGGTTGATATTGAAGATCCGGTACGACGCAATACTCCCGGTAAAGAAGATGGACTTGGCGTTTATTCTCAAGGAAAGGAAAAAGGGGCGACGACGTTTGGGCGTCTGGAAGGTTGCTGGTTTGGCGATGGGCTGGTTTATTTCAATTGCACAAATGGTGGTGAAGCGGGATTGGGACAAGTCTGGGCATTCTCTCCTAAAGAGCAGGTTTTGCAGCTTGTTTTTCAATCACCTGGTCACGATATCCTTGATAGCCCGGACAATCTGACAGTGAGCCCGCGGGGAGGTTTGATTCTTTGCGAAGACGCCGACCTGAAACCGCTGCGGTTGCATGCGCTCAGTCGAAAAGGACAACTGCAAACGGTTGCCATTAATAACATTCAACTGAAAAAGGGGCAGTACAACGACCTGGAAGGAGATTTCAGTGGAGGGGAATGGGCGGGCGCCTGTTTCAGTCCCGATGGCAAATGGTTGTTTGTCAATATTCAGGATCCCGGCGTGACCTTTGCGATCACTGGTCCCTGGAATGAATTGGGTGTTTAACCGGAAGATCGAAAGCCGATCAAATCAAGTCCAGCAAATCAGGCCCCTGGTTCCTCCATAGGATCAAAGGGGCTTTTTTGTGAATCAGAAACGGTCCCTCTCTGGCTTGAGGCGTATTTCATTCAGAAGCAAGAGGCATCGCTTTCCCTCATTTCGAGTGTTACGGGCTTTAAAGCGTCTCTGGGGAACTGTAAACTGAGACAAAGGCTGGCATTTCTTTTATCAGCCTTATGGAACAGGTTCCGTCGCCACTCTGTAAGATGATCGCAGAATCAAATAATGTCACTTAAGAACTATATCAAAAATGACTTGGAAGTGCGTTTGCGGAGCGGCCAGGAATTGCCTGCTCAACTGACATTGGAATCGATGGCGTCACATTATCAAGTCAGCTTTTCTCCCGTTCGAATTGCACTCGCCGAGCTGGTTGATGAAGGGTTGTTGCAGAGGGGCTCCAATCGCAGATTAGAGATCAGTACGAATCGGATCAAACCACTCAAGCGGGGCAAGAAGTCTGATTTACCGGAACCTCCAGTGGATATGTTTGAAGTCATCACAAACGATTTTGTACAGCTAAGCCTGAAAGGTGAGCCTGTAGATATTCGTGAGGAAGTGACGGCTCAAAAATATAAGATGAGTCGTTCTTCACTGCGGATCATTTTGAATCGTCTGGCGGGAACCGGAATTCTGGATCATATTCCTCGCCGCGGCTGGAGACTCAGGCCTTTTCGCCAGGAGGATATGCAGGCGTTTCTTGAAGTGCGCGAGCTGCTTGAGTTGAAAGCGCTGGAGTTGGCGAAACCGCATCTGGTGAAAGAAGATCTTGAGAGAATTCTGGAAGGAAACGTGATTCCCGAATCAGAGACCGAGCGTGTATTAATTAATAATTCTTTACACGAATATCTCATCGATAAAGCAGGGAACTATTATATTCAGGACTTTTTCCAGAGACAGGGTCGCTATTATGATATTCTGTTTGACTGGGAAGATCAGGATCGGGCAACGGCCATCGAAACAGTGCGGCAGCACCAGTCCATTCTCAAAGCACTGATCAAAAAAGAGTGGTCTACTGCCCGTAAAGCATTGTCCTATCACATCCGCGATAATCATCCGATTTTGAGCAAAATCGTTAAGGCAAATTGATTCCACAGTGGACGAGGGACCATAGTCTCGGCTGATTGTCGATCCGAACTCTCTGGATGTTTTCCGTGAAGAGGGTCGCCTTTGCCTATCTGGTCAGTTAAAATTATTTAACTATTGTCATCAACGGGTCGTCCGAGACTCGGGACACTGGCTTTATAAATTTGCGAATGCTGAAAACTGTAACTTGACCAAACTCAATCTATCCCTGCTTTGTTCAATCGTTAAGTTAGTGCAAAGCCTGGAAATTTCAACTGGTGAATCTTCTTCCATGAAATCAATCCTTTATCTGTTTCCATTGTTCTTTGTATCGTTCGTTCCACTATCTGCAGCTGAGCGGCCGAATATTGTCTTTTTCTTTGCCGACGATCAAACGACCAGTACGATTGGTTGTTATGGCAACCCGGTAATTCAGACGCCGAACATTGATCAACTGGCGGCCCGCGGTACGCGATTTGAAAATGCCTATGTCAGTCAAGCCATTTGCTGGGTGAGCCGGACTACGATTCTCACTGGATTGACAGGTCGTAGTTATGGCACATCAGCGAACCCTGAGTTGGCACGACCTGATGCCGTGCAAACGTTGTATTCCGACATTCTGCACGAAAACGGATATCGAACCGGCTACTTCGGGAAATGGCATGCCAAAATGCCTAAAGGTTATAAAAAAGAAGATCACTTTGATGAGTTTGAGGCGATCGGTCGGAATCCCTATTACAAAAAACAACCGGATGGCAGCCTGCGCCACGAAACGGAACTGATTGTAGATCGTGGAATTGATTTTGTGAAAACACAGCCGAAGGGCAAATCATTCGCGTTGAATATGTGGTTTAATGCCTGTCACGCAGAGGACGGCGATCGCCGACCGGGCATTGGTCACTTTCCCTGGCCGCGTGCCGTAGATGGCATGTATGAAGACGTTGAAATCGCATCGCCGCGTTTGAGTGATCCTGCGATTTTCAATGGTCAGCCTGATTTTTTGAAAACGACGATCAATCGTGAACGATACTTCTGGCGTTGGAATACGGACGAAAAATATCAGACGAATATGCGCGCGTACTATCGCATGGTGAGTGGTATTGATGGTGCGATAGGGCGTTTCATGCAGGCATTAAAAAAAGCGGGGTTGGCGGACAATACCATTATTGTTTATTCAGCGGACAACGGTTATTACATGGGCAACCGCGGTCTGGCGGGCAAGTGGTCGCATTACGAGGAAGCGATCAAAGTACCTTTGATCGTGTTTGATCCGCGCGTTCCCAAAACACAACAGGGGCAGGTCAGCGATGCTCTGGCATTGAATCTGGATCTGCCGGCGACCTTTCTTGATTGGGCCGGGGTTAAAGTACCGGAAAGATATCAAGGGCATAGTTTACAACCCATTGTGACTCAGGGGAAACCTGCCGACTGGCGGACGGAGACATTTCACGAGCATTTTGCGGTCCGCAATCGCATTCCTGCATTTGAAGGTTTACGCAATGCACGCTTCAAATACGTGCGCTATTTCGATAATGGGAATCATGAGTTTCTGCACGATCTGAAAAATGATCCCGATGAATTAAAGAATCTGGCCGCTGATCCTGGGCATGCGAAAACGCTGCAAGCAATGCGGCAACGCACGACTGACCGCGTTACCAAACTTGGTGGTCCACTTGATCCGCGCCAGGGCAAATTCACTGTGTCAACAGTTCCTCATCCCCAGGCTTCCGCTGCTGCCAGTGCCAAGCCCGACAAAGATGGCTTTGTCAGAGTTTTCGATGGCAAAACACTGCGTCGCTGGGATGGGGATAAGAAATACTGGACTGTCGAAGACGGAGCACTCACCGGAAAAACGGACGGTACATTGAAGATGAACCGTTTCATTACCTGGAAAGATTCGACGATCCGCAATTTTGATTTGCGTGTGAAGGTCAAGGTCACCGAGGGTGGGAACAGCGGTATTCAGTATCGCGGCTTATCGCGACCTGATCTCGGTTTGGACATAGTGACCGGCTATCAATGTGACGTTGTCGCGAATGTTCCGAAATACAATGGCATGTTATACGAAGAGAAGGGCCGCCGCATTTTGTCTCATACAGGCGAGAAAGTTATTATTGATCCTGCGGGACAACCCTGGGTGATTGGTTCAATGCCCCTCAAAAAGTTTGCTCCCGATGAGTGGCACGACTTCCGTGTACTGGTTAAAGGAAACCATCATCAGCACTGGATTGATGGTCATAAAACTGCTGACCTGATCGATCTGGATGCTAAAGGTCGCGCGCTGGAAGGCGTGCTTGCGGTGCAGGTTCATGTGGGACCCAAAATGAAAATTCAATATAAAGATTTTAAAATCAAACACCTGCCCGACAATATTCCACTTAAGCAGGCGGCAGATCATCCGATCCCGGCCGACGCGTATGGCGTACGTCCTCAAGGACGATTACCCAAGAATTGGAAGCCACCCGTTTACGGAGAACGATGATTAATTTTTGCGAAAGCAATCTTTGAGACTGGCCAAAAATTATTTATGGACTACCAGTCA
>Ga0055584_100000950_pt1 | contig 27986 bp, 23 predicted proteins | sample OSDHelmetaG_FD_58716 | JGI IMG/M metagenome (GOLD analysis project Ga0055584, IMG submission 58716) | Pelagic marine sediment microbial communities from the LTER site Helgoland, North Sea, for post-phytoplankton bloom and carbon turnover... | ecosystem: Environmental > Aquatic > Marine >... | reverse complement strand
TAGAATATCACTCAGAACCTTTCTTCGGGCTTCAAATTCCAAAATCTTGTCCCGATGTTCCAAATTCTATTCTTTACCCCCGCGATACTTGGAGAAATGAAGAGGACTATGACAAAAAAGCCAAAATGCTTGTAGAATTATTCAACAGTAATTTTGAAAAGTATAAAGCCTCTGCAAGTGAAGATATTATTGCAGCAGCTCCTAAAGGGTAGCTATAACTTCATTCATATTTAACATAGATCAATTACATCAAGAGAATGTAATTAATACCTTCTACATTTGAGATGTGATAACAAATCCTCCAGTATCCATAAGCAGGGAATATAATTATGCTCTTGATCGTATGGAGCATAGTAGAGATTCTCTATTTATCACCGGAAGGGCAGGAACTGGAAAAAGTACACTCCTCGGTCTATTCAGAGATACGACTAAAAAAAGATGTGTCTTTCTTGCTCCTACAGGTGTTGCGGCCCTTCATATCAGAGGCCAAACCATTCATTCTTTTTTTGCTTTTCCTCCCAAACTAATAACCCGTCAAGAGATTACTAAAAGAAAAAATCATAGACTCTATAAAAAGGTGGAGTGCATTGTTATTGATGAGATATCCATGGTGCGAGTAGATATGATAGACGCTATAGATCTTTTTTTGCAAAAAAATAGAGAAAACTCTCTGCCTTTTGGTGGTGTGCAAATGATCTTTTTTGGTGATTTATACCAACTTCCACCTGTCGTAGCTAGTGCCTTTGAGCGACAATATTTACAGGAGCACTATGAATCTCAATACTTTTTTTCCGCATTGGTTATGGATAGGCTCCAACCTCGGATGGAAATGTTAGAATTACATGAAGTTCATAGGCAAAAAGACAAAGGGTTCATACGATTTTTAGATAGCATCAGAACGAGAACATTTGATATGGACGATTTAGAAAATATAAATGCAAGAGTCCATACTCCTGATACAGTAATGCCCGATGAGTATATTACTCTTGCCACAAGAAATGCAGTAGTAGATAAGATAAATTCTACAAAAATGGCGCAATTGATAAATCAAGAGTTTCTCTTTGTTTGCAATATTCAGGGGCAATTTAACGAACGAAATCCTCCAGCTCCACCAAACCTTAAACTAAGAAAAGGGGCACAAGTAATGTTTGTAAGAAATGATCAAGAAAAACGCTTTGTAAATGGAACTTTGGGTACAGTAGAAGCACTAGATGACAAAAGTATAGTAGTAAAACTACAAGATGAAAGTAGCGGTGAGCAAAAACTTATTGAAGTAGAAAAATCAACATGGGAAATCATAAGATATCGGTATAGTGAAAAAAACGAGAACGAAATAGAAGCTCATGTGATAGGTACTTATGAACAATACCCACTTATCCTTGCCTGGGCGGTTACAATACATAAAAGTCAAGGCAAAACATTCACCAACGCAATGATAGACCTGACTGGAGGAGCATTTGACTATGGACAGACATATGTGGCGCTCAGTAGATGCAAAACGCTAGAAGGTATATTCTTAAAAAACCCTATCAAGCCAAAAGATGTAATGGTAGATGAAGTTATAGTTGATTATTATTTCTCACAATCCAGATAATTTCTGCTCACTATCTATTCTATTTTTTTGAGTATTCCTATATTAAGGCTGTTTTTAATGAAAAATTTGAATAATGGCAAAAGGGAAAAAAGCATTTCGAAGAAAAAAAAGAGATGAGCGACAAGGAAAGATGGCTCTATATATAGGAATTGGAATTACAATTCTATTGATTGCCATCATATTCTTCATATCCAGTAAAAACTTTTAATCCTCTTATACTTTTGTGGGTCAGAATTCAGCTGGGTATCTATTCATTCTTATATTAATGTAGAAATGCCATTTCATTTATGTCAAATGGCCTTTTTATATTGTATTGGATTGATCTTATTGTTTAATAAATTTCGTGGTATTTCCGTGTTCAGTTCTTATGAAGTAAGTTCCACTTTCTAATCTGGACACATCCAAAGAAGACACATTAGCACTATTTATCACTGCTCTACCATCCAGAGCATATATAGTATATCTCTCTTGATCTGACAGCCCAGAGACTTGAAGTCTTTGTTGTACTGGATTAGGAAAGACTACGAGTTCATTGACTAGCTCTAGGTTAAGTACTTTAGATTTTCCAAAAGTATCCTTTCCAGTATTACTTGTAAAATGTGAATCTTCACACGACGAGATTTTCACGTTGTCCAAGTAAACATGATTATTCGCACTTGAAGCATAGCATCTAAATCTGAATCTAGTTCTATCGCTCAATGTAGTAGTAAAGCTAAGAGACTCATGATACATTTTATCATTGCTAAAGTGAACGTCTTTATACCATTTCTTCACCTTGTACCATGTCTTTCCATCATTCGTAGAAAATTCTAGAGCAAAAGCTTCATTCTTATTCAAATATTCAGTTTTATAGGCGAATTCTACTTTTATAGAACTGTGGCCATGCATTTTCAATGCCGAGGAATAAGTGCTCGAGGCCCATCCGTTATTATTTCTCAGTGCAATAGAATAATCTCCGTACATATGATTTTGAGTGCTGTAATGCCTTTTGCAATCAGAGCCTCCATCATACCAATTGCCCCAGTTCTTTTCATAATCATCATTACTTACCTCACATTCGTCACTTCCGCTACTGCTTATTTCTGTTCCTTCACAGCTACATCCATCTGCCTGAATTACATCATTTTCTGTCTTATCATTATAGTCATCACAATAGGTACCCGGATCTTCTTTTTTACTACCATCACTGCAAAGGTCATCACATCCTCCAAAATTCAGATTTAGATTATAATCACTACAATGTGAAACTGTCCACTTTTTCTTGATCACACCATTATGTTTTATTATCCACTCATGGCCCTTACGCGTATTTACCCTCCAATAACTATTGTTCTTTAATTCTTTTAAATGCTTATGAGTCCCCCCGTCATTCCAGTAGATACTGAGCGTGTGGCAATTCTTATTAATAAAACCTACTTTAGAAGAACATGCTGTATAACCATAACTACAACCACCAAAATCGAGTTTAAGTGTTTGCTCCGAGCACGAAGTAACAGTCCAATTCTTTTTGACAGTGTGTCCTTCCTTAATTATCCATTTATGACCTTTCCGCGTAGTTACCGTCCAGTATCTATTATGATCTAAATCCTTGTAATGGACATGTTGCCCATTATTGTTCCAATAGATACTCATCAAATTACAACCATGATTTTTAAATGTAACTTTAGTAATGCAAGAAGAGCTTTGGTAATCGTGACAGCCGCCAAATTCAAGCTTAACAGTATGGTCACTACAAGTCGTAACATGGTGCTGTTTTTTGACAATATGACCTTCCTTAATTATCCAGTCATGGCCTTTTTGCGTATGTGAAGACCATGAATATCCAGGTGAAATATCTTTGTGGTGAACATAATGTCCATTATCTTTTCTATAGATGCTCAACTTTGCACAATGATCATTCTTAAATATAATCTTTGAATCACAAGTTGCATGATCATTATAACACGATCCAAACTTTAGTGTAATTGACTGCTCTTCACATGAATTTACAACCCACCTTTTTTTAATTGTATTTCCTTCTTTAATAATCCACTCATACCCTTTCTTGGTACTTATGCTCCAGTAAGAATTTGCAGCCAGAGTTTTGTAGTGTACATGGTGACCATTATTATTCCAATATATTTTTAAATCCTTACAATGATGGTTCTTAAATACAACTTTGGTTTGGCATTCAGAATGATCATAACTACATCCTCCAAAATCCAAAGTCACTTGATTATCAGAACAAGATAAAACTGTCCATCTTTTTTTAATTGTATGACCATCTTTTATGAGCCATTTATGTCCTTTTCTTGTAGTGACTGTCCAATGTCCATGTACATCAAGGTCCTTGAAGTGTACATGTTGGCCTTCATTGTCCCAATAGATTTGGAGCTTTTTACAATTGTGATTTTTAAATGTTACTCTGGTCTGACATGAGTATGAATAGTCATGGCATCCGCCGAAATCAATTTCTACGGTCTGAGTATAACATGAAGAAACATGCCATTTCTTTTTAATCGATTGTCCATCTGAAATTCCCCACTCAGTTCCTTTTTGAGAGGTAACTGCCCAATTTTCGTTTTGCTTCAATTTGGTATAATATATCCATTTTCCGTAATCCTTTCTATAGATTACTGCACTAGTGCATCCAGTATTTTTGAACCAAACTTTTGCCCAACAATCATCATCAAAATCAGCTGAATAATTTATGCCTTCTAAAGCACCGAAGTCCTCTTCTGCTTGAGATGATATCAAACAAATAAATGATAAGCAAATGACAGATAATAGTCTAATTTGATGAAAGTTTAGCCCTAGTAGAGTTCTCATGAGTTGCAGTTTTATCATTTAAGATTGGTTGGTGTTTTCGATTCAATCCACATTAATATTCCAAGTTAAAAATGATAATGTCCATTTTTGACTCCATCAAGGGTTACGTCAACTACTTGTCTAATACACAATAAGTGATTACCCTTGTAGAATTACGATTCCAGATTATAAAAAATTAGAACAAATAAAGGAGTATGCTTCTAACAGAGCTTCAGATTTTACCACCGATATCCACATTTTCTGATGGCATGAGAAACGGAGGATTAATTATAGAAGCATTTGAAAATTATCAAAAAAAATCATTAAGAAATCGCTTCTTCCTGAGTTCATCGAATGGAAGAATCTCAATCTCCATTCCTTTACAAAAAGGCAAATCAAATCAACTAAAAATTAAAGATGTACGAGTTTCATATGATGAGAATTGGATTAAGAATATCCATCATACACTAACCACCGTGTTAGGCAGATCTGCTTTTTTCGAACATTATATTGACTCTGTTATGGGCATCTTTTACTCCAATATTGAGACCCTCTGGGACTTGAATAGAGCATTACTTCAATGGGCTGTTGAAGCAGGGGAAATAAGCTTGAAAGTAGATTATACCGAGTCCTATATCAGAAAGGACTCAAACACCCATAAAGACTTTAGAAATAAACCTTTGTCCTCTTATCATAATCCTACGTCTAATAATTATATCGAGTATGACCAAATTTTTATGATGGAGCATGGTTTTATACGTAATTTGAGCATACTTGATTTGATTATGAACAGAGGTCCCGAGACTGGTCTCCTAATTAATAATCATGTCAATAATAGCTATCTGAACGAAACGAATAATTAATGTCTTTGGTAGATAAAGAAATATTGGATTTACAAAAGAAGATAGCTGGCACCTCAGTCCAACTAAAAACTCTTGTAGATCAAGTACAAAATGAAGAAGTTCAGAAATTACTGGATGATGTTCTTTTGCAAATAGAAGAACCATTTCTATTTGTCATTGTAGGAGAAGTTAAAGCTGGTAAAAGTAGTTTCATTAATGCTTTGCTAAACACAGGAAAGGACATATGTAAAGTGGCTCCCTCACCTATGACCGATACCATACAACAAATTGTATATGGAGAAACTGAAAAGGAAGTAATCATAAATCAATTTCTTAAAAAGATATATCAGCCTGTAGATATTTTAAAGGAGGTAGCCATTGTGGATACTCCAGGCACCAATACCATTATAAAACATCATCAAGAGATTACTGAAAAATTCATTCCAAGTGCGGATCTAATTGTATTTGTATTCGAAGCCAAAAATCCATATCGAGAATCTTCATGGAAGTTTTTTGATTATATAAAAGAGGGATGGTGGAAAAAAGTAATTTTCGTCTTGCAACAAAAGGATCTTATTGACGATAATGACCTCGGGATCAATGTCCAAGGTGTAAGAGATCATGCTATAAAAAAAGGTATTGAGCAACCTCAAGTATTCGCAGTAAGTGCAAAGCAAGAGTTAGCGAAAGACAAGAATAGTAGTGGATTCATACCCCTCAGAAAATACATTGACGAGGAAATACTGGGTGGAAAAGCTCCTCTTTTAAAAATGGACAATAATCGATCTACTCTGCTCAACATTATGCAAAGAATAGAAAGTGGAATTGAGACTCGTCAAAAGCAATATGAAACGGATGTTACTTTTAGAAATGATATTCAGGAGACGTTAATCAAACATGAAGGAAAATCTGCAAGGCAAGTAGATAATTTAATTGATAGTCTGGTGGTAGAATATGATAAAATTACTAAGCCTAAACTAATTGAACTTAGAAATGGCTTGACATTTAGTCAGATGTTAAGTAAGACTTTCAAATCCGCTTTCGGTCTATATGAAGGTCCTAAAGCTTGGCTTACTAATTTACTTGCCGGGATGGAAACAGACTTGAATCTCCGGTTAAAAGACAAATTAAATACCGGTGTGGTAGACATTGCTGACAGCATTCAGGAAATGGGAAATGTAGTGGATCTTAAGATCCGTAACAGCACTACTATCCTCAAGAATGACAATGAATTTTTCGGCCAGATTGCAACACGAAGGATCAATATTTTAAAGGATCTTCAGTCTTCATTTTCCAAATTCTTGAACCAGACTGACAACTTTTACGATGAGTCCATTGCGCATGAATCAGGAAGAATAGGCAGTCATGTAGCTGCAGCATCAGGAATAACAGCCGTGGGGGTCATCCTTGCCGCAGTGACAAATGGGATGGTTTTCGATATTACTGGAGGAGTGCTTACTGCATTAGGATTTATAGTAGCGGGTGTTACATTAGGAATCAGAAGAAAGAAAATCATTGCAAGTTTTGATGCTGAAATAGAAAAAGGAAGAGCACTTTTTGAAGAAGAAATAAGCGAAAAACTAAAACAGTATATCTCCTCAATTAAGGAGAAAATAAATGCCAATTTTGAAAGGTTTGACAATCATTTGAGAAAGGAAAATGAAGACCTATCCCAATTTTCAAGCAGTATTGTTGAGATTCACTCACTTTTAGATGAAGTAAAAAATGATATCAAATCCTTTAATCTAGACTAATTGCCAAACTTCAAAACATCACAACATGAAAAAAATCATATCAACGCTGATAGTTTTTATCAGCCTCCTAATTAGTTTAAATGGACAATCAGATCAAACTACTCAGGTAAAAGTCATAACAAAAGATGGAAATATAATTACAGGAGAATTGATCAATGAAACAGATCTAAACATCACGATCCTTTCGGAATCACTTGGCACAATAACATTGTTAAGAAACGATATATCCTCGATAGATTTTGGTAATACCGAAACAATCAATTCTGAAGAAAACGAAATAGATTATTACAATTCAACTAGGAATCTGGTTTCACCAACAGGCTTTCTGCTCAAGAAAGGTCAAAGCTATTATGAAAATATTGGTGTATTCTTTAATTCCTATGCTGTTGGAATTACTGACAATTTTAATGTTGCAGTAGGAGGAGAATTAGCTTCTTTATTATTTGGTGAGCAGTTCCCCATTCTTTACGTTTCACCCAAGTTTGGTTTAAACTTTTCAGATCAAGGTGCTTGGAGTATTGGGACTACAGTCTTTACATCTCCCTCAAATGATTTTAGCGGATTTGGTTTTGTCAATACCAGTTTTACATTTGGTAATAGGAATAACAACATTAGCCTTGGTACAGGATTAGGATTTGATTTCGACGGTGGAGTTAGTGAAAGTATAGTTCCTATTATGATTGGAGGGAATTTTAGATTGTCTCAAAAATTGAGTTTAGTTTCAGATAACTTTATAATTCTATATAATGATGCTAATGACTCTACGGCAGTAATATCTTTAGGCCTAAGAATACATTTTGATAATGGAGCCGCACTTAATGCTGCACTGTGGCGGCCTACAGAGGATTTAAGTGATATCCTTGCATTGCCTTTTATATCTGCTACCATACCTTTAGGAAGAGGGGCCAAATAAAACATGGAAAGACAAATGTCTAAGATTTAAAACACATTTAACTGATAATACCAAAAGTTAAGTGATCACTTTTTTTGTTCTGTATTTCATAAAAGAAATCACCTCGTCATTCGAATTAAACTGATTGCCAAGATTTACAAAATTATCAGCAAGCCAGTCGTATCTTTTAAGCATCAGATAAAGCCAAATCTGGAAGTAGTCTATCTTTTCAAAGACTATTGCCTTTTGTTTTATATACTTCTCTATGTTATCCACAAAGTCTATTGGCATTTCTGTCCAATGTAGATTTGGTCTTATATGGTGGCCTATGTGGTAACCGTCATTATAGCATCTTTTATTATAGACACTATTAATACATGTAATGCTATTTTGATAATTATTATCAGGATTAGACGGATCTATAAAAGCATGCTGAGCCCAATTTCCCATCATCATTGAAAATCTCACAATGATCATGGGAAGAATAAATACTAACATGGTCGCTCTGAAATTAACAAACAATAACGCAGCACTTAGCAGAAGAAAAAAGAGTTCTCCTTTTATTGCTCTTCTTCTCAACAAGCTTTTATTTGTGTTATTCAAATATTCCACTAACTCTACTACTCCAACAAATAAAAACGAACCAAAATATTTCAAAAAATCGAAGAAGCTATCTCTCTGATATTTCATAGTAGAACTTAAGTCATGTTCAAGGTTATTTTCTACATGATGCATTCCTATATGATGAGAAAAATAAGTGTCTGGAGACTGTCCCATAAAAGGACAGAGAACCCATGGTATGAATCTATTCCAAATTTTGTACTGAGGTTTAAAGAAAGGTCTATGACTCGTATTATGCATCATTAAGATGAAAGGGCCAGCATAAAAAATAAGCCCTCCGCCATAAATCACGAAAACACACCACCATAACCAAGAAGTATTATCTAAAAAGAATGCCGTAAAAGCTAAAGGAACAAAGGTGAGACTTATCTGAATCATAAAATATATGAAAGGCAGATCCCTTTCGTCATGCAAATACTTAATAAAAAACCTGCCAAAAGGCCCTGGTTTTACTTCTTGCTTTGAAAAATCTGTTACATCCTCTAATGGCTTCATCCGCTTAATCTTATTGACTACAAATGTAATGATAAGATATTTGGCACATCACTACGATAGCTTAAGCAAACATGATAAGATTTTTAAACAGATATAATCTTATTTGAACTGGAATTCTGTGATTGTGAAATAATTATTAACTATTATATCTATAAATAAATGATATTCATAGCATCTTAGATATAGAAAAACGGAGTAAAAGTTAGATAAATGAAATCAGTAGTAGTAGGAAACCCAGGAGGACTGGAAAACTTAGAAATTATAAACAAGGAGAACAACGCTCCAAAAAGTGGTGAGGTAAAAGTCAGGTGGCATGCAACGTCACTTAATTATCATGACTACCTGGTGGCAATTGGAGCAATTCCAGTACCTCAAGGTAGAATACCTATGAGTGATGGTGCTGGTGAAATAGTAGAAATAGGTAGTGATGTACATAAATGGAAAGTAGGAGATAAAGTCATGTCTTTATTTTTTCCAGGATGGATAGATGGCAAACCAAAATTCACAAAAATTGCTGGAGTATCAGGTGAAACCATAGATGGATATATCACTGAAGAATCTTGTATTTCCCAACAGAGTCTTACAAATATTCCTGAAGGATTTACTTATGCGGAAGCTGCTACACTCCCCTGTGCTGGCCTTACCGCTTGGAATGGACTAATGGATACAGGGCAACTCAAATCAGGTCAGACCGTATTGATAGAAGGAAGCGGAGGAATGTCAATTTTGGGTCTACAATTTGCTAAGGCTGCTGGTGCAAGAATAATTGCCACTACTTCGTCTGATGCCAAGGCAGAAAGGCTGAAGGAAATGGGTTGTGAAATGGTCTTTAATTATAAAGAAGATCCTAAATGGGGTAAATCTATTTATAAGGCTTGTGGAGGAGTAGATCTAGTATTAGATGTTGGAGGAGGCTCTACAATGGGACAATCAATTGAAGCTTTAAAAATAGGTGGGACGGCTATTGCTATCGGCATTTTAAGTGGGGGAAGAAAAGGAGAACTTACTTTTCCAAAACTATTCTTCAAGTTCATAAACATGCACGGTATAGCCGTAGGTAGTCGAGCAATGCAAGAAGAAATGATAAAGGCTATAAATATAAATGGCATAAAACCTATCATTGATAAATCATTCTCATTTGATCAACTGGCTGATGCATTCAGGCACCAAGAAAGTGGACAGCATTTTGGAAAAATTGTTGTTGAATATTAAAAGAAGATTTAGCTCAGGAATGCTAAATGTGGTTACTTTTGGACGCTGCCCTATAATGATTGATTATTTATGTGTACTGTAACCTACATTCCTACAGGATCTGATCAAAGTTTTATTTTTACTTCTAATAGAGATGAGTATCCTTACCGCAATGCGAATGAGTTAATCTTAGAAGAGATTAATAATAAACAGGTCCTTTACCCGAGAGATGAAGGCGCCAAAGGAACATGGATAGCAATCTCTGACTCAGATCAATTAGTATGCATACTAAACGGGGCGTTCACGGCACATAAGAGGCGTAACGATTATGTAAAAAGCAGAGGTATAATGGCATTAGAAATGTTTGAACATATTTCCGCTGCCGACTTCCTAAAGAATTATAACCTTCGAGGTATTGAGCCATTCACAATGATTCTTTATGACAATGAAAAGCTATTTGAATTAAAATGGGATTTCAATTTAAAACATATTAGAATCCTTGATCCTAATGCTACTCATCTATGGGCATCCAGTACACTATACCCCGACGAATGGCAGGAAAAGCGATTGAAATGGTTATCAGATTGGAATGAAAAGTATCCTTCAATAGATCAAAAAGCAGTTTTAGATTATCATCACAATGCAGGAGAAGGAAACAATCGCTATGATGTCAAAATGTATGTAGAAGGAATAGTTCAAACTACAAGCATTACTAGTATCGAGCATTCACCAAGTGAAATGAAACTAAGGTTTGAAAACTTGGTTAAAGATTCAGTGCAAAAAGATGCTATTCTTTTCCAATCTAAAACTTAGGTCCACCTTGTTGCTGCAAATTCTGCATCATGTTTTGCATATTATTTCCTTTGCTCATCATCTTCATCATCTTACGCATTTGATCAAATTGTTTGATAAACATATTGATCTCATGAATGTCTCTACCACAACCATTAGAAATACGTCTTTTTCTGCTCATATTCAGTAATTCTGGATTTCGTCTTTCATCTGGAGTCATTGAGAAAATTATAGATTCCACTTTATCAAAAGCAGTATCATCGACATCTAAATTTTTGGTCATTTTATTCATACCAGGGATCATGCCCATGAGACTCTTCAGGTCTCCCATCTTCTTTATCTGTTCTATCTGCTTTAAGAAGTCATTAAAGTCAAATTTGTTCTTTTTGATCTTCTTTTCTAGCTTCTTTGCCTCTACTTCATCATATTGGTCTTGGGCCCTCTCTACGAATGAAATAATATCACCCATCCCTAGAATACGTTGTGCCATACGTTCTGGATAGAACATGTCCAGGGCATCTAATTTTTCACCTGTAGAAATAAACTTAATTGGTTTACCTACAGTGTACTTCACAGATAATGCGGCCCCTCCTCTACTATCACCATCTAGTTTAGTAAGTACCACACCATTATAATCAATGACTTCATTAAATGCAGCAGCCGTATTCACAGCATCCTGCCCCGTCATAGAATCCACGACAAAGAGGGTTTCATCAGGCTCTATTCCTTTCTTGATCTGACTGATTTCATCCATCATTTGCTCATCAATGGCAAGTCGACCTGCAGTATCCACAATTACTACATCATATTTTTCTTCTGAAGCATGGACCAATGCATTTTGAGCAATTTCAACAGGGTTATTGTTTCCTACCTCTTTGTATACAGGTACTCCAATTTGTTCTCCGAGTACACCCAATTGATCTATTGCAGCAGGTCTGTATACATCACAAGCCACAAGTAGAGGTTTTTTGTTCTTTTTCGCTTTTAGATATTTGGCCAACTTTCCTGAGAACGTTGTTTTTCCAGATCCTTGAAGCCCTGCAATCAATATTACTGAAGGATTACCATTGAGGTTGATACCTTCAGCAGTTCCTCCCATTAAAGCCGTCATCTCTTCCATGACTATTTTCACCATGAGCTCTCCTGGCTTCACTGCTTTTAGAACATTTCTAGTTCCTAGTGCTTGATCCTTTATTTTATCAGTAAATTCCTTGGCAATCTTATAATTAACATCAGCTCCTACTAATGCTCTTCTTATTTCCTTTATAGATTGCGCAATATTTACTTCCGTTAACCTGCCATCACCTTTAATATTCTTAAATGCAGATTCTAATTTCCCACTGAGACTATCGAACATTTTTTACTATTAATTTTTGACAAATATATGATACCATAGGATCACTTGGACAATAAATTAGAGCTCTATTTCTTTTATCTCAAGACTTAGTATTAAAATGACTAAATCTTCATTTATTTTTTAATATTCAAGTCAATTCATTACACATTGCCATTCATGAAATACATAAGTACCATTATATTTCTTTCAGGTCTTCTCACTTTCATATTTTTTGGAGAAGGTGAAATTCAGTCAAAAAATAAAATAGATTCGATTAACGAGTCATCAATAATAAACACCGTCATCGATCAATACAAAGGAGTTAAAATCTATTTAAATGGATCAATGTCTAAAACTCATGGTAGAAACTTAACAAAAGATGGATACAATTTGGGGCTAAAATGGCAATGTGTTGAATTTGTAAAGCGTTTTTACTTTTTGAATTACAAGCACAAAATGCCTGATACATATGGTCATGCTAAAGACTTTTTTGATAAAAATGTGAAGTCAGGGTGGAATAGTAAAAGGGCATTGAATCAATATGAAAATGGAAGTAGGAAAAGCCCAAAAGTAGATATGATTTTAGTCTTTGACAGTAATGATCTAAATCCTTTTGGCCATATTGCTATCATATCAGAAGTGAAAAGAGAGTCTATTACCATCGCACAACAAAATTGGGGACCCCAATCCAGAATGCAATTACCATTAGAGGTGAACAACAATCAATATTTTATAGATCATCCAGATGTTTTAGGCTGGTTATCTTTGTAAACAATCAACTTACTTCATTGTCATTTAGCAAAGTTTGTAATTTTCAATTGCCTAATTCACAAACTATTTATGCCTTTAGACTCAACTGGCCAATACCGCTGGAAAGACTTAATCGTAGGATTTGGAATCAAGCCTGAAATATCTGTTCATTAAGGAATCCCTTAGGTTGCATATCTAAGTCTAACTACTCCAGGATTTGTTAAATGTGTTGTAATAAAAACTTATTCCATCGAAAATGAAACTGTTATAACTCATTAGTTACATGCCTCCCTTAATATCTTTATTGAATGGAGTCATCTCAATAACAATACTGTACCACTTTCTGTATCAGAAAAGTGAGTTGCATCCGCTCTATATCCATCTATTCGTAAAAGCCAGATATAAGATCCTACTGCACATTCGGAACCATTATGCCTTCCATCCCATACCTCTTTAGGGTTCCGAGTATTAAAAACTTGGTTACCCCACCGATCATACACATCCAAATCTATTGATAATATTTCTATCCCTTGTATTCCAAAAAAATCATGTTCCCCGTCTCCATTTGGTGTGAATGCAGAGGGTAGATAGTACCGAGTAGGGCATTGTTGAATGATATAGAGGCTGTCTCTTCCTAGACATCCATTTTCATCCATTACATCTACGTAGTATAAGCCGGAAACACTTGCCATTACGGTCTGATTGGTACTCCCATCCTGCCATAAATATGACTCATATACATTGGCATCCAGAAGTGCTTCCTCACCATCCACAGGACATAAAATTAAATCATCACCCAAATGAGGTTTGGGGTTCTCAAATACAACTACTTCCACATCTTTAGGAAAGGTCTTACAACCCGAAATGTTTCCTTGAACTTCATATGTCCCAGCCGATTCTAAGTTGACATCTTTAATGATTGGAAATTGTTCATCTGAAATAAAGCCTGCTGGGCCTGTCCATTCAAATGAAGACCCCGAAAGGTCACTTGCTTCGATTCCAATATCTGTTCCCTCACATCCTGATTGATCTGCTCCAGCAATGAGGTCTTGTCTTAAAGTGACTTTAAGGTTTTTGTATAAGGTGTCTATTTCAAAAAAACATAAGTCTTCTATTATCAAAGAAAGATTATAATTTCCAGTATCGTTTTCAGGGTATTTGTGTTCAAAAATATGATCAGAAGTAAAATTACCATCCCCCAAATCCCACATAACTTTAAATCTACCAGGAGGCAATCCTGTTTCAAATTTAATTGTCTCGTTTAAACAACTGCCGTCAGGAATGGGATTTTCATTGATATCATTAAAAGATGCTCCTCCACTATATGCATAAGATTCTACATTACCATAACCATATGCCATAGCTATAATCCCGCATCCACCCGAATAAATGGTATGAGCTCCTGCAGAAGTCGGAATCGTAGCATAGGCAAAAAGTCCATTCGACCCAAGCACATTAAATGAATTCCCCAGACCTAAAACATTCTCCCCGTCAAAGTATATCAAATCCTCTTCACCTGCTTTGCAAATAATGTTGATATAATTAGAAGTAATATCTTCAAACCTTGAATTGAATAAAGTGACAGTATCTCTTATTTATTCCACAGTATTCAGGATCACCATAGATGGATCACCCACGCCTCCATTGCAGTCCTGCCCCTTGATATATTGTGCTACAGATATAGGCTTATCGGCTTCAATATAAGCTCCATTGCTTGCATCAAAATCAGAATACTCACCAGCATTTAGCAGTAATTGCATATTACTGTTGCCTTCCACATTTACAATTGTTTGATTCTCTGAGGCTATGACTCTAAATAAGTCTGTAGAAGTATCAGCAAAAGGTGACCTACATATCTTTTCCCCCAAGTACTTACTGGGTACATCTGTTCTATAAGATTGTCCATAAATGTGCACCCTAAAGGAACTTGTGACCATGTTGTGCCAGCAAAAAGTGAAAAATCTTTATTGGCCTTAATATGTGAACCAGTCAGATCATCAGACCATTCTTGAGATTGAACTTGATACACCTCTCCCCTATTTAATTCAACTGAATGACTAGTTCCTTCAAGTTTTCCTCTCACAGAATTTGCAGAAAGCGTAATTTCTATTTCAGTTTTATCTTCATTTGCTACTATTAAAAATTCAGATGGAAAGACATCATTTCCATTTCCAAAGCCTGTGGGCACACCAGAATAAGCAATTACATAGTATTCACTACCAACTGAAGACCTAGGAAGAACAATAGAAGCCTCAGATCGCATCTGAAAGTACTGATGAATATAAACTGAAATTGGATCATCAGATACAATCTGAATCGCATTGTTATTGATGTACTCCGAACCTTTAGTTTCAACCAATTTTGGAAGGTCTCTAAACACTGTAACATCATTAGCAGCAACAGTAAAATCTCTACTAAATCCAATAGATGGAACACTAATGGTTCCTGTAGTATTAACCCTAGAAGTGATCATTACTACTTTTGAGTTGTTAGGGTCTCTATGCTCCATAAATTCAAACCAGAATTCTTTCCCTTCATTAGATTGAGCGTGTCCTAATAAGAATGAGCAGCAGATTAGAATCATTGTATTAAAAACATAACTACAAATGATCGGACTCCTCATACTGCTAAACTAAAAAGTGATCTTAAATCTTGAATATATTCGAGCAGGTAATTATTAAATGCAAGAAATACTAATATATTCGAGCAGATCTAACGAAAGGAGACTATGACATCTAATCTAAAATATGTAATCACCATGTTGTTGGTATTCATAATGAGCAACATGAATGCGCAAGAACAGGCAATAATTCATGACTCTTACAAAAAAGAGATTAAGAATTTAGTCAAAAATAAAAAGATCAAAAAGGCTCTTGATCTGATTCAGCAAGATGAGAAGTTAACTCTAACCGAACATATCCACCTCACTGAAATACCTGCACCTCCATTTAAAGAAGAGCAAAGAGGTGAGGCTTTCGCCAAAATGCTCAAAGAGCTCAAAGTGGATTCAGTTTGGATAGACGAAGTAGGTAACGTTTTTGCTTTGATAAAAGGAACGGAAGGAGAAAGAACGATAGCAATAGATGGTCACTTAGATACCGTATTTCCAGAAGAAACTGATGTGTCCGTAAAAATAAAAGGAGACACACTTTTCGCTCCTGGCATTTCAGACGATACGAGAGCACTTGCTATGATTCTTTGTATGATCAGAACATTAGAAGCAACAGATATCAAAACTAAAGACGACCTTTTGTTTGTTGGTACAGTAGGAGAAGAAGGTTTAGGTGATCTAAGAGGTGTAAAACATATTTTTTCTGATAAAGGATATAAGACGGATGCATGGATTGCAATAGATGGGGGATCTATAGGCAGAGTCAATATCAAAGGGCTGGGATCATATCGGTATAAGGTCAATTTCTTAGGACCGGGAGGACATTCCTGGGGTGCATTTGGATTAGGTAATCCTCATCATGCACTTGGAGATGCTATAAAACTTTTTGTGTTAGAAGCTGACAAATTCACTTCTTATGGAGATCGTACAAGTTATAATGTAGGAAGAATAGGTGGAGGAACTTCTGTCAATTCAGTTCCTTTCGAATCTTGGATGGAAATAGACATGAGATCTATAAATCCTAAAAGGCTAGATACACTTGAGCAAGTGTTGTACACCGCAGCAAATAAAGCTTTAGAAAATCAAAACAAGATTAAACGAATAGGAGCTGACATCACTTTAAGAATCGATAAGATTGGGAATCGACCTTCTGGTGAACTACCACCGCATCTACCTTTAGTACAACGTGCAATGGCCGCCACTGCATTTATGGGTAAACCTCCCAAATTAACCAGAGGAAGTACCAATTCTAACATTCCAATTTCTTTAGGTATTCCTGCAGTCACTCTTGGAAGAGGAGGTGTAGGTGCTAATGCACATTCCTTAGATGAGTGGTGGATAGATAGAGAGGCTTATAAGTCCATTCAGTTGGCTTTTATTTTGATGGTGAGTGAAGCTGGAATCGATTGAAAGGATTTTGGTGTTAAGAGAAAACACTTATATGTTTTCTTTTGAGAAATAGAATGTCTCTTTATTACTATATCCTACTTTTCATTCTTTTCAAAAACGATTACATTAACAACCTATCCATTCCGACCTTAAGCCAATGGGGTGTGATTGCTCTTTCTATTTTTATGTTGATTTTTGGGACTCTTGGCATTCAAAATAGGATTTCCTTTAAATCATCTAAAAATGAACCTTCGGCACTTTAATATTAGATTGTATAGAGAATATAAATGCGAGAAAACTATTTCAATTAGACCTCGAAAGTGTAATCTAATTAGTAATCGATGGAGCATCAGGCAAACTCCATGTACCGGTGAGTCTATCTGTGCCTTGCAAGCTGACTTGTGTTTTGCCATTAGTGCATTCACTACCAGCTAAGTTTTCTTCAAAGAATTTATAGGTATTACCGGATTTACTTAAAAACCTCCATCCTGTGGCACAATCAAAAGAAGTGCAAGAATAAACTTAAGTGTCACATTGGCTCAAATCATTTAAAAATGAGTTTAAATTGCCAGCAATACTGCCCTCAGTTAGTGAAGAAATATTAACAGATAATTGGATTGCTCCTAATCCTTGCTGAATAGATTCTCCTTCCCACATTCCAATGATAGAATCTATTTCTATTTCTTCTTCATCTTTTAAACAAGAAGAGATGATTATCATGGATAAGATAGCGATGAAAATAAATAGATATTTCATTGTTAACTTTTTATTATTCTAATAATTCTGACCCCAATTTATTGATCTGCATGAACGCATATGCCATACCTTTGGGTGGTAGGAATTCACAATTTCTCTGACATTAATTAAATAATGAGTTGAATTTTCGATTTAGATGTACTTCCTGAGCAGTAGAATGACATCCAAAGCTACTATTCCCTTAGGGTCTTCCAGTTACTTATAAATTATTCGTTTTCTATCCCAGAACAGATCCTCAATGAATTGTTTCTAACTAAATTCTTCATTTCTTTTAGCTTCTCATTGATTTGACTGAAGGTAATGAATACTTATTTCCCTCAACATCAAGCCCAATTAACTCATTAAAGAATGAAGTCCGATTATACGATCAACATACTTTAACAAGAACAATCAAGTATAATCACTCATTTAGTTATATTCGGTTCTGATAAAAGAAATGATATGCGAATCCTAATAATTATTATAATCTCAACCTTTTTAACTTTCACTCTCCAAGCCCAATGGAACAGTAATAAGAAAGCTGTTGTAAAAACAATAGATAATCATTTAGAAGAACTTACAGGTCTAAGTGATGAAATTTGGGCTTATGCAGAATTGGCTTTTGAAGAGTCAAAATCAGCTAAGGCATTATCAGATTATGCTGAATCTAAAGGATTTAAAGTAGAAAGAGGTGTAGGCAAAATCCCAACGGCTTTCACCGCTACATATGGAAGTGGCAGTCCAGTAATTGGGATATTAGGAGAATTTGATGCGCTTCCCGGATTATCACAAAAAACTTCACCTACAAAAGACCCTCTTGAAGAAGGAAAACCAGGGCATGGTTGTGGCCATAATGTTTTTGGTGTTGCCAGTTTTGGGGCTGCATTTGCAATAAAAGAATTAATGGATGCTGGCAAGATTAAAGGTACCGTTAGGTTTTTTGGTACTCCTGCTGAAGAGAAATACTTCGCTAAAGTCTTTATGGCAAAAGAGGGCGTTTTTGATGGAGTTGATGTGATGATGGATTGGCATCCGTCTGATGAGATCGAAACTGATGTACAGAGTTCACTTGCATTAGTAGACTTTATGGTAGAATTCACAGGGCAGGCAGCCCACGCTTCAGCTGATCCTTGGAACGGAAGAAGCGCATCCGATGCTCTTGAGATGTATACTCAGGGTATGAATTACTATAGGGAACATGTAAAACCTACTGTGAGAATACATTATCACATCATGGATGCAGGGAAAGTGGTAAATGTAGTACCTGATTATTCTAAACTATGGGTAAGAGTAAGAGATACTAAAAGAGAAGGTATGAATGTAGTGTATAAGAGGATTATGGAAATGGCTGAAGGAGCTGCAATACTAGCTGATGTAGACTATAAAATCAATCTAATCTCAGGTATCCATGAAATACTTCCCAATCGAACAGGAGGCGCTAAAATGCAAGCCAATATTGAATTGCTCGGTGATATAGAATATACTGATGAGGAAACAAAATTTGGAAAAGGAATACAAGAAGCAACTGGAAAGCCTATGGTGGGAATGGATGGCACTGTAAAGCCAATGAGAGAAACACAAGAACACCCAATGGGTGGAAGTACAGACAGTGGAGACGTGAGTTGGATTGTACCAATGATACGAATGGGAGCACCTACAGCACCTTACAAGACGCCATGGCACAGCTGGGCTGTAGTAGCTTGTGGAGGGATGTCTATAGGACACAAAGGATTAGCATATGCTTCAAAAGCTTTATCCATGACAATGATAGACTTGTATGAGAGTCCTAATCTTATCAAAGAGGTGACAGCAGAATTTATGAAAAGAAAGGGAGATTTTAAATATGAGCCTATAGTTCCCGAAGGCCCTGCTCCTATTCCTGATTATATGTTTGATCATGATCACAGTGGTCATGAGTAAGAAAACGATTGGAATTCTTCTTTTTGATGATGTTGAACTTTTAGATTTTGCTGGGCCTTTAGAGGTATTTACATCTGCTAATTATCTGAGTGAAGATGACGCTTATGATGTAAAAACTGTAGGCCTCAAAAATAAAATTATAGTTTCTAAGTCACTTTTAGAAGTTACTCCTTCTGAAGTTATATCTGCTGATAAAGGATATGATTTATTTCTTATTCCAGGAGGTTTTGGAACTAGACCAATCATAAAAGATGAAGGAGTTCTGTCCCAATTAAGAAGTGTAATTGATAATTCTAAAAGAACAGCAACTGTTTGTACAGGATCACTTGTTTTGGCAAAATTAGGATACCTCAAAAACAAGAAAGCGACCAGTCATCATCTTGCATTGGATGTATTACAAAAACAAGATGAGACTATAGAAATTTGTAAGGGAGTAAGATTTATTGATAATGGCAGTTTTGTTACATCAGCAGGTGTAAGTGCAGGCATAGATATGAGCCTCTACATAGTCGAGCAAGAATTTGGTAAAGATGCAAGAGATACCACTGCTAGTTACATGGAGTACTTAGGCTAAGTCAGTATCCTTATTCTGAAACTATACCTCTAATATTCCAATTCACACTTTCACCATTAGTTTCTCGAAGTGACGTCCAACCATTAGTATTAGTAGATACAAATATCCAATCTCCATTTGGGTTTGCTGGGCCTTCATCACATCCAATAACCTGTTGATTACTACTCTGTGACCAATTGACACTCAACCACATTTCATTGGATATATCCACAGGAGGGTTCAGTGTAATTCTATTTAATGAATTCGGTCTGACTCCTAAAGTAATCTCTTCATGAATCACTGGTATTCCTGGACCTGCAGCACTTCCTGAAGTATAAATATTTAGAAATATACTTGTTGGCACATCATAAAGGAATACATCTATTGCAGTCAGTTGCTTACCTATAAATGAACTTGTTTCAACTGATCTAAATCTGACAGCGGCTTCATGATCTCCGGCATCTATGAATGGAGAGGTAAAGTTTTCTCCATCATACCTCAGCTCATTTACAGTCGACTCATCATCCTTTCCACATGCTATAAGGCCTACAAATATTAAAGAATATAAAATGTGCTTCATTTGTTTCATGTCTTTGATTATTCCTTTCTTATACTAACGTAAAATGAACACTTCAGATATCATATATACTTATAGATTAACATTTATTTTATAAAATAATGCTCTTATCGGCAATATTCGTTTCTTGTGCCAACCTAAAAATCGGCCTAACAAGAGGTAGATTAAAAAAAAAATAAAATGACAAAACCATATATGGCTCACAATGTCTTTTTTTGGCTTAAAGAAGATACCAGTGAAAAAGATAAATTGGCTTTTGAGATAGGGCTTAAAAAATTAGGAACAGTACCTAATATACAAAGCTTTTATTGGGGCAAACCTGCTTCTACTGAGAATAGAGATGTTGTAGATAACTCTTATCACTATTCAATAAATGCATTTTTCACCTCACTGGAGAATCAGTTGATATATCAAGAACATCCTATTCATTCTGAATTTATAGAAAATCACAGTCACATCTGGGAAACTGTGAAAGTCTATGACAATCTGACTAACTAAATCAGACCGTTATTCTATTTCATTCAATTCAGCTTCTTCTTTTTGGTATCCTTTGTAAGCTATGGCCCTCATTAATTCCATATTGGCAGGTCCTGTAGAATGCGGGTTTGTTTGGTCATAGAAATTTTGATTAGCAGAATTTTTCACAATCACCGTTTTTGTGGTTGGATTGATATAAATATATTGATTAAAAACACCTCTAGCCCAAAATTCTCCATCATCCCCAGGTGGAATCCACCATTGGTATCCATACCCAGTCTCTGGATGAGCTGAATTCTTACTCATTGGAGTTACATGCTCAGCATCCATATTCAGCGATTCATTTACCCACGATTCTGGGACTAATTGTTTTCCATCCCACATGCCTTTATTTAGAAAAAGTCGCCCCACTTTCGCATAATCTCTCAGAGTTGCATTTAATCCTCCTAATGCCATTTCCATTCCTTCATTATCCTTAAGCCAATACGCATCATGTTCGGCACCTATAGGGTCCCAAAGTTTTTCTTTGAAATATTGAGCTACACTTTTCCCAGTTGTTCTAACTAAGATCATTCCTAATACATGGGTATTTATACTAACATAATGATTATACGTACCAGGTTCTCTTTCATTTACAAGTGACGCAGCAAACTCATCCTGCGACTCACCAAATGCAAATGCCCTGAACCATCTATTGATATCAGATTCTTGATCAGCATAGTCTTCGTTAAATTTTACACCTGATGACATTTGAAGTACATCTTTGACTTTCACACCTTCATATCCACTTCCTATTAATTCTGGCAGGTATTCTTCCACATTTTTATCAACCGAACCCATGTGCCCCTCTTCTTGTGCAATTCCTAAAAGTGCTGATATCACTGATTTTGCCATAGACCATGAAATATGTCTAGTAGTTTCCGTTTGACCTCTCCAATAATTTTCATATACAATTGTATCATTCTGCAAGACTAAAAAGCCTTGTGTGTATGAAGAATCTAGAAAATCCATGGTATTGAATTCTACCCCATTATGAGTAAATATTTCAGGAAGTGATTCATTACTTCTTCTTGAAAAAGTAAATGGCCGATCAGATTTACTCACTGTCTTAAAGTCAAAATACTGATCCATATTAATGAAGGTATCTTCTATATACTCCATTTTTACCTTCTCAGCTATTTCCATGGCGCGCAAATACTTTGGAACCAAATTAAATGCAACCACAAGAAGAACGAGGGTTAACACAGCCAGTATGAGCTTTACATTTTTAGACATCTCTTTAAATTTCTTGGTGAGAAAGTTATGAATTTAACATGCTAGGTAGGTAATGATAGACTTAGCCTTAAGCCAATAAATAGCCTTTATCCTTGAATATAAAACGAGTATCACCATTTCTATTAGAATATGTCACTCCTTCGTTATCAATAATCTCCTGAGTGCCAGCTACTGCCATCATTGGAGCTCTTACTTTTTTTAGGTAAGATTTTATATTCTTTTCAGATAGACCATTAAGGTGAATTCGAAATATTTCTGTAAATGAAATGGCTGTTTTTAACCAATTCTTCCTGAGCCACACTATTAACATCACTATGCAGTCCAACAATCTTCCTAAGACCATTCCCCACCATATGCCAGTTGCACCCATGTCCATCTGAAAAGCAAATAAATAACCTAGTCCAACGGTAATTATATTTCGAAAAACCAAAGTAGAATACATGGCAGGTCTCGTGTCTCCAGTTCCTCTCAGAATTCCATTGATAACTACGCTTATTGCTGCAAATGGTAGAGATAACATGGTGATTTTGAAGAATCCAACCGCTCCGGCCATGACTGTAGGGTGTGCAGATGGATCAAAAAATCTAATAATTTCCTCGGTATAGAATAGAACAGGAAAAATGAATACTAATGATAATGTTAAGCCCGAAATCAATAATATATTTCCTTTCATAATAGCATCTTTTACTTGCCATCTGCCTAGGGCATGTCCAATCATAGCAGTACTGGATACGTTTAGGCCAACAATAGGTTGAATCAGCAACTGCTCAATTTGCCACCCAATTGCCAACGCTGCAGCTCCAAAAGTCCCTAATTCTGTAGCTGTGATAAGGCCAATGAGTAATAGATTAGCACCTCTTCTAAGTACTCCTTGTAGTCCCGATGGAAGGCCAATGGCAAAAATGTCTTTGAACATAGACCAATCAGGTTTATAAGTGCCTGGGAGAATCTTCACAACATTCTTACCTGAATAAAGTATATACATCCCTACCCCAAATGACAAGGCTCTGGCTAATATGGTCCCAAAGGCGGCACCATTTAATCCCAATGAAGGAATAGGCCCCATTCCAAAAATAAGAATGTAATTCAATAGGATATTCAAAACTATAGTAACGGCATTTAGATAAAGAGGAGTCTTCATATCTCCCGCTCCTTGCATCAATCTTTCTACTACAAAATTGAGCAATAGAAAAGGTGTGCCTAAGAACAGAATGATCAGATATGAATATGCCATATCAACGACATTAGCATTTCCACCTTGTTCCATAACATTTAGAACTGGGTATGAAATCAAAATACCAATGAGAGCTAATATCAAAGAAACGATGAGGCCAGAAATGAGTGACTGACGACTGATAAAACTTATCCTTAGACTGTCTCTTCCTCCTTTTGCTTGAGCTACTAAACTCATAGAGCCTGCAGCGACAGACATCACCAAAATAAACACAAACATTCTAAGCGTGTTACCTAATCCTATAGCAGCGATTTGTTCAGGGCCCAGGCGGCCCACCATTATAGTATCAATGATTTGAACTAATGACTGCATTACATTGGTCAGCAATACAGGTAATGACAACCAGATGATGTTTCTTATAATGGATATTTTGCTGCTAATACACGTCTACTTTGATGAATGGAATAATTATAACACCACAAAACTAACTCGTCATTCGCCAAAGGGTTCAGATTTCAAGGTTTTTATCTGATAGGCAATTGGAATAAGACTTAATATCTACGTTTACGATTCAGACAACATGGATATAAAGGTTAAGTATTTATTTGAAATGAAAAGAATCAATTTGCATTAATATTTTTTCATCTATGTAATGAAAATCGAGTCTTTAAAGGATGGGGATTTCAAATAATAAGAAACTATTTTCTATGGATACAACTTCATTTCATCCTTAACTACAAAATGTATTCATCTGATATTGAACGTATTAAATAGCAATGAACAATCTATAGTTAACCCATGGATAATAGGTTTCACCTATTAATTATCGCTATCTGATTTTAAAAGCCTTTATAATACAGATGTAAAGCAAGTTTAATGCATCATCAATCCGCTACTGCTTTGTACCCATTAATTTTGCTTTGCCTCCAAAATCTAAATAAAAAAGAAGAGTCTATGAGATCGAATGTATAACTCTCCTTATCATGCACAGAAGGAATTCAAAATGCAATAAAACTTGAATATTTCCTTCCTCATTTGATTTGAACATTTTTAGAGGTCTTTATTCCTCCCACAAATGCAATAGATACTGAATGAATATTCGAATTATCATAATCTAAGTGTGCATATCAATTCTTTCTTATCTTCTTTTGTCATCCAATATCTGTTAAGCTCAAATAAGTCATAAATCTCTTAGACTTTACAATTTGTTTCTATTTTGCGCCAATGTTTGCTCGATATTTCGACAATGTGGTTTATTTCTGTTTGGCTATAATGAGTGGTTATAGTCCGTGTCTCGCTCAAATTGCATTTGATGAGGTAGGAGCGGCATATAATGTCCATCATAACCTTGAAGGAAGCACTATTGGAGGTGGCATCAGTGTTTTTGATTTTAATATGGATGGAATGGACGATTTGACACTGTCATCTTACGCTGGGGCACCTATCAGTTTTTATATAAATACAGGGTCAGAATTTGAGCGAATACCCACACTAGTAGATAATCTTGAAACTGTAAAGCAAATCAATTGGGTTGATTTTGATAATGATGGTGATCCGGATTTATATGTCGCTGCAAACGATGGTGTGAATAGGTTATACAAAAATATTGGCGGTTTAGAATTTGAAGATATTACGGAGTCTAGCGGATTGCCTTTGAATGTTCATTTTGGTTATGGAGCAAGTTGGGGCGATTATAATCGAGATGGATGGTTGGATTTGTACTATGTTTCAAAAGGAATTATTGGTAATCCAGAAGCCATTCGGAGTTATAACAGGCTTTTTAAAAACAATGCCAATGGATCTTTTATAGAGCGCACTTTTGAAGCCAATGCAAGTGATGAAGGGAAGTTACCTTTTTGTGCAGCATTCGTAGATTATAATAATGACATGTGGCCCGATATCTATATAGCTAATGACAAGTTAACTTTTAACACATTACTTGAGAATGACGGGAAAGGCGCTTTTGAAGATGTCAGTGAATCAACCGGTGCCAATGGACGGATGAATGCTATGTGCGTAAATCCAGGGGATTATAATAATGATGGATGGATGGATATTTATGTGACGAATACCCCTGTCGGCAGTGAATATTTTGTCAACAGTGGTAAGGTCAATGAAGCGGGATATATTCAGTTGGATAATATTGCCAGAGAATTGGGTATCAGCTTCTCAGGGGGTAACTGTTGGGGTGCTAATTTTTTGGATGCTGATAATGATGGAGACCTTGATTTATATGTAAGCAGTTCAATTCCGAGCCCCAAAGATGTCTCAAGTGCATTTTTTGAGAATATTGATGGTACCCATTTCGATGCTCCTTTAATTGATGGTTTTCTGGCAGATACATCTGCCAGTTATACCAATGCAATTGGTGATTTTAATAATGACGGGAGTATAGATATTATAGTGCAAAACAATCCTCCTGATAATTTTCATATATGGGAAAACAAAAGCGTTTCTGACAATCATTGGATTAAAATACAATTAGAGGGCGTATTGAGTAATCGAGATGGAATCGGAACTAGAATAGAGTCATATGTCGACGATTTATACCAAATGCAATTCACACTATGTGGATCGGGTTTTTTAGGTCAAAATTCATCTTATAAACATATTGGAATTGGTGATGCAACAAATCTTGATTCTATCGTTATCACCTGGCCCTCTGGTCATATTGACAGGCTTTATGATCTAGTTTCTAATCAAGTAGTTTACATCTTAGAAGGTCAAACTACTGATGGTAAAATAAGTGTTGATGACGATGTTGTGATAGTGGAACGAAACCTTACAACCGCCACAGAGCAGATAAGGGAAATTATTCCAATTAGTATATTTCCTAATCCGAGCCAGGATTTTTTAACATTAAAGGCGGATAAACCAGTCCATACTTTAGAAATATACAATACCTCAGGTCAACTTTTGGATAACTACCAAGTTAATAATATTGAATTTTCCAATTCTATGATTCACCTTGAAAGTGGATTGTATTTTTTGAAAATTTTGTTCGACAAATCTCATTATACTTTTGTCAAATGGGTAAAATTCTAAGTAGTAATTCTTCAACTCAATATCTACCTATCAGATTATATGTTAACATTATAGCAATCTAGAAAATACAATTCATACTTATGAGAGCAGTACTAATTAATGAATTTGGAGATCCGGATAATTTAGCAATTGCGAAATTTGATCGCCCTGTTCCGGGCCCATATGAGGTATTGGTAAAGGTTAAGGCTACTGCATTGAATAGAGCTGACATCCTTCAACGAAGGGGCTTTTACCCACCTCCTCCAGGAGCGAGTTCAATATTAGGCCTTGAAATAGCAGGTTATGTAGAACAAATTGGAAAAAGGGTTGATAATTGGAAAATTGGTGACCGTGTATTTGGTTTGTTGGCTGGAGGAGGATATGCGGAATTTGCAACAATTCACAAGGATATTGCAATGGCTATACCCGATGAATTGAGTTTTAACGAAGCCGCCGCTATTCCAGAAGTATTTCTTACGGCATTTCAGGCATTGTCCTACTTAGCCAAACTCCAAAAAGGAGAGCAAATACTAATTCATGCTGGAGCTAGTGGTGTAGGTACAGCAGCTATTCAATTATCTAAAATCATTGGCGCATCATCTATCATTGTTACTGCCTCAGAGGGCAAACACACTATTTGTGAAAAACTAGGTGCCAATATTACCATAGATTATAAAACTCAAAATTTTGAAACTGAGATTAATGGGATTACAGAAGGAAAGGGAGTTGATGTCATCATTGATTTTCTTGCTGCCCCTTACTTTCAAAAAAATCTAAATTCCATGAATTTTGATGGAAGGATGATTATGTTGGCTTTAATGGGTGGAGCAACTGCTGATCAAGTAGATCTTAGGAATATTCTTTCCAAGCGAATTCGTATTATCGGATCAACATTAAGGGCCAGAAGCGAAAATTATAAAATAAAATTAACACAGGATTTTAAGGACTTTGCTTTAAAAAGATTTGTCACAGGAGAATTGCAACCTGTAATCGACAAAGTTTATCACTGGGAAGATGTGGTTGATGCTCATCGCTATATGGAGTCCAATCAAAATAAAGGTAAGATCATTCTAAATATATCTTAGCTGACTAAATTACTATACATTTTAGAGTAAAGAATGCCTTTATATCTATATACTCCTCTTTACCTTTTCCAAACAGTACCACTTTTCTTTCTTCGAAAGTATCAACTACTTA
>Ga0055584_100000948_pt1 | contig 28013 bp, 16 predicted proteins | sample OSDHelmetaG_FD_58716 | JGI IMG/M metagenome (GOLD analysis project Ga0055584, IMG submission 58716) | Pelagic marine sediment microbial communities from the LTER site Helgoland, North Sea, for post-phytoplankton bloom and carbon turnover... | ecosystem: Environmental > Aquatic > Marine >... | reverse complement strand
GTATAGCCACATCAATGAAAAAGAAGAATTACTGGATCGAACCTGTTTCGATTTAGCCGAAAAATTCCAAGACGGCATCGCAGAAGTGAATGATATTTATTTCGACGCTGCTCAAAAATTAAAAATGGCCATCGATACGCATGTGAACATCTTAACAAATAACATCGAAGCGGCGGTTGTTTTTCAACGCGACTGGAGACATTTAAATGATCACCGAAGAAACGACTTTATTCAATTGCGAAATAAGTACGAAGAAGGTTTTAGGGTAATTGTCCAAAACGGAATTGACGAAGGTTTATTCAGTGAAGTAGACGTAAAATTTGCAGCATTGACCATTTTGTCAAGCCTAAATTGGATTGTAGAATGGTACGACCCAAAAGGCAAATTAAGTGCTAGTCAAATAGCGGAAAACTTGTTTAATTTTACGTTTACAGGTTTAAGAAAATAATACGAAAGTTCAAAAACGATTTTAACATATAACTATGTACGGAAACGCATATATCGATCCAAACGAGAGACCAGATTTTTTAAAAGACGAAGATCCAATTAAGCTAGCTGAGTTCGAAGCACGGATTCAAGCTGGGGAAAAAATAGAACCTCAAGATTGGATGCCAAAGATGTACCGCAAACAGCTAATCAGAATGATTGAGCAACATGCGCACTCGGAAATTATTGGCTCCTTGCCGGAAGGAACATGGATTACACGTGCTCCTGGTTTTAGACGTAAACTCGCCTTAATGGCCAAGGTACAAGACGAAGTTGGGCATGCACAATTGCTTTATTCCGCCGCAGAAACTCTAGGTAAATCTCGAGAAGATATGATCAATGATTTGATCACTGGAAAATCTAAATATTCGAACGTTTTCAATTACCCGGCAATTACTTGGGCTGACTCAGCTGTCATTGCTTGGTTGATTGATGCAGGTGCAATCGTAAATCAATTGGCTAACTCGAAAGGAAGTTACGGACCTTATTGCCGTGCGTTAGAACGTATCTGTTATGAGGAATCTTTCCACCTAAAGTATGGACATGACAATGTGGTACATTTAGCTACAGGTACACCAAAACAACGTCAAATGGTTCAAGAAGCCTTGACAAGATGGTGGCCACCAATCATGCACTTCTTTGGCCCAAGCGATAAAATATCTGTTCACTCGGAAATATTAATGAACTGGAAGGTAAAAATGGCTTCCAATGACCACATGCGTCAGACCTTTTTAGACATGTATGTGCCAAAGATTTGGGACCTAGACTTGGTGTTACCTGATCCAAATTTGAAGAAAAATCCTGAGACAAAATTGTGGGAATACACAGAGCCTGACTGGGAAGAATTCAAACGTGTGATCAATGGCGATGGTCCTTGTAATGCAGAGCGATTGGCAGTAAGACGTATGGCTGAAGAAAAAGGACGTTGGGTGAGAAAAGCCATTTTAAAGCAAGATGCTGACTATGTACAGCCGTTTGCCTAATAAAATTAGTTCCATTTGATTACATTTGGTGTACACGAGATTCCATATTATGAAAAAATTGTTCGGCTTGCTGTTGGCGCTGTTAGTTGGATTTTTTGCAAATGCACAACAAAATATTCCAAACGGAAATTTTGAAGATTGGGGTGTACACAAAACTGATGTTCTTGACACTTGGGTTGTAAGTGGCACCGTCAATCCTAGTAACGATGCTTATTCAGGTTCAAAATCCATTCGGTTAGAAAATAAAGCGTCAGCAAAAACACGAGGCTTTATCACCTCTGGTCCTTTTGTTGGAAACAGGTTATTAGGCGTTCCGTATGACGAACAACCATTAAGCATACGTTTCAGAGCTAAATATGATTTGGCATTAGGTGACCAAGCGCAAATGGCTTGTTTGTTTTCGTATAAAGGAAATACAATTGCCTATGCAGGTTTGACCATTGAAGGATCTAGTAATGATACCTTTTCATATTTCTCAGTACCCATTACATGGACTGTTAGCACAAATCCAGACAGTGTTGCACTCGCTCTAAGCTCATTGAACTTAGAGACACAAGAGTTCAACGGAGACGGTTATATCATCTTTGACGATTTACATTTTGCCACCATTTCAACTCGAAACAAGGCAATACCAAATGGTGATTTTGAAAACTGGACTACAAAAACACGAGACGATTTAACGTCATGGTATACCACAGACGACTACCTTTTTGAACTTACTGGACTGGAATTCCCAAATCCGTTGGTAGTGCAATCAAACAAAGGTCGTTCAGGTACAAAGGGCGTGGAATTAACCACTCAAGATTTGAACAATGACCTTATTCCTGGAATGATAGTAGTGGGCGATGCCTTCCGCGATTTTGAAAAACCCACATTTGCCATGAATAATCGTTGGAAATACTTCGAAGGTTATTACCAATACAAACCCGTCAATGGCGATTCAGCCTTCTTTGCGGCTTTCCTATTTAAATCAGGTATTCCCATCGGTGGTGTCCAATTTACCATAGACCAAACCACTACTTCGTATACCTATTTCTCTAAAGAGATCGCGTATTATACAGCTGTCGCCCCGGACAGTGCTGTCGTATTTATTACCTCCTCTAATCCAGATGATTCAAGAGGTGAGGGAAGTTGGTTGTTATTGGATGACATACAGTTTTCGGATAACAATTCCAGTGTGTTTGACGTCAATCTCAATAAACTTACGGTGTATCCGAACCCGTTTCAAAACGAAATACATTTTTCTGGTATTGATCAAATGATTGGTGCCGATTTTACTATAGTTGACGTGCTGGGCAAACCAGTGACTGAAGGCATATTAACACGCAACTTGACAGTTGATTTAACTGATCAATTACCGGGTGTCTATATACTTCACATCTCGGGCAAGCATGTCAAAACAACCAAAATATTAGTTAAAGAATGATTAAGTCATTAGACCCAAGAATTGACAGAGCTCAACTAACACATGATGCGATTGAGCCATTAAAGAAGATGGACCAGTTTCAAACATTTGAAGTGTTTCATCAAACCAAAAGAGGTCAACAACACATGCATGTAGGCATAGTACACGCACCAAATGCCGACATGGCACTATTATATGCGAAAGAGCAATATGCGCGTAGAGGCGAAACCGCCAATATTTGGGTGGTTGCTTCTGAACACGTTTCTGCAACGGAATATTTCGACCAAGACATATTCGAGACCACTCCAGAGAAATTTCACAGAGATCCAGCCACTTACAAAGTGATGGACAGAATTAAGGCGTATAAAAACCGAGTAAAAGCATAACATGGATTTTTTTAACGACAAACATGTTGAAGCAGCAAAAGACTTGCTTTACAAAATGGCAGATGATCAATTAATCATAGGTCACAGAAATAGTGAATGGACTGGTTTAGGTCCGATTTTAGAAGAAGACATTGCTTTCAGTAGTATGGCTCAAGACAAACTTGGTCAGAGTGAACATTTATATAACCTGTTACACGAACTAGGTGAAGCCGATGCCGACACAGTGGCATTTACCCGAAACGAGAAACAATTTCATTGCTGCCATCTGGTAGAATTACCAATTGGTGAATATGATTTTAGTCTAATCCGTCATTTTCTTTTTGATATGGCTGAAGCAATTCGCTTTGAAATGCTGGTTGATTCAAGCTACGAAAACCTAGCTCGTTTAGCTCGTAAGTTTAAAGGTGAAATTAAATACCACACCATGCACGCGAATACTTGGGTGCAACAGCTTGCAAATGGTAATGAAGAAAGCAAAGCGAGAATGCAATCGGCTTTAAATATGGCTTGGCCTTTGGCTTTAGGTATTTTTGAACCTGGACAACACGAATCGGTGTTAGCTGAAGCAACTATTTTTGCAGGAGAAGCTGCCTTACAAGAAAAATGGACGGCTGAGATTACTGCCCTTATCACGAAGGCTGGATTGACAATTCCAAATGATGCTACTCCAGTTTATGGTGGAAGAACAGGAACACATACGCCTCATTTGCAACCGTTATTAGATGAAATGACCGAAGTGTATTCTATCGACCCTTCTGCAGATTGGTAATGGTCAAAATTCTTCAAACAAAATATACAGAAAACGACATTCGGACCTGTTTAAAAGAGGTTAAAGATCCAGAGATTCCTCCCATTTCCATTGTGGACTTAGGCATCGTCACAAAAATTAACGTTTCGGAATCGAACGACGTTCATGTTACCTTAACGCCCACCTTTGCTGGTTGTCCTGCTTTAAAAATAATGGAAGAATTGGTAAAGGCTCGACTTGAAAAAGAAGAAGCGTTAGGAAAAATAACAGTAGAAACAAGTTTTGAAACGACTTGGACGACCGATTTAATTAGTGAAGAAGGTAGAGAAGCCTTGTTAAAACATGGATTGGCACCTCCTAAGCAAAACGTTGGTTATATGGAATTGGATGTGTTGTCTGACACACCTTGTCCGTTTTGTTCAAGTAGAAATACAACCTTAAAAAGTCCATTTGGGCCAACCCTCTGTAGAAGTTTGCACTATTGCAACAATTGCCTCCAGGCATTCGAAGGATTTAAACCCGTTTAGCGTTTTGTAAAGAAGTACATTTGTTACGTGCAGTATGCCGTTGTAGACATAGAAACCACAGGTCAGTCGAATAAGATTACCGAGATTGCCGTTTATGTATATGACGATGAAAAACGTCAGATCATTGAAGAATATGCTTCTTTAGTGAATCCTGAATGCGCCATCCCTCCTTTTATCACCAAACTCACGGGGATCGACAACGATATGGTAGCCTCGGCACCCCGGTTTTTCGAAATCGCCAAAGACGTTCATCGAATCACAGAAAACAAAGTGTTTGTAGCACATAATGTCGCCTTCGACTACAATGTCATTCGCGGTGAGTTTAAGGACTTAGGGGCAGATTATCGCCGTAAAAAAATATGTACTGTTCGTTTAAGCCGTAAAATATTTCCTGGCTTAAAGTCCTATAGTTTAGGGAAACTTTGCGTGTCCTTAGACATACCAATACACGACCGACACAGAGCAACGGGCGATGCAAAAGCCACAACCATATTGCTAGAAATGTTGCTTAATAGTAATAAACCGCAAGTTGAGTTGGTGGCCAAAGGAAAAACAAAGGAGGGAAGCTTGCCTCCTCATTTACCTCGAGAAAGCTTTGAAAAACTGCCTGACCAAACTGGCGTATACTATATGCACAACGAAGAAGGAAAGGTAATCTATGTTGGCAAATCAAAAGAGATCCGCACGCGCATTAGCAGTCACTTTTCCGACAATAGCTTGCGAAAGCTCTCGTTTAAAAATCAGATATTCGACATTACATATCAGATTACCGGTTCTGAGTTTTTAGCATTATTAGTTGAAGCCGCAGAAATTAAAAACCACTTCCCAGAATTTAATCGAGCCCAGAAATACTCGGGAACGGGATATGCGCTTTACCAATATCACGATCAAAAAGGCATATTGAGGATGGACGTGGTAAAGAACAGAAAGTTTTTAGACAAACCTATTGCCTCATTTTCAAACACAACACGGGCTAAAACCTTTCTACGCGAGTTGGTCGAATCCTTCAACTTGTGTTCAAAAATGACTGGCCTTCAAAAAACAAATGAAGCCTGTTTCGATCATCAAATCGGCAGATGTCATGGTATATGTGTAGGTAAAGAAGACGTTACCTCTTACAATGAAAGAGTCAATGAAGCGGTTGAAAGTTTCACCCTTCAATGCGGGACCTATCTCGTTTGGTTAAAAGGTAGAACACGGGAAGAAAAATCGTTTATTTACATTGAGAACGGCATTTATAAAGGTTATGGCTTTGTGGACTCATTGACTCAAATGAACAATATTGGTGAGGTTTTAGAAACCATCATTCCCCAAAAACACAATGCCGACATTCAGCATATTTTGAATGCGCAAATGCAAAATGTTCCAGCAAAAAACATTGTCCATTTTTCAACTGCTCAATAGAGTGGAATCATTCGTTATTTAGATTTGTCTAAATTCACGATTAATCGATTGACGTCTGGTTGCCGAAAAACATACCGACAAAGAAATTATTGAACGCGTATTATCGGGTGAGCAGGAACTGTTTGCCTTAATTATAAACCGGTACAAAGCCCGTATAGCTGGTGTTTGCTTTAATATGTTGAAGGATCGAAACACTGCTGAAGAAGTGGGACAAGAAACCTTTATTCGGCTATACAAATCTCTGTCACAATATAATTTCAAAAGCAGTTTAGGCACATATATAACCCGAATTGCGATTAATCTCTCCTTAAACAAACTAGATTCCATCAAGCGACGAAGAAATCGGTTTGTTCAACAGGAAGAATACCATAAGGCTTTTGAGTCGACAGAGGCTTCCTTTAGTGCAGAAATGGAAAACAAGGAGTTGGTCGAACTTGGACTCCAAAGTCTATCCCCTGAAGCACGAAGTGTGGTTGTCTTCAGAATGATTGAGGGATACTCTGTGAAAGAAACTTCCGATATGTTGGGAATAGCAGAGGGTACTGTTATGTCTAAACTAAACAGAGCGATGAAGAAGATGAAAGAAACGTTAATAAAATATTCGCTTAAAAATGAATAACCTAGAACACATATTAAAATCACATGGCGAGACGAAGCAACGATTCAGTGAATCGTTCACACAAACCGTCATGGATCAAATTAAATCCATAAACACTTTACAAGTTAAGGTAATCTCAATGTGGCAAAGTAGGGTCTGGAAGTTGGCAGCGGCCTGTTTTGTAGGCTGTATCATTTCGCTTTATGCCTTAGACGGTACAGTATCTGTTGATTCAATACTCGGACTTTCAGAATACAGTGATATTGAGATTAGTCAATCTTATCAAACCTATAGTGTTTGGGACGCGGAATATTAATTAGAATCAAATGAAAACAAATTTACGTATTGTCATTATTGGGCTGATTTGCTTGACACTGGGTGTGGTCATTGGGTTTTTTACAGCAGGCCGAATTACGAAAAAACGCATTCACCAAAAAGTTGAAATGCAACAGCCACCAAGATTCAAGTCTATTTTAGAGGAGAAATTGGATTTAACTCCAGCACAACAAGATGCCTTTGATAGCGTTTTTAAAGAACATTTGGGTCGTATGCAAGCCATGGACAAAGAAATATTTGAAAAGCGTAAGTCAGAGTTTGACGCTTTGTTTTCAGACTTAAAACAAGGCTTAGATGAAGACCAATTGAAGAAGGTTGAACAATTTGCAGAAAGGTTTAAATCGCGCAAAAATCGACCAAGACCAGAACATCCTCCACGAAACAGGGAATAAATGGCCAAAATGCATTGTCAAATAAGCAAACAATAGATAAAATGAAAAAAATTAAAATTACAGCTTTACTGATTGTCCTAGGGGCAGGTTTAGCGTTTGCACAAGGTCCTAGAGGAGAACATCCTAGAGGCGACATGATGAAAAACAAGATCGAACACTTGGATTCGATAGTGGATTTAACAGATGATCAAAAAACAAAAATCACAGCGTTACAGACTGACTTAAAAGTCAAAATGAAAGAAGCGCGGTCTAACCAGGACAGAGACGCGATGAAAGCGTTGCGCGACAAGCATAAGTCGGATATCGAGGCCATCTTAACGCCAGAGCAAAACGAAAAATTAAAAGCAGCGAAGGAAGCAAAGCGAGCTGATATGAAGGAAATGCGTTCTGAACTAAAGAAATACAAAGAGGAACAAGTGAAACCTACGATGAAGCTTAAACGTGAGGAATTTGATCAATTATTAAGCGAAGACGAGAAGACAACCATTTCCACTTTGAGAGCAGAAATGAAAGAAATACGCGCCAATAAAAAGGCTGAAGGCGACGGCAAACCGATGGCACATGATCCTGAGCAAAGAAAACTCATGAAGGAAAAGCTTGAAGCCAGTCTTGCTCCCATCGTTGAAGCACACAAAGCTGAATTGGAGAAAGTAGAGGCAGATCTAAAACCATTGCGCGAAACTTGGAAGGCTGACATGAATCAAATAAAGGAAAGTCATGGTATAGCATGTGACAGCACCAGTAAAAAGAAGTGCGACAAGGAAAACTGTAAAGACGCTTGTAAAGGAAAAAAACACAAAGGCAAAAAAGGCAATCATAACGAATCACGGGCTGACAAAGCCACGATGAAACACTACAAATTTTTGCTTATGAAATTTGAATAAGTTGGCTTAATAACCTGAGTTCGCTTATTCTTTAGAGCCACGGATGCTCTCCAATCAGCTAGTTGCAAGTAATAATTATGAAGATATAATGGGTTAAATCAAATAATTATTGCGAAGGAAATCGCTGATTGGCGAGCTTTCCCATCGGGATTTCTATAATTTCAAATCATTCTGCGTTGTTTTCTCTTTCTTTAACCCGCTAAAGATGCTACAAAACGCCTTGTCTGATATGAATTTAAAGAAACCGTGTGCCTAAATAATAATTGAACTCAGGTAAAACTCGTTCAACTAAGGCTCTGCATTGCAGGGCCTTTTTATTTATTTAACCAAGTTTGCACCAGTTCTGGACTGAGAGCTGAGATGTCCAATTTCTTCTTCTTACGATACCCATTTAAACTTTGAGAAAGCTTACCTGCACTGTCTTCTTTTCTTAAAATATTCACCGTGATATAGCCCATCTCCCTGATGTGTTCCACCCATTCTTCAGGGACACCAATTGCAGTGAACTTATCATTAGAATCAGGCTGAGTGACCTTCTCCGGGCGCATTTGTGGGAAGAACAATACTTCCTGAATACTTTCATTATTGGTTAGTAACATCACTAAGCGATCGATACCAATTCCAATTCCAGAAGTTGGAGGCATCCCGTATTCTAGGGCTCGTAAAAAATCCTGGTCTAAGAACATGCCTTCGTTGTCCCCTCGTTCCAACAACTTGGCTTGATCTTCAAACCGCTCTCGCTGATCAATTGGATCGTTCAACTCACTATAACAATTCGCCATCTCCTTTTTGTTGATGATTAACTCGAATCGCTCTGTTAAGGCTGGATTATCTCTGTGTTTTTTAGTGAGCGGACTCATTTCAACCGGGTAATCCATCAAGAAAGTTGGTTGAATCAGGTGGTGCTCACAAGTTTCTCCAAATATCTCATCGATCAACTTGCCTAAGCCCATGGTGTCGTCTACTTGAACATGCAATTCTTTGGCGATGGCTCTCACCTCATCCTCAGACTTCTCAGTTAAGTCGTGACCTGTGTATCGTTTGATTCCTTCAAATATTGGAAGTCTTTCAAAAGGCTTTCCAAAATCAATCGTCGTATCTCCAAACGTGATTTTATCGCTTCCAGTTACTTCTAGACAAATGGTACGAAGCATTTCTTCAGTGGTGTTCATCATCCACTTATAGTCTTTGTAAGCTACGTACAATTCCATTTGTGTAAACTCAGGGTTATGGGTTTTATCCATTCCTTCGTTTCTAAAGTCTTTTGCAAATTCGAATACACCTTCGAAGCCGCCAACGATTAAACGTTTTAGATATAATTCATTCGCTATTCGTAAATACAACGGAATATCCAAGGCATTGTGGTGTGTGATAAACGGTCGTGCCGCAGCACCTCCCGGAATCGATTGTAGTATCGGCGTTTCAACCTCTAAGTACCCTTTTGCTTCTAAAAAATTTCGCATCGAGCGAATGGTTTTTGTTCGCGCAATGAAGGTTTTTTTAACTTCTGGATTTACTAATAAATCAACGTACCGCATACGGTATCGTGCTTCAGGATCAGTAAAAGCGTCATATTTTTTACCATCCACTTCCTTTGGCATTGGGAGTGGATTTAACGATTTACATAAAATCTTAAAGGAAGTTACATGGATTGACGTTTCCCCAGTTTGTGTTTTAAACACGTGACCAGAAACACCAATAATATCTCCGATATCCAAGTGCCGTTTAAACACCTCGTTATACATGGTTTTATCCTCATCCGGACAAATTTCATCTCGGTTGAAGTACACCTGAATTCTGCCAACCTCATCTTGCAATACTGTGAAACTGGCTTTTCCCATGATGCGTCGAACCATAATTCGTCCAGCGAAAGTCACATTAAGCGTTTCCTCTGGGTTCGACTCGAACTGCTTTTTAAGTGCTACAGAATTTGCGGATACGACAAATTCCTCAGCAGGATAAGGATCTATGCCAAGGTCTCTAAGCTTCGCAAGCGACTCGCGTCGTTGAATCTGTTGTTCGTTTAAGGCCATGTATTAAAATTTTCCGCGAATATACTTGAATTGACAAAGGTTTTAAGTCAAAGCAACGTATTGTAAATCAATAGAATCTTAACTTTGTTAGCTAGGCGAATGAAGTTAAGAATTCAGCTTTTTCTTTCTATACTATTCTACGTTGCGATGTTTCAGTCGAGCTTTGGTCGCATTGCGCATCAACCACACACCTCTGAACCCTTTTTATTTGAAGAAAACAAAGGCCAATTTGATGAGGCTGTTTTGTACCGATGCAAACTACCAAATGGGTACTTATTCCTGGAAAAAGGAGGCTTCACCTATCTTTTTGAAAATCAAGAAGACAAAGCCGAACTCATGGAACTCATGCATCAACATAGTTTTATGGGGCCGCCTCAACTGGTCACTCAGCGATCACACAGCGTAAAAATTGAGTTTGTCGGTGCCAATACCGAAGGATCTGTATTGGGTTTCGACACGACACCTTACTACCACAACTATTTCGTTGGTTCCGAAAGAAGTAAATGGCAATCCAAAGTGCGGTTGTATCGTCACATCCAGTATACTGGCCTGTATGACAACATCTTTTTAGATTTCTATACCGACGTCAACGGCTTTTTAAAGTACGATTGGCGGATATTCTCTGAGGGAAATCCCAATGACATTCAATTAAGCATCATTGGCGCTGATTCGATTGAGGTTTTGCATGACAGTTTATTCATTCATACATCTTGTGGAGTCCTTACTGAAACACCCCCAATCATTGAATTACATCAGTCAAACCAATCAAAAGATCCATCCAACACCGAAAGTCCTTCGTGTCGATTTAGCCTCCATGGTAACGTTTTGCGGTATGAGGTATACGCTTATCCAGTGTCACAATCGAGTGAATCGCTGGGAGGTTTTACAATCGATCCAGCCTTAATCTTTTCAACGTATTCAGGATCACGTGGCGACAACTTCGGGTTTACGGCGACTTACGATTCAAAAAGTAACTTATATGCCGGTGGCATTACCGATGGGAATCAAGGCAATTATCCTGTGACGGCAGGAGCCATCCAAAAAGATTATGGTGGCGGCGGCATTGGGGTTCCAGCGGCAGGTTTGCCTTGCGATATTACCATCAGCAAATACGATTCAGCTGGAACGACCTTACTCTGGGCTACATATTTGGGTGGTTTTAATAATGAATACCCGCATAGTTTAGTCGTAAACCAAGACGATGACTTATATATATTCGGAACTACGTATTCAGAAGATTTTCCAACTTCTTTAACAGGTTATGATACCACATATAATGGTTCAGGAGACATCATTGTCTCGAAGATTTCGGAAGATGGCACCGTCTTATTAGGCTCCACATTTATTGGCGGGTCTGATGCCGATGGTTTGAACTCTAACTCCGCTTTGCGGCATAATTACGCCGACGATTTTCGTGGTGACATCATTCCTGATGAATCACAAGATGTTTTTGTAGCAAGTTGCACCAATTCGTCAGATTTTCCTTTGGTTGACGCCATTGATACGACCATTAAATTTCAAGAGGGCTGTTTATTACAGTTAAACTCCGACCTATCACGACTTAAATGGTCGACTTTTCTGGGGGGCAGTTTACAAGACGCTTTGTTTAGTGTACAAGTGGATGTGGACAGTATGGTGTATGTTGGTGGTGGAACATCCAGTAAGGATATAAAAACGTCAACAAATGCCATACATAAAGATTACCTTGGAAACGTTGATGGGTATGTGGCAGCGTTAAATAGAAAAAGTCACAAACTGTTACAATTGTCGTATTGGGGAACACCTCAATATGATCAGATCTATTTCATTGATTTAAATGAGGATGGCGATTTATTTGTCGCTGGTCAAACCAATGGAAACATTGCACCGTCTTCTGCATCTATTTACGGTGCTGCGAATAAAGGTCAATTTATTGCCAAACTAGACACGGGCATTTCAGTGATAAAATGGCAAACATCATTTGGTGCACGTAATAATGAAATTGACATCTCACCTAGTGCATTTTTGGTTGACAATTGCGAACACATCTACATGAGTGGTTGGGGAAGTGATGTAGATCCTAGCCTAAATCCGGGTTCAACGATTGACTTAGAAACAACGGCCAATGCGGTTCAACAAACCACAGATGGAAACGACTTTTATTTATTGGTATTGGACAAAGATGCGCAAGGTTTATTGTATGCCACCTACTTTGGTGGTGACACAACCGACGACCATGTGGATGGCGGAACGAGTAGGTTTGATAAAAAAGGTGTTGTTTACCAATCGGTTTGTTCTAGTTGTCCAGATCCAGGTAATCCAGGGCATCAAGATTTCCCTGTGACACCAAATGCTGCTTTCACGAAGAATTTGAGTCCGCGCTGTAGTAACGCAAGTTTCAAAATTGATTTACAAATCAAAACCGACGTAGATGCGTACTTCATTCCCAATCCCATTATTGGGTGCCAACCTTTGGTAGTCAATTTTGATAACAGAAGTGACATCGCACAAAAATTTTACTGGGACTTTGGTGATGGCATAACGGATTCTACCACCTTAAATCCGGTTCATACGTTTGAAAAACCCGGTATTTATGAGATTAGTTTAACCGTTATTGATTCCAATGCCTGTAACATTTCTGACGTCTTTAAGAGAAAAGTGGAAGTCCTCGGAAAAGCCACTGCCGATTTTAAATTCAATTTAGATCCATGTTCATTTGAAGCGTCTTTTGAAGTAGTGAGTGACGATGTATTTAACATTTTGTGGCGTATTAGTGATGGTACCACAGAAACTGAAGAAACGTTTAAGCGCATATTTGAGCCAGCGTCGATAAACAGTGTGACACTGATTGTAAACGAAGGCACGCCTTGTGCAGATTCTATCACGAAAGAAATTTCAACGGCAAATGCAGCCAGTAGAGAGGTGTTTATACCAAACATCTTTACTCCAAATGGAGATGCTTTAAACAACTCGTATTGTATTGACGGATTTTTAGATGGATGTGACGAGTTTGAATTATGGATTTATAATCGCTGGGGCGAGTTAGTGTTTAACACCACAGACATGAAGGAATGTTGGGATGGAAACGTTTCCAACTCAACCACAGAGTATCCAGCCGGCACCTATTTTTACATTTTAGAGGTAACCGAAGGCAAGTTCAGTGAAGACCACTATTCGGATCTAAAAAAGTATAAGACGTCGGGAACTGTGACGTTGGTGAGGGATTAGGCTTACAACTGTTTAATCAATTTATGGACTGTAACTCGTTGTCCTTCTCTCAGAATCGCGGCAAAATACACACCTGCAGACAGCTTTTTTAAGTCAATTTGTTGATGCCCATCTTGAAGTGATGTTTTATTAAAAACAACATTTCCTTCCAAGTCATATATTTCCAAATCATATACATTGGGTGACCAAGGATTTATGGTCACATCAATAAATGCATTAAACGGGTTTGGCCCAACAACGACTTCAATATGCGGTGTTGCTGGGTCTAAACAGATCAGTTTAGACAACTCAGAAGCACCATCAAAATCCATTTGTTTTAATCGGTAGCAAAGCGTGTTGGAGCTTGCGACAATTGCGCTTTCATCGACAAAAGTATAATCCGTTAACGAAACCGAATTCCCTGAACCACTGACTTCACCAATGTCATCAAATTCAAAACCGTTTAATGCGCGTTGAATGACAAACTTGTCATTGTTTATTTCCGATGCCGTTGTCCATGATAGTTGAACCTGTTTAGGTAATCGATCACCAGAAAAATCTATAAGGGTCACTGGCAAAGGTCCTCCACCACCATTTCCACCGCCACCGCCGCCAACACCAGAAAAACCATTCGCGAATGTTCCGATGACGCATAAATCATCACCATTAAATACCGTATCTCTACTCGTCGCAGAAGGTAAAGTTCCTTGCGCAACGGTACTGCTACCTATGGCGTTTGTGGTTTTAAACAACTGAACATCTTTCCCAAATTCACCTGTCGCAGTTTTCCAGCCTGTGTATTCTGCATTTGTATAATACATGGCAATCTTCACTGATGCAGAGGTATTGTTGGTTGTTGGTGTAATTTTTATGGTTTTAGCGAAAATTTTATTTTCCGCTTGTGTGTTGGTGTCAAAATCTTGGGCCCCAGTTCCTGTCCCGTCAATTTCAACAGTCGTTGCGCCAAAATTATGTGCGCTTAAATTCCAAATAGAAGCCATCAATTTGCCATTTGAAGAATAGTAATGTGCAGAATCGTTTGCAGGTAAATCTAGGATCTTAGTAAACACAGTTGATTCTATTCCAGCTCCAGTGATTTTAGCGTTAGTAGGGCCGCTAATGGCGAAATCATCCACCAGGAAACCAGCTCTGTCGAATCTATCACTAAAATTGTCCGAGACTTCAAACACGATTCTAAATCTCACATCTGAGTTTCCAGCTAAAGAAGATACATCATGTGACGATGCACTGTTTGTATAATTGTTCGACCAACCAGTCTCATCGCTAAAGATATATGTGCTTATTTGACATCCTACGGAGGGTCCTCGACCATACCACCCTGTACCTGTAGTTTCGGAACCTAACCGCACCCAGGTAGTTCCTTGATTAAGTGAATATTGAACTTGGACACCAGTAGGCCCATTGCAATAACCAGCTTCCATGCTTTTAATAAAGCTTAGGGTATAAGTCCCAGATGCTGAGAAATTAAAACTTGGTGTTAACAATGCGCACTCCATGTCTGCGTCAAACATGTCACCATCCAAATCTGTAACCCAAGCATTCGATCCATTATAATGGCTGGTACTAAAATAATTACTTGGTGCTCCGCGTTCCCATAATTGGGTTTCACCATCTAGAATTTCACCAGCAAAATGCCACGCATTTGATTCCATGTCTCCACCATCTGAGTTTGTATACGGAATGCCTAGGTTCGGCAAAATTTGTATTGTTTTAGTTGCCGTAATTGAACCATTAATGGTGAGTTTCACTGTATACAATCCTCCTTCACCAAATGTATATGAAGGGTTTTGAGATGTTGACTCCGCAATACCATCATTTTCAAAATCCCAACTCCAACTAGTTGCACCATAGGAATCGTCGTAAAAATCAATCTCTTCTCCTACATATGCTATATCCGTTGACGACGCGATTTGAGCCACAACGCGATTTGAGAAATACTTCGTAGTAAAAACACCTCTACCGTGTGTAGCGGCCAGTAACAATGAATCAGAATCCCGATATTGTAACATATCTACGCGACAATTCGCCAAGCCTGTATTGGACACCGCCCAATCGGTAGTGCCACCAGAATTCAAATTGGTTGTACTCCAAACACCTAATTCTGTGGCTAGCAATGCACTGTCTCCACCCCACGGACTAAAAATTGCCCAACGAACTGGCATATCAGGCAAGTTCCCTTCAACGGAACTCCATGATGTTCCTGTATTAGTAGTTTCCCAAACGCTAGTGGTTCCATAATTTGAATACGTCACTAACAGATGTGTAGGATCGAATGGGTCTTCTGCAATGCAACTAACAGTAGCACCTGTTTTAGGAAGGCCTGTAGAAATACTGTCAGCTACCATTGACCCATTTGCGCTTGTTATTCGAACAACGTTGCCCAATTCTGTTCCAACATATACAACTGTTGGGTCATCTGTTGACACCAAAATTGCTGAAGCCTGACTACTATTCATTTCATTTAGGGTCGTATCGGTTTGGACTGGGGTGCCACCAATGTTGGCCCATCTATACAATTTTCCTGCGCTACTTCCGGCATATAGTATTTTGTTGTCACTATCATAATCTGATGCATTAATAAAATTTCCAACACTACTACTATAACTGGTATACGATAGAAACCCATCAGTTGATATGCGAATGTTGTTATTGGTGTAAGCCGTTATCTGTGTATCAGGGTCTTGTTGATCAATATGGCAAAAACCACCATCACCTCCAGTGACTTCATCGGTCGAATTGATCCCACCTGATTGAAATCTTTGAGACCCATTGTCTTGCGAACCGGTTAGAAAATAATTTGTCAATGATGTTGGATGGATTGCTGCTGCATAAAACTGGGTTACATTAAAACCACTATTAATCATTTTCCATGTTGGAGGAGATGCTTGAGAATTCTCCGTAATGTATATTCCTCCATCATTACCGTTAATCATGGTATCAGAACTTCCGGGAGCGAATAACAACACATGGTGATCAGAATGCACTTCAGAGTATCCACCACAGCCTACCCATGAGGATAATTGTGTCCAAGTTGTTCCACCATTTGATGTGCGAAACAAATTAATACCCCCTACGTACAAAACATCTTCGTCTGTAGGGTCCACAGCCGAAGCAAGGTTATACCATGCTTGATTTCTTGTAAAATCCGTCGATGCGCTTGAGCATTGATCTAACCAGGAAATAGTAGTACATGTTGTCCATGTAGTACCTCCATTGATAGATTTCATAATTTTACTGATGCCGTTCCCTGTCCCTTGGCACAAGGCATATATATAATCTGAATTTGAAGGAGCACATACTAAATCAATCCTTTGCTCACCCAAGGTATTAGCGTTATAGACTAAACTCCATGTCTTAGCCGAATCTGTTGATTTAAAGATACCATCGTCCGTAAATAAACCCATGGATGCATAAAAGGTCTTCCCATCAGCTGCCATTTCTATATCTGCACAACGATCACGTTCTACCGTACTTGTTGCTGTATAACGCTCTAACACCTCAGTAAACGACGTGCCACCGTTTGTAGATCTGTAAATTCCACCGTTGTTAATGTAATATCCTTTTGTTCCGACGATTAAGTTACCTGAACCATCCACTATCAATTTATTGACATAGGAAAAATTATCTCCAGTTGTGGCGGTCAATTGCGTCCAAGTGGACCCAGTATCAGTACTTTTCCATATCCCATCTCCCTGTACTGCATCTACATTAAAATAGCCCTCGCCTGTACCAAAATACATAATAGAAGCATCCGTTGGGTCTTGAGCTAAAGCGGTGACCGCCATGTTGCCAAAAAAATCATTGACTGGGGTCCACTCCACAGTAGTTGCGTAGATATTGGTTGTCTTCCATAAACCCCCAGCCACAGAACCAGCAAAAACGGTTTTGTTTGTTGGGTCAGATGCATCAAATAAGATTACTCGGTTACGTCCTCCAACGTTATTCGGTCCTCTTTCCTGCCATGTGATACCGCTTATTGCAGCTTTCCCCTGACGGAGTTCTTGGTCTCTTATAACGTCATACACTGCCTGCAAACGTTCTCGTGGTACTACTCCTAATTCAGGATCTTTGGTTCGGTCAAATTCCTGTTGGTAAGCCAAGTCTACTCGGTCTCTGAGGGGTAGTTTATCATTTAATGAATTTTGTTTGGTATCGATCTTAAGGCCAAAATAGTTTGAGGAAAGTGTGATTCCTAGGACCATCAAACTTGCAAAGACAACGGCAAGCCCATATCGAAAAACTGATTTTTTCATCATTAAATCTTCTTTTAAACGTTCGTAAGGGTTAGTAGTTCTTTACGAAGATAGAAAAATAGACGCTAACCTACTGGCGAGTTAACACTTTTCCACAAAAAAGCCCAGTTGAATCACAACTGGGCTTTCTATTAATTCTTTTGTTTTAAGCCAATACTTCGGCCATTTTGATACCAATCTGTGCTGGGGAATCCACTACGTGAATACCGCATTCGCGCATAATGGCCTTTTTCGCTGCAGCTGTATCATCCTTGCCACCAACAATAGCACCTGCGTGACCCATTCTACGCCCTTTTGGGGCTGTTTCACCAGCGATAAAGCCAACCACAGGTTTGGTGCCGTTTTCTTTGATCCAGCGTGCTGCATCGGCTTCCATACTCCCTCCAATTTCACCAATCATAATGATGCCGTCTGTATCAGGGTCATTCATTAGCAATTCCACAGCTTCTTTAGTTGACGTACCAATAATTGGATCGCCGCCAATTCCGATAGCAGTTGATTGACCTAAACCTGCCTTTGTAATTTGATCGACTGCTTCGTAAGTAAGTGTTCCAGATTTAGATACGATGCCTATACGACCAGGTGTAAAAATAAAGCCTGGCATAATGCCCACTTTGGCTTCACCAGCCGTCATGACTCCCGGACAGTTCGGACCTACCATTCTGCAATCTTTGTCGCTCAAATAAGCCTTTACCTTAATCATGTCTTTGGTTGGAATTCCTTCTGTTATACAAACAATGACTTGGATGCCTGCGTCAGCAGCTTCCATAATTGCATCGGCAGCAAAAGCCGGTGGTACAAAAATGATGCTGACATCTGCGCCTGTAGTTTTAACTGCTTCTTCTACAGTATTAAAAACAGGTTTATCTAAATGGCTTTGGCCACCTTTCCCTGGTGTAACGCCACCAACCACTTGGGTGCCATATTCTATCATCTGACCAGCGTGAAAAGTGCCTTCACTACCAGTAAATCCTTGCACAATAATTTTTGAGTCCTTATTGACTAAAACGCTCATATTTTACTCTCCGTTTGAGCCGGCAAAGTTATGGATTTAGATGAAAGAAACTACGACAGAAAGTGAATCCCTATCGAATGATACTTAGAACACCATTGATGGTTTCCCAGCGTCCAGTTTCTATGTTTCGGTAACGCACAATATACACGTAACTACCAATATGTGGTTCTTTCCCATTCACAGTTCCATCCCATTTTTCAATCGGATTATCAGAGAAGAAAACTTGTTCACCCCACGTATTAAATATCGTCATTGTATAACCCTGTACTTCTGCCACCATTCCGTTGATACCAAATAAATCATTAATTAAATCTCCATTTGGTGAGAAAGCAGTCGGTGCGTGTAAGAAGAAATCTAACTTCACATGAATATTACGCTCTGTTGTATCACTACACCCGTTTGCCGCAATGGCAATTAAGGTTGCAACATAGTCGCCAGGCTCTAAAGTATGATCTACGATCGCTCCTGAATGCGTTGTTCCATCGGTGATTGACCAATTAAATGTAATTGCATCTGCAGAAGACTCATTCACAAATTGAATCGCAGGCTCAAGTAAGCTTGGCTCCTCTGGATTAAAACTAAATGCAGCCACAGGTTTTGCCAAAACATCAATTGGATTAGCTAAAACAAGGGTGTCTCTACATCCAGCTGCACTCAATGCATCTACTGTTACAGTAAAACTTCCAGGCGTTTGATATACATGGGTCGGATTCATAACCGCACCAGTATTTCCGTCGCCATAATCAAAATTATACTGGGTAATTGTACCTGCCGCGATTGTTGAGTTATTGGTAAACGTGACTAACAATGGTTGACATCCAGAAATAGGATCCGCTACAATGTCAATCATCGGTAATGGTGCAATTGAGAAGCTTCTTGATACAGAATCTTTACATCCAAAAGCAGATGTAGCGATTAACTTTATTGAATACTCTGCTGGCGCCGCGAAGAATCTAGAAACCACGGATCCAGATGTTACCGTTCCATCGTCGTACGTCCAATCTTCACTTGAAATACTTCCACTTGTGATGGTTGAATTTGATGTAAATGTTGTGTTATCTCCAAGACAAGTATCTACATAGCTAAATCTAGGGGTTGGTAAAGGATACACTTCAACGTCCACGACTTTTGTTCCGGCACAACCCGTAGAACTAGTTACATTAAGTCGAAGGGTATTGGTTCCAACGGTAGTTGCTTTAATGATTGGCGTTTGTACTGTTGATTCAATTGTATTATTTAGATACCAATTGTTGCCAGTTATACTTTCACCTGCTTCAATTGAACTTGTGTTCACAGGCTCAAGGTTTTCTCCTACACAAACTGGAGATACTGTGAAATCGGCTGTCGGTTTAGCATAAATGTTGAATGAATCCAAATGACTCATTTTACAATTGTACTTAGTAACCGCATCTAAAGTAATTTCATATCTTCCTGTGGTTGCGTAGTTTAATTTAACTGTATCGCTTGTTTGCGTTGAACCGCCTACTGTCCAGTCCCATGATTTTACTGAATCACCATCGAGGTCAAGTATTGCTGCAATTTCTGCGTCGGTATTTTGACAGATACTCGGAATATTAAACCCAATGATTCTTGGATTGTAAATCGTTATAGACAACGTTGCAGTATCACGACATCCCTGATCAGAGACCGCGATAAGCTCTATATCTTTCGACCCTTTTGACGTATACTTCAGTTTAGCCGTATCGCTTGTTGAAGTAAATCCGTCATCCAAATTCCAAAACGACTGCGCCATAGTACCACCAGTAATGGTAGAGGTATTCGTAAACGTAATTGTATCTGATAAACAATTAGATGAGTAAGAGAAATCTGCACTTATGTTAGGATCCACCTGCACTTGTTTCGTTATTGAATCTCGACAGAGGGTATCTAGTGAGCCAACTAACGTCACGTCATACATACCGTCGTTTGCAAACTGATGATTTACATCCTTAGTGGTATACTCAACTGAATTTGGGAATTTCCATTTCCAGTCTTTCAATGTGCCTTTATCCGCTGTTGACGTATTGGTGAAATCAACTCCTAATTGCGCACAAGTATCTTTAAAATCAAAATCTAAAATGAATCGCGGATGTTTCAACAATGTGTCTTGGTGTGTCGCAACACAACCGCTATCTGTGGTCACAGTTAAGTGGGCGATGTATGTACCTGAGTCTTGATAAAAATGTTTAGGTGAAGCAAGTAAACTTGAATCTCCATCTCCAAACATCCACTTATTACTAGCAATACTTCCAGTTCGAACAGTGGAAGTATTCACAAACTCAGTACTGTCGAAGAAGCAAACATCTTCCACTGTAAAATCTGCTATGGGCAGTGGACTTATAGTAATAGTCCGTTTCATGGTATCGGTACATTGATGATCCGTTTTCACAATAAACCTGACATCAAACTGGCCAGAAGTATCGTAATAAAAGGACGAGTTGACTGCATACTTAGTGGAATTATTATGGAAAATCCATTGTCGCGAAATGATGTTATCATCTCCCTTTGCCTTACTTGAATCATAAAAATTCACAGTCGCTTTCTCACACAACAAGGTGTGACCGAAATCCGAAATAGGCTTGCTATTCACACGAACCTCCATGAGTGTTGAGTCATATGTAGAACAGCCGTCGAATAGTACTTTATACGCATATAGATATACTTTGTACGTTCCAGTATCTTGGAACATGTGCTTAGTAAACTGGGCCGTATCACGTGTACCGTCACCGTAATCCCAAATCCATTGGCTCACTTTGTACTCAGCTTGACCTTCAAATTCTGCTGAATCTCCTAAACAGATAGAGTTAATATCAGCTTGTTGTTCAGCCGAGTTTACCAACTCAATTTGAGCTGTCAAATCTCGAACGTTAGCTCCAGCCGAATATCCATATGATTCATAACCCGCAAATCCATAGGCAATAGCCAAAAATCCAACATCCGAAGACATTTGATGGTTTCCTTTAGTTACTGTGATTTGTGAGTAAGAGTAGTTTTGATATTTCGGCACCTTTGTAAAAGACGCCGTTTTTCCATCAATTCTAAATGAACTAATTCCTGAATTAGGTATTATCACATTGATGTAATGGTCCTCAATATCCTCATACTCAGATGAATAAACCGTAATTTGTTTTAGGGTCTGCTCAATAGGGTTCAATATCGTCATAGACGGATCACCGTCACCCCCACATTTTCGAGAAGTTTGGTACTGTGCCACACAAATAGGTTTACCCGCTAAAATGTATTTTGTTTGATCAACATCGTACAAATCATACCGCTCACCTGCGTTTAATGCCTTAACCGTAGGAGGCCCAGATTCATGTGTAATGATAATATTTGTGTTGTCTTCCGCCGCTACAATCCTGACATTGTCTACCTTACGTCCTTTGAACGGGATAGTAATAAATCGTGTTCCCCAGGATCTAGTCGGGTATAGTTGTTGGTATAAATTGTCTCTTGAATTCAGTCCACCACCAGGGCTACCACATAACAAATACGTATCACTACTTCCTGAAAACACAGCAACAGTTCTACAGTTTGAATTTGCTCCTGTATCAATAACTTCGATATGTGTTCCAGTTACGTCTTCTGTTGAACCCGAACTTTTTGCTCTTCCTTGATAACATTCACCAGCATCTAGTGTGATTTCATAACTTTTTCCTGCAGTACGATCTCCACTACTACCTGATAAGGTTACAGTTGGAGTAATTCTCACCTTCGTATCGTCTTTACTAGCGATAATCATAAACTGAGAACGACCACTGTTTTGCAGCTGTTCGTATGACATCGCATAGTATTCTTTACCAGTTGTTGGTGTCGGAAGTACCAAGGTGGCATCTGAACAATATTGATTGTAAATGTGTGAATATACTACGATTCGCTTGTTTGAAACCACATGAATACCTCGATCCTCAATACAATCAGAACAGGCTACATAAGCCGTGTTTGTTGGAATTTGTACTAAGGTCATTTGATTGGCAGTAACTGAAAAACTTGAAGACCAAGATTGACCCGGTACTGAAACCGTACCTGAGGTGTTTGAATCAGAAGTAATATACAAATACATTGACGAAGAATATCCGTTTCTGTGATTCATGTAACCAACCCAGAAGTCGGTGCCTTTGTTGGAACTGTTTTGTGCGAATGCGACATCTGTCGAGAATAGGAACATAACCAGAGCAAAAACTAAAACTGGTCTTAAAAATTTACACTTAACTACTGAAATAACGTACATAATTGGAAACGCCTTTACCATAATGCTAAATACTTTCAACTAAATTACTTTAACCCATAACAACGCAGAGTTTGCAGGGTTACCAAAAGTAATGATTTATTCACATTTTTTTAATATGTCAGGAATTGCTGACACTCAGAATACAAATCAAGTGTATATTCCTACTCATCAACCAATTATACTAAAAAAAAAGGGGCTATATTTCTTATAAAAGCAAATAAAGCTGCCAAATCTAAGATTTTACAAAATATATGAACCGAGAAATCTGCTAGAAACTCGGGTAAATGAAAAAATGTGCTCAGAAGTATCCAAATTACAAGTTTGGCCGTAGCCATTTTCTCACCTTTTCAAGAGGCTCATTTTTACGTTCGGCTATGCTTTCCAATTGGTCTTCACCAATATGTCCGACGGCAAAATACTTGCTTTCTTTTGGACCAAAATAATAACCAGAAACGGAAGCAGCAGGATACATCGCAAAGCTTTCTGTGAGTTCAGCGCCTATGTTTTGCTGCACATCCAAAAGATCCCAAATTTTCTGCTTTTCAGTATGATCCGGACAAGCAGGATAACCAGGAGCTGGTCTGATGCCTTGGTACTTTTCACGAATTAGCAATTGGTTGTCGAGAGATTCATTCTCAGCATAACCCCACTCAACTTTACGTACTTGCTGGTGCAAATACTCCGCAAATGCTTCTACCAAGCGATCTGCCAATATTTTAACCATTATGGAATGGTAATCGTCGTGATCTTTTTCGTATTCACTCGCCAAATCTTGCGCACCGTGAATGGTCACCGCAAAACAACCCATATGTCCGTTTTTTCCTTTTGGTGCCACAAAATCCGACAACGCCAAATTCGGTATTCCATTCCCCATTTTCCTTTGTTGACGCATAAATTCGAAGGACGCCAACGCCTCACCATTTTCCCCAAAGGTGTGCACCGTATTTAAGTTTGATTCAGCTTTAAACAAGCCAGAAACTCCTTTTGCTTCAAATGCTTTATCTGCAACAATCTGATTCAAAATCGCCTTCGCCTCAGTAAAAAGTTTAGTCGCTTCTGCTCCTACTACTTCATCTTCCAATATTGCTGGATACTTCCCAGCCAATTCCCAAGCTCTAAAAAATGGTGTCCAATCAATAAATGGAATCAATTCTTCAATAGTCGGTCGCCAGGTTTTGACTTGATAATTTTTAGGCGCCGGCAAATCATGGTTATCCCAGTTAATTTCTAATCTGTTCTTGTTGGCTTGCTCAAACGTCAATATGGATTTAAGTTCTTGTCGTTTCTCATGTTCAACTGCCAGTTGTGCATAGGATCCCTTATATTCTAAAAACGTTTTTTCTGAATTGTCCGACAACAAAGATCCTACCACAGGTACACTACGTGATGCATCTAATACATGTATCACCGCATTGGAATAAGACGGTGCAATTTTTACTGCGGTATGAATACGTGAAGTTGTTGCACCACCAATAAGCAGTGGTGTTTTCATTCCGATTCTTTCCATTTCTTCAGCTACATCAACCATCTCATCTAAGCTCGGTGTAATTAATCCACTAAGACCAATTACATCAACGTTCCTCTCCTTTGCTGTGGTTAAGATTTTATCCATCGGCACCATCACACCAAGGTCAATGATTTCATAATTGTTACACGCCAAAACGACACCCACAATGTTTTTACCGATATCATGTACATCGCCTTTAACTGTCGCCAACAATATCTTCCCTCGAGTACTTCCCGCTTTTTTCTCTTTTTCTAAATAAGGCAATAAGTAGGCAACCGACTTTTTCATCACCCTAGCACTTTTTACGACTTGAGGTAAAAACATTTTACCTGAACCAAATAAATCACCAACGATATTCATTCCATCCATTAATGGCCCTTCGATCACTTTTAAAGGAGAGTCAAATTGTTGTCTCGCTTCCTCCGTATCCTCGTCGATGTAATCAGTGATTCCTTTAACCAAGGCATGTTTCAAGCGCCCTAACACATCTTCTTGTCGCCAAGCATCGTCTTTAACTAAAACCTTCCCTTTTTGCTTCACTGATTCTGCAAAATCAACAAGTCTTTCTGTTGAATCCGGTCTTCGATTAAACAAAACGTCTTCTACTCGCTCAAGCAATTCTGGTGCAACTTCATCGTACACTTCAATCATTCCGGCATTCACAATGCCCATATCCATTCCAGCCTTAATAGCATGATATAGAAAAGCCGTGTGCATAGCTTCCCGAACGGCATCGTTTCCTCTAAATGAAAATGAAATATTACTAACCCCACCACTCACTAAAGCGTGGGGTAAGTTTTCTTTTATCCACTTGGTCGCCTTAATGAAATCTATTGCGTAGTTATTGTGTTCTTCGATTCCTGTAGCGATTGCTAATATGTTAGGGTCGAAAATGATGTCATGAGGTGGAAAACCGACTTTCTCAACTAGAATATCAAAACTCTTTTTACAAATTTCTATTCTCCTTTCATAGGTATCGGCCTGACCTTTTTCATCAAACGCCATTACTACAGTGGCAGCACCAAATCGTTTGATAATTTTTGCACGTCTAACGAATTCTTCTTCGCCATCTTTTAAACTAATCGAATTCACAATTCCTTTGCCTTGCAAACACTTTAGTCCTGCTTCAAGAATCTCCCATTTCGAAGAATCTAGCATCACAGGAACGCGTGAAATATCAGGTTCAGCAGCAATTAGGTTCAAGAAATTGACCATGGCTTCTTTGCCATCAAGCATGCCATCATCCATATTGATGTCAATAACTTGAGCACCGTTTTCAACCTGTTGTCGTGCAACGGAAAGCGCTTCATCAAATTTGTTGTTTAGAATGAGCCGGGCAAACTTCTTTGACCCAGTGACATTGGTTCGTTCACCAACGTTTAAGAAATTTAAGTTCTTTGTAACGTTAAGTGGCTCTAATCCGCTCAGACGTAATATGGATTCGTGTTTCTTGCTCATAACTATTTTGTATCAAGAAACCGTTCTAGAATTGGTATCTATTCAGCCAACAGGCTGATAGGATGTAGCACCTTGTCTTTCAAACAGGTTGCCAAGACTTCACAGGACCTATTCCCTCCGTCTTTCTTGATAACGCGGCAAAAATAAACATTTCCGATTGATCAAAAAAAAGCCCCGACACAATGTGTCGAGGCTTGAATTTATTCAATTAGGGTAAATTATCGAATCAGAGTTACAGTACCACTTACAGGCTCTCCTACTTCGCCATTTTCTGGGCGGTTTTTCAACTTATAGTTGATTACGTAGAAGTAAGTACCTGCAGGACACTTGGTTCCTTTATTCATGATTGTTCCATCCCAACTGATGGCAGGATCATTTGTCTTAAATACAAGCTCTCCCCATCGGTTGTAGATATCAATTTCATATTCTTCCCATCCTTCAATATCAATTACAAACTGATTGTTCAAGGCATCTTCTTCATCTGGAGAGAAGACGTTATAAGGAATGAATTTGATAAAGAAATCATTCTCAATTGTTTTACAAATGGTGTCGGTACATCCAATATCGTTAGTTGCAATTAAGCAAATAGCGAATGTGCCTACCGTTTCACCCCAGTTGTAGCAAATCTGTTCGTTGATATCATCCGTGTATTCAATGGTTGTATCACGCGTTTCGGTTTCAATATGCCACTCGTACGTTTTCGCACCTTGAGAGGTATTGGTGAAACAGAAATCAGGCTTGTCCTTATCGATGATATCGAAATCAGCAGTTGGCGTGATTACGGTTACATAACCCGTATCAACATCCTGACATCTAGGTCCAAAGTCCCCGACCGGTAGGTCGTAATTTGGTATCAGTTCGACTGTGTACGTGCCGGTTGCTTTATAGCTATGGCTCACAACATTAACTGGGTCATTCCTCGTTGCGGTGTCTCCATCGCCAAACGACCATTGGTAATACTTGTAAATCGTATCAGAATTACTTGTAAACAACACTTCTTGGTTCGGACAAACAATGGTATCCGAGATTTCTAATTTAGCTGGGGCAACTGGCCTTACAACTACTTTAATCTTTCTTGGAATTTTACCATCTTTTGTACTTGTGTCAGGGAATACTCTGAAACATCTGTTTGCAGATCCTTCAATGGTATCTTCCATCCACATCAGTAGTACGAAAGTTCCGGTATCAAGATACTGATGCTTCAAGATCTTGTTAGGGTCTGTAGTTGATGACGTATTGTTAATAGTATCTCCCCAGTTTACAATCCAACTTGGATTATACATTGGGTCGGCACTAATATTGGCTAATGCTACTGAGTCACCGACACAAATAACAATGGAGTCTTCTCCCCAAACACTACCACCATCAAACTCAAATCTTGGTTGCGGTCCTTCGATATAAATCTGTTTCTCAACGGAGTCTGTACAACCTAGTAAGGTGTAAATTTTCAACTTAACTGTAAACCAACCACTTGAGGTATAATCATGTGCAGGGTTTTTCAATACACTTCTTGTTGAACCATCACCAAAGTCCCACTCATACCAAACCACGCTATCACATGGCTCATATACACCGTTAGGACATGTATCACGACCTCTACATGGATCGAATACGATTGATGAGTCGAAGAAGTTTATGATACCATCACATGGATCACCACTTGCTCCTTGGTTTGTTTCAAAGTTTGCTTTAGCTCCAGTTACGAAAGCTGTAATAAATGCTGTATCTGTACATCCAATAGAGTCACGACTTGCCACAGCAATTACGTACTCACCTGGATTATCGTACTGATGGAAGAAAGTAATAGATCTGTTGAAATCATCAACTCCATCACCATAATCCCAATCAACAGATTTGATTTCTAGTTTACTGTTCGCATAACGTACCGGATCTTCCCAGAATTTACGAGGGTCAATTGGGTAGTCATTCGGGAATGCATCATCCCCATATTGCCAGTATCTAATACTATCGTATAACTGGTGTAAATCATCTTTACAAACTGCTTCATTTAACAATTCAAAGCGGTTTAGATAACCAACGTTCAACAGTTTCGCACCACTCTTCTCACAACCTACTCGGTTGTTCAAGAATATACCTGGCACCATTGGTCCGTTAGAATTCACCCAGAAAGTATCTTTCTTGGTTGGATCACAGAAATTC
>Ga0055584_100000947_pt1 | contig 28017 bp, 26 predicted proteins | sample OSDHelmetaG_FD_58716 | JGI IMG/M metagenome (GOLD analysis project Ga0055584, IMG submission 58716) | Pelagic marine sediment microbial communities from the LTER site Helgoland, North Sea, for post-phytoplankton bloom and carbon turnover... | ecosystem: Environmental > Aquatic > Marine >... | reverse complement strand
GTCTTGCGCATCGCCATCTAGCGCGCCTTTCCATTCCACTTTGATGCTCATCTCCTCACGGCCGTCGGTGCGTCGCACAATGCAAACGTATTCACCATTCGCGTGTGGCCAGCGCTGCAACAAACCAGCGATAGCCGTTGGGTAGACATTGATGCCCCGCAGTTTGACCATGTTGTCGCTGCGCCCAAGAAAGCCGCGAGTACAACGTAGCGGACCTAGCATCTCATCGCCCCACGCGGTGATATCTTGCGTGTCAAAGCGAATGATTGGGTAGACGCAGTCTTTGAACAACACCGTGACACACTGGTTGCCGCTTGCCCCTGGCGCGACGGTGTTGCCGGTATCCGGATCAAGCAGCTCCAGCAGGTGAGCATCCTCGTAGACCACCAGCCCCTCGATGCCAGGGCACGCGGCGGCAACCACCCCAGTATCACCAACTCCATACCAATCGTGCACAGGAACGCCGCCCCATGCAGCTGATAGTGCTTGCGCCCGATCGGCAGGAATGTGTCCGCTTAGCATGCGCACCTTGAGGTCGCGGCCTGGCTCCAAGCCGAGCCCGCGAGCCACTTCGGCAAGCCGCAGGAGGTAATCAGCGAAGCCGACCAGTACAGTCACACCAAAATGCGCCATCAAGCGCACTTGTTGCTCTGACGGCATGTCAGCGCCGGTTCCCGGCGTTAACATCAAAGCACGCGTAAAGTGAGTGACAGCCTCCCTTACATAGTGGCCACCATTGACCATGCCAAAGCCGTAGACCGAATGCACTATGTCGTCATCACGTAGGCCGTGCATGCGGTAGGTGCGCGCCAACAGTACGTTTTGTACTTCCCGGTCGAACGCGCCAAAGATAAGCGGCTGAGGGTCACCGGTTGTACCGCTAGTGGTGTGAAAAATGACTTGGCGACGCGCTTCACCGGCAAGGTCATCCATGCCGTGAAAATCGCCAAATGGTGGATGCTCCGCAACGCTTTGCATCAAATCTGATTTAGTAAAAGCGGGAATCAACGCGACGTCATCGAGCGTTTTGATCGCGCCCGGTTCCAAGCCTGCCGCGCGCCAGCGACGTGCGTAAAACGGGATCTCCCAGGCGCGCTTCACCACGCGCAGAAATCGCCTTGTTTGTAAGTCTTTGAGCGCATCTACGCTGAGGCTAACGATGTTCTGCTCAAACGCTGAACCAAGCGGATATTCAGACACGACTCGGCCAGGGTCCGCTTCACTGAAATAGTCACTCACAGTTATTGGAATTCACTTTGTAAGTTGACCGCGCGACGACACGGCCAAGGGATCAAGTCACAGAACACCCAGTGTTAGGGCACAGTATCGATGCCGACCGCGCGGCGCTTACTCTTGCAGCCGCTCATAAACCTGCACCGTTTTCACGTCGCGTTTATACACCTTGAAATCGATTGTGCCGCCAGAGGCACGTTTGCGAATCTGCACCGCGTCACCGGAAACTCCAAGTACTTGGCCATCGTGCGTACGCCCATCCTTCGTTATCAACTTTACCCGGGAACCAATTTGGCCACCCAGAAAGTCGAAATCCGTATCTTGGAAGGCAAACTTCGTCGCAGACCTTCGCACCGGTTTTTTCGGCTCAACATCGTCGTCGGACGTTTGCGTAGCGCTGCTTGGCGCGACGCTAGAGCTAGTCCTGTTCGAGCTACCGCTGCTGCTGGTGGTGGTGGAAACTGAATTACTAATATTGTTGTCGAAACTACTGCTTTGCTGCGCTCGTGACGGATCCATCATTTCAACCATCGCCGCCATTGAATCCCAGTAGGCCAATACTATGCCTACGGCCATAACGCCCGACACCAAACTCACCAAGCAACCCGCGCGCGCCTCATCCCAATACTTGATCGCGAAAACGATACATATCGGCCAGATGAAAAAGATACCAAGTCCCCACCACACGCTCCGCTTAAAGCCTGCAATTAGTAACAAGACCCAGCCGATAAGTCCGACTATCGACGCGATCCCGTAGACAATCGTGAACACGGTATCCATAAGTGTTTCCTTTACCTATTGCTACAACATCTGATGCTATCGAGCGCCTCGATACGAGTGACCCGAAGCGGGTACTGTTAGGATGGCTCTGCCTGTAACAACTGTAGCAGTTTCGCGGCGCTACGGACCTTGCTCAAGGTCTCAACTACAGCAATCACCGTGTCAGCGCAATTGTCCACGTCAACGATCGGATCACGGGCGCGGCGAAGGTTTTTGCGAAGTTTTTCGATATACGCGGCTCTCAGCATCGGGCTAGCTGGATTACCATAGATAGCACTTAGCGTCAGTTCGTGTCGACTACCGTCGCGCAGATTAACCACTACGCGAATTGGGGTCAGCGCGTTCGGATCGGTGTTGCCATCAATAACCACGTCGACCCGCGCTGCGAGCTCCAAGGTCGCCGCGTTAACCAGTGCGGTGGCGGAGAAATCCTCCGGCTGTACGTCACCACCCAACAAAGCTACGGCGGTCACATACGGCGCACACAGTCGCGCATAGTTAACATTCATATCCGCGCGCACCGGGCGCCCGACTAAACGCTGGGTTAATGGCGGTACAAATGCACTCACGCTCGCTACGGCGCTCGCATTAAAGCCAAATTCACGGCGCATACTCAAACACGCATCGACGATCCCATGGGTAGCACGGCCGCTTGGAAACGGCTTATGTGCAACCTCCTCGATGCGCCAATCATGCCCCAAAGAATTCAACACCGGCTCGAGGTCGTACGCGCCTTCAAATAGCGCAAAAAATCCGAACGGTCCTTGCAGCGAATCTTGTGGGCCAACGATCCCAGCCGCGGCCATGTCGCAGCTGACAAGCGCGTTACGGGCGTTAAAACCCACCTGCATCGCGAGCACCGCTGAACCTTCGATATGTGCCTGCATGGTGCCGCTAAGCTGACCGAGCAAAATGCCTACGGCGTTGCGTGCGCGTTCGATGCTAAAACCGCGCAATCTAGCGACCGCCATGGTTGCTGCAAATGCACCCGCAGTGCCCGGTCTAAAGAAGGACAGAGGCGCAGCGCTGGCAATCCCGAGCCCGGCCGCCACATCGATAGCGAGTGTGATCGCGACTTCTAACTCTTCTCCAGAAACTTCCGTACCGGCAGCGTGTAATTGCCAAACGGTTGCCGTGATGGCGCCCAACATAACTGCCATCGGATGCACCACAGCAAGCTCGTGGACGCAATCGTACTCTGAGTTATGAATCTGATAAGCGTTCATGAAGGCTGCGGCTGCCGGTGCCAGGCGCACATTCGTTCCAAGCACACCCGCTACGCCGACACCGTCTTGAGCGCGGTACATTTCTAATAGCGCATCGACGTGCGGGCCGCTGCTGCCATTGACGCCAACGCCGAGACTGTCGAGCACAAACTTGCGGGTCGCCGCACGCGCGCGTTCGGGCACGCGTGCGCCTGGTGTGCACAGCACATGATCGAGCATTACTCCAAGACCATCTACCTTGCTCATGTGCGCATCTCCGGTGCGGGAAAGGCCTGAGTGTAGGCCTTTGCGATGTCGAGTCGGGTCGCAATCCAAACGTTGCTACGGTTGCGTACGTGTTGTATAAATTTTTCGAAGTAGCCGATCCGCCCAGGCCTACCAATGATGCGTAAATGGACACCGAGCGACATCATCCGCGGACTGTCGCGGCCCTCTGCCAGCAGCCACTCGAAGGTATCAATCGCATACTCCAGCCACGCCGCGGGTGTCAGCGATGGCGCAGTCCACATCTTCATGTCGTTACTATCCAGCGCGTAAGGCAATACCAGCATTGGCGGCGTGACGCTGGTGTCCCAAAACGGCACGTCGTCGGAATAGTCATCCATGTGGTAGCTAAATCCAGCTTCCGCGAGCAGTTGGCGGGTGCGCGGTGTATGCATGTAGCGCGACAACCAGCCGCTTGGCGCGGTGCCTACGGTATTCCTGATCGACTCAAAAGCATCTTGGATAAAGCGCCGTTCGGTCTGCTCATCCATGCGGTCTTGGGTAACCCAGCGCCAGCCGTGACTACATGCTTCATGTCCATCCGTAGCAATAGCTTGAGCCAACTCAGGCGCGCGCTCGAGGCTCAAGGCAGCGGCAGTGAAGGTCGCGGGGATCTGGTACTCACGCAACAAGCGCAGCACCCTGGGAGCACCGGCGCGAATACCGTAGCGATAGTTGCTCTCGTTACCAAAATTACGTACTGCGCGCTTCAAGTGGATACCGAGTTCATCCACTGGGTCAGGGCCACGATCGCCATCTGCAATAGTGAGTTCAGAGCCTTCTTCGACGTTGACGACGATAGATAGCGCAAGATTGGCCCCGTTTGGCCAGGGAGTAGAGACAGTCATAACAGCGTTAGCACTCGGTCAGGGTTGATTTGACGCGCACGACGATACACCAATCCACGCGAACTCGTCGCCCTCGCGCAAATCGCCATAGAAGCGCAAGTTCGCTGTGTTTGTGACTAACCCAGCGCTGAATCTTGTGCGCGGGCGCTAGCGCCGTGAAGTAAGTCCACCACCCGCTCAAGCGCGGCTTCACCAGCCGCATTGGGCACAGACAAAGTCTCAACAACCCACACGTCTGCGTGCCAGTTTGGATCAATCTTCACTGCATCCTTCTCGGTCACCAGCAATGGTTTGCCGGGTGCAAAGTCTAGGTCTTTACGCACAAAATGATGGTGATCCGGGAAGGCACGCGACTCGAGCTTAAACCCGGCCGTGCGCAGGCTGTCAAAAAATGAACGCGGGTGGCCGATAGCGGTGATTGCAGCGACATCCCAACGACACCAATGTGCCAGCGCGACCGCGCTCGCATCTGCGACCTCGTTGCGCGACGCGTCGATTCGCTCTGCGTGTCCGTCGTTCGGCGCTTGGCTAAGCCGCCGTAACATCGTCGCTTGCAACACAAAACCGGCACGTCCATCTTCAGGATCCTTAAACATCACTGCGTCGACATCACGTAGACGTCGCTCCGGCTCACGCAGTGGACCGGCTGGTAACAAGCGAGCGTTGCCAAAACCAAACTTTGCAGCTACTACGGCCACTTCCGCATCGCGTTTGAGTCGGTAATGTTGTAGGCCGTCGTCGCTGATCAAAACATCAACCAGGCAGTGTTTGAGCAGCGCTTGCCCAGCCGCGATCCGGTCAGGACCAGCCGCCACTGTCAGACCGGTAAGGCGCGCTAGCATCACCGCCTCATCGCCTACTAGAGTCACAGGCGTTGCCGCAGTCACGATAATCGGCCATTGCTGCGCTTGGCCACCGTAGCCCCGACAAATAATACCGACCCGCAGCCCGCGGTCCTGGCAGCGTTGCGCAAACAATCGTACCAAAGGAGACTTACCGCTGCCGCCGGTAGTGATATTGCCGATAACCAACACGGGTACCGGCAAGTTAACGCTTTCAAACCAGCCTTTGCGATACGCGTAACGACGAGCGCTTGCGCACAGGCCGAACAGGGCCGCTAGCGGCAGTAACAGCCGACTCAACCAAGCGTCGGGGTCGCGCCAAGCGGCGCTGAGCGTGCGTGCAACACGCGGCCCCAGCACGCCTATTGCGCAGCGCGTGCGCTGGTCGGAAAACGCAAACGTACCAGGCCAAGTTGGCGCGCAGCATCCATGACCTGAACCACAGATTGATGTTGTGTTCCCGCATCAGCATGAATGACCACGGGCTCATCCTTGGTGCCGTCCAAGGCATCGCTCATCGCGCGTTTCAGCGTTTCTAGTTGCGTATTAATGAGCTTGACGCCATTAACGAAAAATCGACCTTGAGCGTCGATGCTCACGGTTAGCTTGGAGTCAGTCGCTGGGCTCGCATCGGCACTCGATTGCGGTAGCTCGATCGACAACTCCGATTGACGGTCGAAGGTAGTAGAGACCATGAAGAAAATAAGTAACAAGAATACCACGTCAATAAGTGGTGTGAGGTTGATGTCCATACTCTCGCGTCTAGTGCGCCGCAACTTCATCGTTAGCGCCCGATGCTACGGTTGCCATGCAACACTTCAACCATCTTCAGCGCTTCTTGCTCCATCATAATGACAAGGTCGTCGACGCGGCGTTGGAAGTGTCGGTGAAACAACAAACTCGGGATCGCCACTGAAATGCCCGCTGCAGTGGTGATAAGTGCTTGCGAAATGCCATCCGCCAGAACCTCCGGATTGCCAACGCCTTGCACGGTGATCACAGTGAAGACCTTAATCATGCCGATTACTGTGCCTAATAAGCCGATCAGCGGCGTGATGGCGGCGACAGTACCTAAGGCATTCAAATACTTTTCGAGGTCGTGCACGACATGTCGCCCGACCTCCTCTATCGCTTCCTTCATGATTTCGCGTGGCGCGGCTCTGTTCGCGAGCCCAGCCGCGAGCAAGCGGCCTAGCGGCGAGCCACTTTGCACCGTACGAATTTTTGCGTCATCAAGCGCATTCGCTTTCGACCATTCCCAGACCTTCATGACCAGGCCTTCAGGCGCGATGCGTCGCGCTTGCAGGGTCCAAAAACGTTCAACGACGATGGCGAGCGCCACGATCGAACACAATAGGATTGGCATCATGAGCCAACCGCCTGCCTTGACCAATTCCAGCACCGGGCATTCCCCTCGAGATTCGCGGTTGCTAATCTAACAGACGCCACCCACAGCGTCGAAAGCAGTGTACCTGCGGGGTTTCAAGCGAGGTCCATTTCCGATATCTAATTTCTGACAGCCTTTGCACTATCCGCGACATTGCGAGCATGCCAGTAACGACGCCTGCTTTGCGCGTACGTCCAGAAGCTTAGGCGCGTGTCTGACATCTGCACACCGATGGCACCATCAAGGGCAGTATTGAGCATACGCACGCCGTGACGCTCGAAGCGCTGACGAACCTGCGCATGCGGCATGCCAAAGCGATTGCCGGCACCACTAGAAAACACAACTATCTGCGGCGCGACAGCCTCAATGAAGCTTGCCGTCGAAGAGGTGCGACTGCCGTGATGTGCGGCCACCAGAATTTGCGATGCCAGCGAGCGTCGCGCTGCCGCGACGATGGCAGCTTCGGCCGTCGCCTCTATATCGCCTGGCAGCAACAGCGCCTTGGACCCGGTACGAACCTGCAGGACACAAGAGCGGTTGTTGCGTGATCCACGGTAGCCTCGATGAGGATGAAGGATTTCGAATTGCACGCCATCCCACTCCCAACTTTGGCCGCGGACACATTTGTGAATATCGGCATTCTTCGGCAGGTGACGTCCGCCGTCACCTCGGCGCATCGTCACCGGCCAGTCTGCCAGTAGCGCCGGCACACCGCCGGCGTGGTCACTATCCGCATGCGAGATGATCAAAGTATCAAGTGTTTGCACGCCTAGTGCGCTCAGGCTTGGTCCGAGTTGCTTCGCCACTAAGGACCAGCCAGGTCCGCCGGGTCCGGTATCAAATAGAAGCGCGTGCCGCCGAGTTTGCACTAGCACCGCAAGCCCCTGACCTACGTCAAGAACCGTAGCCCGAATCTCGCCATCAGCTGGCTGCTCGTGGCTAGCGTAAATGGCGGGCAACCACCATAAGCAAGCTATCGCCCGCCCAGGAAGACGACTAATCAACAACACCGAGCCGCCGGCCGCGAACCACAGCGCGGGGTCGGTCATATTCAAGTTATCGACCAAACCAAATGGCAACTCGGCGAGGCCTCGTAGCAGCCACAGCATCATCGCGAGCAGTTCAGCCCCAAAATGTAACAACGCTACGCCCAAAGTCGTTGAGCCCAGCAGTGCAACCGTGCCTAGCAGCAACAAGGGCACTATCACCAGCCCTACCAGCGGGATAGCAAGCAGATTTGCGATAAACCCAATAACCGCGACTTGTCCAAACAAGCTCAGAGTCAAAGGCGCCAACGCAATGGTCGCTACCCATTGCGCACGCATCATGACAAGCCACCGAGGTCCGCCAGCAAGCCCTTGTAGCGCGAATATCAACGCAGCCACAGCTCCGAAGGACAACCATGCGCCGCCTTCTAAAACAGTTGTAGGCGCACAAATGACCAACACCACAAGCGCCATGCCAAATAGGCTGGCGGCAGGCAAACGCCGGCGTAACCACAGCGCCAACATCGCAACGCTCACCATCACCAGCGCGCGCTGCGTAGACACAGCAAGTCCGGCCATCAGCGCATAAGCGAGAGCCCCGGTTACAGCCGCTATGGCGCCAGCGCGCTGGCTGGCGAGATGCTCAGGAAGCCGTCCCAAGTGTCGCCACACAAACGCCACCCCGCCAAATGCTAACAACGCGACCAAGCCAATGTGCAGACCGGAAATCGCCACCAGATGGGCCGTCCCGGTAACCCGCAAAAGCTCGCGCTGCTCGGGGCTAATTCCAGCGCGTACACCAAGCACCAATGCGCGCACCAAGCCGCTCGCAGAATGCTCAGCCAAGATAGTCCGCAGGCGCGCGTCAAGCGCACCACGCAGCGCTATCACCGAGCTGGCCTCGGTGCTAATTAGCTCGGCTCGGTGGGGATCGCGCACGTATCCAGAGACATAAATCCCGCGACGGAACCAGTAGCCAACCGAATCCACTCCACCCGGATTTAGATAACCACGCACCGGTCGTAGGCGCACAACTAGACGCCACCGTTGACCCGCGCGTAGCTGCGTTTGCGCAGGTGGCTGGTACCATCTCAGTCGCGTCGTAAATTGCGCATGTCCGGCGCCTGGCGCTACCCGAAAGTTAAATATTCGTACCCGCCCTAAATCCTGCACGAGGCTCACGATCTCGCCTTCAAACAGATGGTCCCCGGCCAGCGTACGCACCTCCTCGGCCGCGGCCAGTTGCACATGCGCATGCAGACTTGCCCACAGGAATGCGCCAGCGAAACTGATGATTAGCCGCCATTTAGCGCGCCGCCACCACAACACCGGAGCTAAAGCGAGCCACTGCACCCACATCGGGTCAGGCAGAATCGCCAGCAACTGCAACGCATAACAACCGAATGCGAAGGCGAGCGCATTTGCGACTATCGACATGAAGCGCAAGGCATGTAGCATTCGCCGTCAACAGCGCTTCGCACGCTCGCTGTCCGACCCAGCCGGGAATGGGTCTGCCAGCGGCGATTGAAATATCTACGAAGCCAAACTTGGTCTAACTTTCTGGGTCTAAACGGACTGAGCATGCCAAACCTACACCGCCTGCGGGCGTCGAATTCGTTCAGAGGATAGTAATGCCGAGACGCTTTCTGAGGCGATATCTACCGAGCCCTGCATCTGTACGCGGAGACCGCACCTTAAGTAGGCTGTTCGGAGCGTGGCTGCATAATCCGAACTTGTGGATACTGAATCGCGGTTCGATTACCCGTGCAATTGCGGTTGGACTATTCATGGCCTTTGTCCCAGTGCCATTTCAAATGGTGTTGTCTGCCGGTGCAGCAATTTTGATAGGTTGTAATTTGCCGGTCGCAGTCGCCATGGTTTGGGTCACGAACCCATTGACCATGGGGCCAATTTTCTACTTTTCGTATCGCGTTGGCGTGGTGATTCTTGGCGACACAGTTAAGGCAGTAGAATTCGAAATATCTTGGGATTGGCTCACACACCAACTGTCGGAAATTTGGGAGCCGTTTTTATTAGGGTGTTTCGTGATGGGCATCGCGTGCGGCACCCTTGGCGCCCTTGCATTTAACGGCGTATGGCGCCTGCACGTGATCAACAGCTGGAAAGCCCGCCGACAACGCCGCGATAATTCAGCCTAGATAAAAGGCAAGCAATTGGACCCGAGCCAAACACGACCCATTGAAGTTGCTCAGTTAGCGCGTGCCTAGCGTCTCACTCACTGGGTGTGCAGTTGTAGTCCACCATCGACGAGCTCGTACACGCGCTCCATGCGGTGTGCCAGCTGCACGTCGTGGGTTACAACCACTAAGGCCGTTTTCGATTCTGCGTTAATCTCAAGCAGCATCGCAAAGACTTCATCAGCAACGCGCCGATCCAGATTACCGGTCGGCTCATCAGCCAGTAGGCAGCCAGGCCGTGTTACCACGGCGCGCGCAATTGCTGCACGCTGGCGCTCGCCGCCAGAGAGCTCACCCGGCTTGTGCGCTAAGCGTGATTGTAAGCCTACCCGGATCAATAGCTCGGTAGCGCGTCGCTCCGCTTCGGCAGGCTTCATGCCACCAATTACCAACGGCATCGCCACATTTTCAACTGCGGAAAATTCAGCTAGCAAGTGGTGAAACTGATAAATAAAGCCCAGCTCTTTATTGCGCAGGTGACTTCGTTCGACCTCGCTGAGAGTCACTAGATCCTTGCCTGCGACGCACACTTCTCCCGCGCTTGGCGTATCGAGACCGCCGAGAATTTGTAGCAATGTGCTTTTGCCAGAACCCGAAGTGCCAATTATCGCGATCCGCGCGCCGCTTTTGACCTCAAGCGAAACATCGCGCAGCACGGAGACGCTCAAGTCGCCTTCTTCGAACCTCTTGTGCACGTTTGCACACCGGACCGCCACCTCACTCATAGCGCAGCGCCTGCGCCGGATCCGTGCGCGATGCTTGCCACGCTGGATAAATCGTCGCGATAACCGTCAACACAAACGCAACTGCCGTTACGGCATAAACATCAGGCCAACGCAAATCCGACGGTACCTGAGTGATGTAGTAGATATCCGCAGGCAAGAATTGGGTGTTAAACAACTCCTCAATGCGCGGCACCAAGGTCTCAACATTGAGCGCGAGCCCAATGCCTCCAAGTGCGCCGAGAAGCGCACCGATGAGACCAATCACGAATCCCTGCACGATAAATACGCCCATCACGCGCCGGGGCGTCAATCCTAAGGTCCGCAAAATGGCGATATCAGCTTGTTTATCTGTGACAACCATAATGAGCGTCGAGACGATATTAAATGCCGCCACGGCGACGATCAGACTGAGAATAACGAACATCACCGTTTTCTCCGTCTTCAAGGCTTTGAAGAAATTTGCATGGTGTTGGGTCCAATCAGTCACATAAAACAGCCCACCGAAGGTTCGTGCGACCTCGCGACTGATGCTGCGCGCTGCGTACAACTCATCGACTTTGAGACGCAAACCACTGACCTTGCCTTGCAATCGAAATAGTTTCGCAGCGTCTTGCATGTGCACCAGCGCAAGGGAGTTGTCGTACTGGCCATGATCAACGCGAAAAATACCAGCAACGGTGAACCGACGCAGGCGTGGCAGAACCCCCGCAGGCGTTACCTTGGCCTGCGGTGCAACCAATGTGACCTTGGTACCGAGACGCGCGCCAAGCGCGTTGGCAAGGCCGCGGCCCAGAATTATCCGGTAACGACCTGCCTCGAGATCCTTGAAGCTGCCCTCTTCCATGAAACTCGCGACTTCCGACACCTTTGGCTCTTCCAATGGCTCGATGCCACGGACCATGGTGCCGCGCACCGCTGCGCCTAGCGTCAACATGGCTTGCCCATCGACATACGGGGCAACGCCGACAACACGCGGATGCGATTGCGCCAGTTTTGCCTGTTCGCGCCAATCGACCAGCGTACGATCAAGGCCGGTTATCGTTGCGTGTGAGGCCATACCCAGAATACGGGTACGCAGTTCGAGCTCGAATCCGTTCATCACCGATAGCACGGTTATCAGCGCCGTAACGCCAAGCGCGATCCCGAGCATGGAGGTCAAACTGATGAAGGAAATAAAGCGACTACGACGCTTCGCACGCGTGTAGCGCAAGCCAATACAAATCTCGAGGGGAGCAAACATGGCGCGGATTAAAGCACAGCGATGTGGCTAAGGGGATGAAAACTTATGGCGCATATCTGACACGCTCACCCGAGAGCTGTCCATTCACCATTACCACCCCCATCTAGCGGGTCACTCGATTGCGCAAATAAACCGGTTGGGCGGCTTGTGCCGAGACCACTTCCCCGCGCGCGAACGCCACCGACGCCAAGGCTAAAACATCACGCGCATGCGGCAATAGCTCGGCGTAGGTTTGAGCAATTATGGCGCTCGCTGACGCGGGGACTTGGTCGAGGTATTCTGCCCAGCCGCTTCCTACGGCGGTGTAACTTGCTACCGACCCGGCCAGCTCAATTGCGGCCATGGGCCTGACGCACTCATCACTGAAAGCCTTAGCATTGCCAACAGCGGCAACCGTATACGCGCCAAAATAGACCTCGCTCATGCGTGCATCTAAGGCAACTGCAAAATGTTGGCCGCCAAACTGCCTGTGCGCCCCATGCGCCAAAGCCGCCAGTGTAGAGACTGGCACCACCGGCAATTCACAGCCCAAGGCTAAACCTTGCACCACCGCAGTTGCGATGCGTACGCCAGTAAATGAGCCAGGTCCGCAGCCAAACGCAAGCGCATCCAGATCATGCACGCGCAAGCCTGCATCGCTCAGCACCTCGCGCACAAAGCCAAGCACTAAATCCGCGTGCTGGCGCGGTTCCTCGGCATCGCGCACCCATATATTCTGGTTGTCGCCAAGCGCTACGCTGCAGGCATCGGATGCGGTTTCAATCGCGAGAATACGGCTCATAAACTCCCTTCGGATACGGCACTTGTGGCGAGAAAAGCGGCCGCCTGCGCGCCGTCTTGCGTGATCGGCATGGTCGGCAGGCTGCGCAAAAACACCCGACCATAGCCTTTGTCAACCAAACGCGGATCGCCCAACACCAAGACCCCGCGGTCGCGCCGCGAGCGGATCAGACGACCAACTCCTTGCTTCAAATTAATAACCGCCAATGGCATCTGGTACTCGCGAAATGGCTCCCGACCCGCTTCACGCAAGGCCCGCACGCGTGCGTCCAATACCGGGTCATCGGGCGATGCAAACGGCAGTTTATCGATCACTACACATCCAAGCGCATCGCCGCGTACATCGACGCCCTCCCAAAAGCTCGCAGTTCCCAGCAGCACCGCGTTCCCGTGCTCTACAAATTGGCGCACCAGCTCCGCCTTTGGCGCTTGTCCTTGTACCAGCATTGGATAGGCAAATTTGCCCTCTAGCCAACGTGCTGCGACTTGCAAGGCACGATGACTGGTAAACAAGAGAAATGCGCGCCCCTGCCCGGCTTCAATCAGCGGCAACACCGTGTGCATTAGTCGGTCCGTGTAATCATGCGCACGCGGCTCAGGCAAACCGGTAGGCAAATAACACAAAGCCTGTGTCATGTAGTCGAACGGGCTTTCCCAGACATGAGTTTCTTCGGCGGTAATGCCCATGCGCTCAGCAAAATGATCGAACTTTCCATCAACCGCAAGCGTCGCCGAGGTAAAAATCCAAGCCACAGGGTTGGCGCGCAGATGTTCGCCGAACACCTTGGCAACCTCAAGCGGCGCAGCTCGCCAAGTAAAGCCGCGCCCGCGCACCTCTACCCAACGCACGATGTCGGCATCAGCATTGACGCGCAGCGCTGCGACCCGTTTGCGTATGCCAAGAGCCCGACGTAAGCAGCTCGTAAGCTCGCCGCCACCATCATCTATATCAACCGCTCCCACCAGTGCATTTAGTGCCGCTTCGAGGCGCTCCAATGCGCTCGCGACCGTGCTGTCCTCACGCACCTCATCCCACAATTGATGTCCGCCCGGCGCTCGACTGCCGCCAGGCGCTCCTTGCGCAGGCAGAGCCGCGCGCATCACCGAGACGCATTCTCGAATTAAGCCAGCCGCGCGCTGCGTAGCGCGCAAATCCCCGGCGCCGCCACGCACCGCGCGCTCGGCATCATCTGCGAGTTCGCGTAGCTGCCCTGCTGACACAGTCCAGCCGAAGAAGCGTGTGGCTACTTCAGGGAGTTGGTGGGCTTCGTCGAAAATTATTGCTTTCGCTTGCGGCAGCAACTCGCCAAAGCCATCTTCACGCAACGCGAGATCAGCGAAAAACAAGTGGTGGTTGACGATGACTATGTCCGCGTCAAGCGCCGCCCGGCGCGCTTTCAGCACATGGCAACGGGAGAATTCTGGGCATTCCTGACCAAGGCAATTGTCAACTGTAGAGGTGATCATCTGTCGCATCGGGTCATCATCCCCAAGCGTCGTGAGCTCTGCGAGATCACCGCGGTCGGTCAAACCAGACCAACGACGAATGCTCAGCAGGCGTTTACTCAGGATGGTGTCGAGTGCGCCAGACTCAGCAATTCCGAGACGATGCAAACACAGATAATTGGCGCGACCTTTGAGCAGCACCACTTTCACCGGCTGCCCTAGTGCCGCCCGAACCATTGGTAGATCCTTGCTGTAGAGCTGATCTTGCAAATTGCGCGTGCCAGTCGAAATGATCACTCGTACACCCGCGCGCAGAGCCGGAATTAGGTAGGCGAGGGTTTTGCCCGTGCCGGTGCCAGCTTCGCACAGCATTTGGAACTGGCCGGCGATCGCACGCGCAACCGCGCCGGCCATGGCTTGCTGCTGCGGTCGCGGCTCGAACCCTTCAATGGTCTGGGCGATTTTGCCATTTTCAGCAAGGTCCGGAAATTCACTCACAGTTTCGCAACGCATGGGACGAGAAATGATTTCGCAATTGTATCAGTGTGGAAATCACATCTGCTCGGTCAACTTTGAACATGCGCGCGCGCCACGCAAATAACGTCTCAATTCATCGTCGCGCCCGGCTCTACGAGTAATGACACAAGTCATTTGACCAAGCGACGTGCGCTGCGAGACGACGCACACAGGTCCAAAATGGAAAATTGTTGGAGCACCGATGAGCACCGCCATCTGGCCGTCTCTGCGTTCCAAACAATGCAAGACCTTGGCGCGCCAGTGTAGGCGCACTAAACTGCGCGGGCCCGAGGATACGGTGTGACGGCGGGCGACAAGCCATGCATGTAGCAGCACACTGGTAACAAGGGTGACGGTCACGAGCATCGGTAATTGAGCGTAAATCACCGCCCCGATCGCACCCATATGCGTGCAAAAGACCCAAGCATAATCGAGCATCTTGGCTTCGCTAAAATCGAGATACATAGGCGTGTGACAGTTCGAAAGGTGGTGCAGAAACTTTAACTCTGGCGCAGACCTCAATACTATCAACCCTGGCGTTACAAGACGCGCAAACTACAGCGCTTGCGCGCCAAGCTTACAACGCACATCTTCGCGTTAGTGGATCCCACTATTTCACCATCGGATTGACGACATATGAGCCACACTGACCCTGAACCTGAACCTGAAGCGCCCGGCGTTAGCGAGCACCTTGCGCCAAAAACTCAAGACGCCGACGAGCAAACGAGTCCGCCGGTTGAATATGGCGGCCCGAGTGGCCCCGAACCAACGCGCTATGGCGACTGGGAACGTAAGGGCCGTTGTATTGATTTCTAAACCGCTCGTTAGCGGTTGCCGGTCGCACCCGCTCGACACAGCCGCTGCAGCCATGACGCCAATTTGCGCGCCGACCAACACCAATCCTTGTATACTGCGCCGCATTGTCAGCATACCGCACTACGTAAATCACGGAGACCGTTGAGGATGCAACCTGTTAACCGACCGTTATCGCCGCATTTACAGATATATCGGCTGCCGATGTTGGCGCTGATCTCAATAACGCACCGAATAACTGGCGTCGCGCTATGCGCGGGGACAGTCATATTGGTGTACTGGCTCGTTGCTTTGGCGGCAGGCCCTGAGGCCTACGCTAGCGCCCACACAGTGTTAACTTCGACGCTAGGGCAGATCATTTTATTCGGATTTTCCTGGGCATTGTATTTTCACCTCTGCAATGGTGTGCGCCACTTGGTTTGGGACGTGGGTATGGGCCTCGACGTAGAAGCCGCAGACGCCTCTGGTCGCATGGTAATCATCGTCTCGGCGCTGCTCACCATTTTCACCTGGATATTCACATACGCATTAAGTGGAGGTGCCGCATGAGCATGCGTTCACCACTCGCACGGGCGCGCGGACTCGGCTCGGCCAAATCTGGGACCATGCACTTTTGGTGGCAACGGGTCACCGCAATCGCGCTGGTGCCCTTGACTGTATGGATGATGGTTGCGCTGATAGGCGCAGCGGGCTCTGACTATGCATCGGCGCACGCGTTTGTCGCCAATCCGCTGGTCGCAACATTAACGCTCGCTCTCATCGTCGCTTTGTTCCATCACGCCCAGCTCGGCTTGCAAGTCGTCATAGAGGACTACGTGCACGTTGAATGGGTCAAGCTGACCGCACTTTTGTTGGTCAAATTCACGGCCATTGTTCTGGCCTTGATGTCGGCAATCGCCGTCGTCCGTATTGCGGCAGGGGGCTAACACCACGCCATGGGTAGTGCATACAACATCATCGACCACAAATACGATGTACTCGTGGTTGGCGCCGGCGGCGCGGGCTTACGCGCAACTTTCGGACTCGCCGAAGCAGGTTTATCAACCGCTTGCCTGACCAAGGTATTCCCCACTCGCAGCCACACGGTAGCCGCACAAGGCGGTATGAGCGCATCGCTCGGCAACATGGGTGAAGACGATTGGCGCTGGCACATGTACGACACCGTTAAAGGGTCAGACTGGCTTGGCGACCAAGATGCCATCGAATACATGTGCCGCGAGGCAGTGCCTGCAGTGATCGAACTCGAGCACTACGGTGTGCCGTTCTCTCGTACCGCTGAGGGCCGGATCTATCAACGCCCGTTCGGCGGCATGTCAACGCACTACGGTGAAGGTACCGCGCATCGCACCTGTGCGGCGGCCGACCGCACCGGTCATGCGATTCTACATACGCTGTATCAGCAAAGTCTTAAACACAAAGCCGAGTTCTTCATCGAATACTTTGCGATGGATTTGATCATGGACGCCGAAGGCGTATGCCACGGCGCGCTGGCATGGGATATGGCCACCGGGTCGATTCATCGATTCCGCGCTAATGCCACAGTGCTCGCCACCGGTGGCTATGGTCGCGCGTACTTCTCGGCTACCTCAGCGCACACCTGTACCGGCGATGGCAACGCTATGGCCTTACGTGCTGGTGTGCCACTGCAAGATATGGAATTTGTACAGTTCCACCCTACCGGCATCTACGGTTCAGGCTGTTTGATTACAGAAGGCTCACGTGGCGAAGGTGGCTACCTAACGAATTCCGAAGGCGAGCGCTTCATGGAGCGTTACGCACCATCCGCTAAAGACCTCGCATCGCGTGATGTTGTGAGCCGCGCGATGACAATCGAGATTAGGGAAGGCCGCGGCGTGGGTCCAAACTCGGATCACATCCATCTCAACCTCCAGCATCTAGGACCAGAAGTCATCGCTGAGCGCTTACCTGGCATTGCCGAGACCGCGGAAATTTTCGCTGGCGTGGACATGACCAAAGAGCCAGTGCCGGTGATCCCGACGGTGCACTACAACATGGGTGGCATTCCAGCCAACTATCACGGTCAAGTGGTTACGCTTAAAGATGGCAACCCAGACCACACCGTGCCGGGGCTGTTTGCCATCGGCGAAGCTGCCTGTGTGTCAGTACATGGCGCCAATCGGCTCGGCTCAAACTCCTTACTCGACCTTGTCGTGTTTGGCCGTGCGACCGCGTTGCACCTGACCGAGATCCTGAAGCCGGGGGAGAGACCGCACGAAATCATTCCATCTGAAGATGACCGTGCGCTAAGCCATCTTGACCACTTCCGGCACGCGAAGGGCGGCACGTCGACAGCGGATATCCGCTTGCAGATGCAACAAGTGATGCAGTCCAATGCGGCGGTTTTCCGCACCGGTGAGATTCTTGAGGAAGGTAAAAAGCTCATTGCTGAAGTGTGGAAGTCAATGGACGACATCCAGGTGACTGATCGTTCCATGATTTGGAATACCGACCTCGCCGAGACTTTGGAGTTGGACAACCTGCTACGCCAGGCTGTACTGACCATGCATTCCGCCGCGAACCGAGAAGAATCTCGTGGCGGTCATGCGCGCGAAGATTTTCCAGATCGTGATGACGATAATTGGATGAAGCACACGCTAGCATGGCTAGGTGACGACGGCCAGCCAACCTTCGATTATCGACCGGTTCATTTGTACACCATGAGCGATGACGTCGAGGTGTTTCCGCCCAAAGCACGCGTTTACTGATGCGCCGCTTGGCACACATGCGACGAATCTCAGCGTAACGAATCGAATTTAGAGGAATTCAGCTATGGCAGAATTTACCCTCCCGGCGAACTCAATCGTTCGGCCGAACGGCAAACACAATGCGGCTCCAAATGGCGCACGCAACACTAAGCGCGTGCGCGTTTATCGCTATGATCCTGACTCAGGTGAGACTCCATCCACCGACACCTATGACGTGGACATGGACGATTGCGGCCCGATGGTTCTGGACGTTCTAATCAAGATTAAGAACGAAATTGACCCTACAGTAACGTTCCGCCGCTCATGCCGAGAGGGTATCTGCGGCTCGTGCGCGATGAATATCGATGGCACCAATACACTCGCTTGTACCAAAGCAGTAGCTGATGTTGACGGCGAACTTAAGATTTATCCGCTGCCCCATATGCCTGTCATTAAAGATCTGGTGCCGGACCTTACGCACTTCTATGCGCAATACGAATCGATTAAACCGTGGCTGCAAACCGAAGGCCCGCCGCCGGCTCGTGAGCGCTTGCAATCACCCGAAGAGCGCTCAAAAATCGATGGCTTGTACGAGTGCATTCTATGCGCGTGCTGCTCCACAAGTTGCCCGAGCTACTGGTGGAATAGTGACCGCTACCTTGGCCCGGCAATCTTGTTGCAAGCGTATCGGTGGATCGTCGACACACGCGACGAGCATACTGGCGAGCGCCTTGATGACTTGGAAGATCCGTTCCGACTCTATCGCTGCCACACGATCATGAACTGCGCCAAGGTTTGTCCGAAGGGTTTGAATCCAGCGAAAGCGATCGCTGGAATCAAAAAACTCTTGGTCGAACGTACACTCTAACGACAAAGCCGCGCCGCCATAGACGCAGGAAGAACACGAGTATGGGTGATCCGCTATTGTGGCGCTGCCGTCGCGGCATGCGCGAATTGGATGTATTGACGGAAGAGTTCTATCTTCACGAATACGCAAAGCTGCCTGACGAAGAACAGGCAGCTTTCCGCGAATTGCTGGACGCCCAAGACCCGGAGTTGCTGGCGTGGTTGCTCGGACGTGAAACGCCGCCAGCAGCCCTAGCGCGGATCGTGCACTTGGTGAGCCACTACAAGCGCAATCTCAAGCGCGCGTCATGATCACCCCGTCAACGTACAAACCGGAATCCTTCGTAGCAATGTTGGACGGGCTGGCGCTGGTACGTGCACGCGGGCGAGATACAGTCAAATTCCTACAATCACAGCTCACTAACGACATTGAGCAAGTTACCGATTCACACTCTCTGATGGCCGCGTGGTGCGATCCCAAGGGCCGCAGCTTAGCGCTGTTCCAAGTGTGCAAGCACGGTGATGACTTGTGTTTAATTGCGCCAGCACAGGTTGTCCATAAAGTACTGCCTAAGCTAAAAATGTACGTGATGCGGGCGAAGGTAAGCCTAGAAATCGATCCGACCATCAGCGCAACCGGCCTGTATGGGCCGCGGGCGAGTGAGTGGCTGGCAACACTCACTGCGTCAGTTCCGTTAACCGGCGAAGCCACGAGCATTGCGCAAAACTGCCAGCTGGTCGGATTAACAGGGGCATCTCGCTGGCTACTAATTGGCGCGAACGAGGATGTGCAAGCGTTGACCCGTGACGCAATCGCTAACGGTTGTGTACGCGCTGAACAGAGCCTCTGGCGTCTCGGTGCCATTCAAGCGGGTCAGCCAGAAATTTACGCGCAAACCAGTGGCGAATTCGTACCACAAATGCTCAATCTAGAGTTATTGGATGGTGTGAGTTTCAGCAAAGGCTGTTATCCCGGCCAAGAAATTGTGGCGCGCACACAATATCTCGGGCGTATCAAACGACGTACGGTCGCGCTCCAAGCGCAAACCATTGACGCAACACCCGCACCGGGGGATGTTATTGTCGATATGCGCACCGCAGCGCGATTAGGACAGGTGGTCGATGCGGTGGCGGACGCAAGTGGCACGCTACACATTCTAGCTGTACTGCGCGTCGATGCGCTTGCCGACGCCGAGTTATCGTTTGAGCAAGCGGGCAGCGCTTTGTTTCAAGTCGATTTACCCTACTCCCTTGAGTCCGCAACCGCGCCACCAGCCTAACTGTTGCGCAAACCCTGAGCGTAGTTTACAAGCAGACCGAATGAACAGCTTCGAACCGGCTTGGTGGCTGCAAAATGCACACGCACAAACCATTTGGGCGGCAAAGGTCCGTCGTGCACCACAGTTGCGATTTCAGGCTGAGCGGGTTGAATTGAGCGACGGAGATTTTGTTGACCTAGCCTGGACTGCGGATGGCGGAGGTCCAATCGCGTTCATATTTCATGGGCTCGGCGGCTCTGCTCAATCGCCTTACGTTCGAGGCATCAGTGCAGCCTTGAGTGCGCGTGGATGGACCGCTGTAGTCATGCACTTTCGCGGTTGCAGCGGCGAACCAAACCGTTTGCAACGCAGCTATCACGCGGGTGACACAGGCGACATCAGTCACGTTATCAAGCTCATTTGTGCCCGTTATCCAATGCGCCAATTCGCCGCAGTTGGCTATTCGCTCGGTGGCAATGCACTATTGAACTGGTTGGCCGAAGACCGTCGAAATAGCTTGAGCGCAGCTGTTGCGGTGTCTGTTCCATACGACCTCGCAGCCAGTGCCGACACACTGGATAGCGGCTTCGCCAAGTTGTATCAACGCCACCTTGTGAGCTCTTTGCTACGTAGCCTACGCGCCCGATCGAGTAGCTACCAGCGCCAAGCAATTGACTTGCGCGGGGTAAACACAGGCTCGAACTTTTGGTATTTCGACGACAAAATCACTGCGCCTTTGCACGGTTTTCGAGATGTGCACGAGTATTACCGCCTGTGCAGCTCAAAACAGTTCTTAGCATCGATTGACACACCCACCCTACTGCTACACGCGATTGATGACCCCTTCGTAAGCGCGCAATCGATCCCAACCAAGCGCGAATTGAGCCGCGCCGTTGAGCTTGAGGTCAGCGCCAGAGGTGGTCATGTTGGTTTCATAGCTGAACGCGAGACTATGCCCACGCCACACTATTGGCTGGAGCAACGCATCCCGGCGTATTTGGACCAGCGTATTCGTCAATAGCGCGACGCACTATTCCCGGCTAGCACACAATCGGACACATCAACACGCGTGATGCAGCCGCAAGTTGAAAACGAGTGGCGCGCAACAATGCCATTCGATTCTTAAGTTATCCGAAATCACCCAAACACTAGGCGAAAAAAAACGGGGCAAGTGCCCCGTTTTTCGTTTTACTTACCGCGAAGATTAACCTTCGTCTGCACCGATTGCTTTCATGCTAAGGCGAATGCGGCCTTGCTTGTCGACTTCAAGCACCTTCACTTTGACCACTTCACCTTCAGTCAGCTTGTCGCTAACCTTCTGTACACGTTCCTCAGAGATCTGAGAGATGTGCACTAGGCCATCGCGACCTGGCAAAATGTTCACGAAAGCACCAAAATCCATTAGCTTGTTCACGCGCCCTTCGTAGATCTGACCAACTTCAACATCAGCGGTGATCTGCTCGATGCGCTTACGCGCTTCGACGCCTGCGGCCTGGTCGACCGATGCAATCTTGATGGTGCCATCATCGGTAATATCAATGCTGGCACCCGTTTCTTCGGTAATGGATCGAATGGTCGCACCACCTTTACCGATCACATCACGAATCTTTTCTGGGTCAATCTTGATGCTGATGATGCGCGGAGCAAACTCTGACATTTCAGCACGCGGCGTCGAGATGGTCTTAGCCATTTCATCAAGAATGTGCAGACGCCCTTCCAATGCTTGCTCAAGTGCGGAGGACATAATTTCGCGCGTGATGCCGTCGATTTTAATGTCCATCTGCAGTGCAGTCACGCCGTCGCGGCTACCAGCGACCTTGAAGTCCATGTCGCCCAAATGGTCTTCATCACCAAGGATGTCGGACAACACAACAAAATCATCGCCTTCCTTGACTAGCCCCATCGCGATCCCAGCTACAGGCGCCTTTAACGGTACACCTGCGTCCATCAACGCCATGCTCGTGCCACACACGGAGGCCATTGAGCTTGAGCCATTTGATTCGGTAATTTCCGATACAACACGAATAACATACGGGAAATCAGCCATATCAGGCATGACACCGAGAACGCCGCGCTTAGCTAAGCGTCCATGACCAATCTCGCGGCGTTTAGGCGTACCTACACGGCCGGTTTCACCGACACAAAACGGCGGGAAGTTGTAATGCAACATGAACGGCTCGCGACGTTCACCCTCGATTGCATCAATGATTTGCGCATCCCGACCGCTGCCAAGCGTGGTCACAACAATCGCTTGCGTTTCGCCGCGCGTAAACAACGCAGATCCATGGGTACGTGGCAACACACCAACGCGGGTTTGGATCGGGCGCACAGTGCGCGTATCGCGCCCATCGATGCGCGCACCGCCAGTTAGTACGCGGTTGCGGACAATGTTCTTTTCGAGTGACTCAACAGCATTGCCAACAGACTTTGCGTCAGCCCACTTACCAGCGCCTTCGCCGACTAACTCTTCGACAATCTTGGCGCGCACGCTTGAGACCTGATCGCGACGCTCCATCTTGTCAACAGTCGTGTACGCTGCAGCAATGGGCTCAGAGCCGAGTTCAGACACTCGCGCCGCAAGCGCTTCGTCTTTTGTAGGCGCTGACCATTCCCAAGGGGTAGGCTTCACTTCCGCGACCAATTCATTGATAAGATTGATAACGGTCTGGCTTTGTTCATGGCCGAACAATACAGCGCCGAGCATGATTTCTTCGGAAAGCTGTTCAGCCTCCGATTCCACCATCAACACCGCGCTAGAAGTGCCAGCGACGACTAGGTTCAGAGCAGACTCAGTAAGTGCGGTCATGCCCGGATTTAGCAGATAAGCGCCATCCTTATAGCCAACCCTGGCGACGCCAATTGGGCCCGCAAACGGAATTCCAGATAAGGCCACGGCGGCAGAGGCACCGATCATCGCAGCCAAGTCTGGATCAATTTCCGGGTCAAGCGACAACACTGTTCCAATCACTTGGACTTCGTTGCGAAAACCCTTTGGAAACAGCGGGCGTAGCGGTCGGTCGATCAAACGACAAGTCAGCGTTTCTTTTTCGCTCGGGCGTCCTTCGCGCTTAAAGAAACCACCAGGAATCTTACCTGCAGCGTAGGTCTTTTCTTGGTAGTCGACCGTCAGCGGGAAAAAATCGCGTGCCGGGTCGGCATTACGGCGACCGACAACAGTGACTAAAACAGAAGTGTCGCCGATGTGGACAATAACGGCAGCGTCAGCCTGCCGGGCGATTTCGCCCGTCTCCAGTGTAAGCGTATGGTCGCCGTACTGGACGGCCTTCGTGATATGGCTCATTTACGAATCCTAGAAAGAGAGAAAGCCGTGCAGTGCGGTTCGTTGTTGCAACAAACTTACTTACGCAACCCAAGCCGGCCGATTAGAGCGCGATAGCGCTCCACGTCCGTGCGTCTAAGGTGGTCGAGCATGCGACGACGGCGACTCACCATCTTCAACAAACCTTGGCGTGAATGGTGGTCATGGATGTGGGCTTTGAAATGGTCAGTCAGTGTTTTGATACGGGCTGACAACAACGCGACCTGCACTTCGGTAGAACCGGTATCACCGGTCGAGCGTTGGTATTCCGAAACGATCTGGGACTTATCTTCGACGTTCAGGCTCATGGATATGATGGTCTCTGGGCTAGTTCAATGAATAATGTGTAGTCGCAGCCGAGGCAAAGTTCCAGACGGGCAAAATACACCCGAGCTCTGGTGAGCTGTTGCGCCAGCTTGCGTGCTCTTTAACTAAAGGGAACGGCTAATTATATCGCGGACAGTTTTTCGTCCACAACACCTTTTGCTACGTGAAATGGCATAAATATGGCCATTTTCACTGCAACATTCTACGTGGGGCGATTTTACCGTCTTCTAGCACCTCACCGACCCCCAGAAAGAGATGCTCAGGGCCAAACACTTTAACCAATCCTTCAGTCGGCGCCTTCGGCACCATGACGGCCTGCCCTTTACGCAAGTAGTAGCTGAGATCTTCCGTTACGCCGACACTCGGCCAATCGGGCAAAGCACTCTCTGGCCCTAACAACAAAGAGTCAGCGACACCATCACGCGCGGCATCTTCGACCTCAGCGACGCTGACCATTTGGTCCGCAGTAAATGGGCCCGCTTGACTACGATAGAGAGTTAGTACACTTGCTCCGCAGCCAAGCGCTTCGCCAATATCTTCACCTAAGGTGCGGATGTACGTCCCTTTCGAGCAGCTAACGTGGATGTCCAGGTAATCCGCCCCGAGGGCCGCGAGCGTTAGCGCATGTATCGTCACCGGACGCGCCGGGCGGTCCACGACTTCGCCACGGTGTGCGAGTTTGTAAAGGCGCTCGCCTTTGTGCTTCAACGCTGAATGCATTGGGGGCACTTGCAAAATTTCCCCCCGGAACCGCGTAAGCACATCTTCGACTAACTGCTCAGTAAGCGCTGGCACTGGACGTTGTTCGATTATTTGCCCTTCGGCATCGGCAGTAGCAGTACGCACGCCCAGGCGAAGCCGTGTGACGTAGGCCTTATCTGCATCCAGTAAGAAGGCTGAGAGCTTTGTCGCCTCGCCAAAGCAAAGCGGCAATAAGCCACACGCGAGACGGTCGAGGCTCCCGGTATGCCCTGCTTTTTGCGCAACGAACAGATGTTTGATCGTCTGCAGTACTTCGTTCGAGCCGACACCAACTGGTTTGTTGAGTGGCAAGATCCCATTGACAACGCGCCCACGGCGGCGGCGGCGGCTCACGTTTCGCCCTCGAGTGTCGTGGTCGAGCTTGCATCCGGATCCGCAGTGCCTTCGCCGTGCTCGGCAACATCCGCATCCTCAATCTCGTCCCTAAGCGCCGCCGGAATAGCGCGTGCGATAAGCGCGTCCATATGGGCGGCGTGATCCAAGGTCGTATCAATCTTAAAGTGCAACTCGGGCACATGCCGCAGGCGTATCTCGCGCGCTACGTGACGGCGCATGAAGCCGCTGGCGCTGCGTAAACCTTGCAGACAATCTGCGTGATCAGAACCAGCAGGACAAAAAATGAACACCGTCGCATGCGCAAGATCACGACTCAGCTCGACGTCGCTTACTGACACGCCTTCCACGCGTGGATCTGCGACATTTCGAGACAGCAGTTGCGATAGCTCGCGCCGGAGCTGATCGCCCACTCGGCGAGCGCGCGTGGAATTACCTGCCATTATCTAATGCGGCCTTTCGTAGTTTTGAGCGTTGTAATTCGAATACCCACCGGGCGGCTGGACGCGCAAAGCGCTGCCGCACAAGTAGTCTTAAGGAAGTAGTAATGCGGCCAGAAATTCCCGCATCGAGATGCCTGGCCGCATTGCCTTCGTGAAATATCTACTGGTATTAAAGCGTGCGCTGAACCAGGACTCGTTCGAATACCTCAATTTGGTCACCTGGCTGCACGTCATCATAGTTACGCATCCCGATACCACATTCCGTACCCGATTTAACTTCGTCCACATCATCTTGGAATCGGCGTAATGACTCCAACTCGCCTTCGAAAATGACGACGTTATCGCGCAGTACCCGGATTGGGTTACTACGTTTGACCGTCCCTTCATTGACAATACAACCAGCAATTGCACCGAATCTACGAGCACGGAACACATCGCGCACTTCAGCGATACCAATAATTTGTTCTTTGGTAACCGGTTTCAACATACCGAGTAGCGCGCTCTTAACATTATCAATGGCGTCGTAAATGACACTAAAGTAATGCAAATCCACGCCTTCGTTTTCTATCAAGCGCCGCGCGCTGGCATCAGCTCGGACATTGAAACCAATCAGCACTGCCTTTGATGCAATCGCCAAATTTACATCGGTTTCGCTAATACCACCGGTACCGGCGGCAACGACGTTGACTTTCGCATCATCCGTAGAGATGCGCGTTAGTGCGTCACGCAGCGCTTCAGCTGAGCCATGAACGTCAGCTTTGACCACAACGTGCAAGGTCTGCGCCATGTCTTCTTTCATTTTGTTGAAGACTTGATCAAGGCTAGATGCTTGTTGGAAGGAGAACTTGCGCTCGCGATCCTTAGCCTGGCGATGTTGCGCAACTTCACGAGCTTTGCGCTCATCACTCACAACCAGAGCTTCGTCGCCAGCCACTGGCGGAGCAGACAGCCCAACTACCTCCACCGGAGTTGACGGTCCAGCCTCTTCAACCGCTTCGCCGCGTTCGTTGTACATGCCGCGCACACGACCATATTCTTGGCCAGCCAAAAGCATATCGCCGCGGCAAAGTGAACCGTTTTGCACCAAGATAGTCGCGACCGGCCCACGTCCCTTGTCTAGACGCGATTCCACCACTACGCCGGACGCAGGGCCTTTCGGCGCCGCGCGCAACTCCAACAACTCGGCTTGCAAGGCAACAGCTTCAAGCAACTCGTCAACGCCTTGACCGGTGTGCGCAGAAACATTGAGGCACTGGGTATCACCACCCCAGTCTTCAGGGATCACCGCGTGGTTCGAAAGTTCTTGCTTCACCCGATCCGGATTTGCATCTTCTTTATCAATCTTATTGATAGCCACGATAATTGGCACGTCAGCGGCCTTGGCGTGTTTTATCGCCTCTTCCGTTTGTGGCATCACACCGTCATCAGAGGCGACAACTAAGATGACAATATCGGTTGCCTTCGCACCGCGCGCGCGCATCGCGGTAAACGCGGCATGGCCGGGTGTATCCAAGAACGCAATCGCGCCCCTGTCCGTACTCACCCGATATGCGCCGATATGTTGCGTAATACCACCCGCTTCACCCGCGGCAACTTTGGCGCTGCGGATATAATCGAGTAGCGAAGTCTTGCCGTGATCAACATGGCCCATGATGGTGACAACAGGCGCTCTAGATTCGAGTTCTCGGCTGTCCTCATCAGCTTGCAGCACCTCTTCCTCTAGTGCGTTCTCATTGATGAGTTTCGGTGTATGGCCCATCTCTTCGACCACCAACTGTGCGGTTTCCTGGTCGATAATTTGATTGATCGTCACCATCGAGCCCATACCCATCATCACTTTGATGACGGCCGGCGCCTTAACCGACATGCGTTGCGCCAACTCACCTACAGTGATTGCTTCGGGAATTGAGACTTCTCGAATAATTGGCGCAGTTGGACGCTCAAACCCATGTTGGTTATTGGCATCCGCAGCCGCGCCACGTCCCGATTTTCGTCCACCGCCACGACCCGGTTTTTTACCTCGGCGACCGCGTTTGTCAGCGGCGACGTGCAACTCTTTGCGACCGAAGCGCGCTTCGCTTTCTGACTCTTTGCGTGTGGTACGGCGATTTTCCGCTTCTTGCTGTGTGCGCTCAGCCCCGACTCGCTCGGCTTCGCGGCGGCGCAGCTCTTCTTCTTGAGTACGCTTCTCGGTAGCTGCTTCCTCAGCGGCCTTAGCTGCAGCTCTGGCTTCAGCTTCAAGTCGTTCCTTTTCTTCTTCAACACGCCGACGCTCATTAGCAGCCGCCTCTACCTTAGCCTTTTCCTTGGCCTTAGCCTCAGCCTTGCGTCGCGCTGGCGCTTCCGCTTTACGACGTACGTCATCTAGTGCGCGTGTTTCAGCTTCCGCACGAATTTCCGCATCAACCTGTGTTTGGCGCCGCTTAGCTTGTTCCGACAGATCGCGTTTTGCCGCTTCCATACGGTCACGCTCGGATACACCAGGCGTGGCGCTAGTCTTCCCACGCCCGGATGTCGAGCGAGACGGACGTGATGCAGCCGGTGCTCGGGATGGAGCAGGGGCACGTGGCGCGGCAGAACGTGGCGCTACAGGCGTACTTGGCGTAGCGGGTGTGCTTGGCACAACCGGTGCACTTGCTGCAGCCGGTGCACTTGGCGCAGGGGCTACAGTCGGTGCAGCCGGTGCACTTGGCGCAGGGGCTACAGTCGGTGCGACCGGTGCACTTGGCGCAGGGGCTA
>Ga0055584_100000946_pt1 | contig 28055 bp, 15 predicted proteins | sample OSDHelmetaG_FD_58716 | JGI IMG/M metagenome (GOLD analysis project Ga0055584, IMG submission 58716) | Pelagic marine sediment microbial communities from the LTER site Helgoland, North Sea, for post-phytoplankton bloom and carbon turnover... | ecosystem: Environmental > Aquatic > Marine >... | reverse complement strand
CCCTCATCGCCCACTTGATAGTGGTTCACCTGCTATCCAGAACAATAAAAACCCCTGTTTTTCATGTGAAAATCAGGGGTTTTTTCTTTCCAGTCAGTCCTTCTCAACAGGCGAACCTGCTTATTTGTGTTGATCAGTTCTCACAAGTTTCCACACGTCACTCTGCATGTTATTGCCGGCGACCATCCAGAGCGCGTTATTGAAAACATAAACGCTGGCCGCGTGTCGAGGTTTCCAGGGAGTGTCCGGTATTTCGTACCAGTTCACGCCGTCGTCTGAATGCCAGACATCGTTGCGATTGCCTCTGGCATACCCTTCCAGAACCCACATTCTGCCATCAAAGGCAGCAACCTCGTGATACTGCCTGGGTTCCCAGGGTGTTGTTTTGCTATGGGATTGCCATTTCACACCATCTTCAGAACTCCAGACATCATTAAAGTATTTTCGCTGTGGCGTTTGTGGGGTATCGTAGGTTCCCCCTCCCAGGATCCACATACGATCTTTGAAAACGACATTACCACCAATCATGCCGCGCTGTGGCCAGAACGGTTCCTGAGGTGTGACTTGAGTCCAATTGATACCGTCTGTTGTATTCCAGATATCGCGATAAAAGACTTCTTTCCCGCCGCCAATCTGAGGCAGGCTCTGCCCACCCATAACCCAGATTCGGTCGTTAAAGACCAGCGTATAATGCAACACGCGCGGTCCCCAGGGAACCGGCTTTCCTTTATTGACATAATTCCACGACTTTCCATCTGAAGAATTCCAAACGTCAAATTGATAATGCCCCTGATTTGCATCGCCGCCAACGATCCACATCTTGTCTTTATAAACGACATAACCAGCGGTATGTCTGCCTTCCCAATCCAGTTGAGGATCAAAGCTACGGTCTTTAAAAGTGTTCGGCCTGACTAATTTCCAATCGGCCCCATTCTTCGACTTCCATACTTCGTTATTGCACGCCCGTGGAAAAAACGTTTTGTCTGGTGGATTCCAACCACCGAGAAGCCACATCTGATCTTGAAAAACAAGAGCACCCGCACCATCCCGCGGAGCGAAAGCAGCAGGCAACGCTACTTTTTTCCATTCATATTCCGGAATTTCCAGTGCAGGTTGAATGGCGAACAGGTCCGATTTCTGCCCTATATCGATTCGTTGCTTGACCATCAGACGAACGCGGCAATCGTTCGAAACGGTTTTGGGAACACGCCATAAATATTTTTGTGCTTTCACAGCGGTGGTACTGATCATCTTCCAACTCTTGCCACCATCAACAGAATATTCAATCTGCAGCAGCCCCGCTTTACGAGCATTCGTTGCAGTCCAGGTAATATCATGCAACGTGCCTGCGTTCCAACGCTCTCCAGACTGAGGTGAAGTCAATGTGATCGTCTGTGGTCCCGTAGCTTCAGGAAATAATTCTGCATGTTTTTTTATCACCGATTCAGGCAACGCCTTTTTATAGATCACTACTTCGTCTATCAAACCATCAAAGAAGTAACGTCCTGCCAGACCCATACTTCCCAGCAACAACGGTTTCCCATTATCAGAGACTTTGGCGTTACGTGGAGCGCGTCCCAAAAGAATACCATCCCGATACAAGGCCAGTGCCTCTGAGTTGACCACCATAGCCACATGAATCCATTCTTGTGTCAAGATGTCCTCTACATCGCTGACACTCGTTAATCGATTCTCTGACTGTTTCCCAATATAGGAATTGAGCCGATGGGGACTGATCCAGATCATGTATGGTGCGTGAGTGGCGGTGCCGGCAGAGGATTTGTCGACGATCCCCGCTTCTTTAGTGGACATGGCCTTCAACCAGACTTCCACTGTGATTTCGCCAGTGCCGCCCTGCTCTTGATCCAAAGCACACAGCGAATTTAGAGAGGGAATCTCAACCTGACTCTTTGAGCCATCGAAGTGTAACGCATTTTTCCCAGACCAACGCCCTGCTACCCATTGTGCGCCCCGAATCTTGCCATCCAGGGCAGCACCTGTTTTTGATTTGTTTTTTAATGTGGTTCCCTGGCCTCCCTGAAAATCGTAATAAGCCACGACATCGGGATTCGCCAGAAGCGTCTGTTGATGTTTCACCCATCGTGCGAGTTCAGCGGGTGGAGCTTTCGTTTGGGCGTGAATTGAACTCACCAACAGAAGTAAAAAAGTGATACTTGGAGTAATCCACTTGATACCCATCATAATCTATCCCATCAGCCAAGATTTCCTACCTGGATGTACTGAAACCACGCTCAGTTTCGAATGTTCCAGTATAACAAAATGTGACTCCCTCACATTCCTGGCTTATCGGAATTTTTCATTTTCTTCTTCGAGTTGCTCCAGTCAGTCTAGCTGGACAACCCCTATGCTGGCATCCATTTAGTCAATTCTGCCATGACTGTCCCAGGCTCAGCTAGCGGACATCTCTTCCAGAAGATCGATATCCAGTGTATCGGAAATTGTAACCACCAGAGTATTACAGCCGTTATCAGTAAATTTGATTGAATATAAAGGCATATCGCTGTCATTATTTCTGACAATAATGACATTTTTATCACGAATTTGGAAGTAATGTGATTTTAATTTCAAATTCTCAAATGTCACGAATATCAATATTCCTTTTCTAATTTTTACAGACTGAATTTTTGTGAACAAAATAGTTTTGGGAGTCATTAAGGTATCACGTTGCGCTCCAGGAACCGTTTTCGCATCGTCGAGCATTTCATTTGTGTTGGACTCGGACTCTCCGCTCACAACCAAAAGTGAGATACAAAATAATATTATTAATATTGATAATGTAGTGATAAGCAGGTCACGCATTATTATCTTTTCCCACTTCTTTACTTAAACAGATCCAGTTCTGGTAACAACCAGACCTATTCAGTCTTTACGGAAACAACCCCTTCTTGGTTACAAATAAACGGCTGTCTCTCGCTCACTTTTTTTAAAAGACTTATCACGTATGAAATGCAGATTGAGGCCACCGCCCATGGATCGGAGAGTTTTCGATAGTCTTGCTTCACTTGCTTTCAGGAACACCCAATCATCCCTGGCCATTTCAGTCTTCTTAGCATCGATTTCACTGTGTTTGCGTTTTGGCCAAATGGAGGAGAACTGGTGGTACACGATCATGCGTTCCGGATCAGAAATTTCTGATTCTATCGCCTTAGCACGACGCAGCATTCGGATGCGCGGAATCACAACATCGAAAATGAACACAACGCCCAGAATTGTAATGAATGACAAAAGGATCTTCGGATTCAAGTCCATCCATTTACCAAAGGTGACCATAGCCAACACGCAAAAAACCAAGATGAGAAGCGTATACTTTTTCATAGATCATCACTTTTTTTGTTATTTATCTTTCTCAAATTCCAGCAAACCCGGTCCAAGCAGGCTAAACGAGAGTCGTTTGCTGTCGGGTGACCAGGCAACAAAGAAGACCTCTGTATTTTCTGGTGCCACATCAAGCTGTTTAACAGCGGAGTCCTCAGTAGTATCGATCAATTGTATTGATGAGCCATTTAATGTAAGCGCAATCGTTGTTCCATCAGGTGACCAGTCAGGCCAGGTTTCATCGAACCAGTTTTTTTCATTGCCACCTCCCCATGGGTTTCGCCAAAGCTCTGTGTAAGACTCGGGAGCTTCTACTGGATCGAAAACCCCCAGCACTCGATCTTTTCCATCCATAACAGTTGCTGCAAATTGTTTTTTGTTCGGCGCCCATGTAGGCAGACTAATACCGGTATAATTAGTTAGGATTTCTTTGCGTTTTCCCGTCTTCACATCGAACAGCAGAAATTTACGAGGACTCATATGACTACTGACTGCCAGGATCGACTTGCCATCCGGAGACCACTGCCCATGAACGGCATAACCGAGACGGCGTCGATTCTTTCCGTCGGCATCCATGACCCACAGACCCGCTTTTGCTTCGAGGGGGTTTTTTCCATTAATCAAGAAGGCGATCTGTTTGTCATCTGGTGACCAGGAAGGTGAGAGACCACAATCAAGATCAACCTTCTTGCCTTCGTCCGGACCATTGATGCAAAATTTGACAAGGTGAGACTTTGAATAGCCGCGCCCAGGGTAAGGAGTCGCACCACAGGCAATCCAGTTTCCGTCATGCGACCATGCAGATCCTCCCAGAAACGTATATCCTTCAAGTAGTGTTTCATCTGCGAGTAATTCGAGGTTGCTCCCATCACGGTCGACGGCGTAGATGTGGCCAATCAAGCCAGGATCTTTACGTGTTTTTTTCTTATCTGGCTCTTTTGCGGCTATTGTATCAGCTACGGGTTGCCTTCGCAGAAACACCATGTAACGCACACCCTTCTTAGGAGCCAGGTTGACTGCTTCAGGAGGTGCAATCGGGTTTACATCTTCTACATCATCATTAACGGCAATCCACAAGCGATCTCCCGCAAGTTGATAGCGTCCAAGTACTCGAACTTGTTTTCCGTCCCGCTCATCAAAGAAGTCAATACGCTGATCGGGAAGGAGTTTAAATCGTCGTCTGGCCGATCGCGAGGGGTCCGATTTTCGACTTGTATAGAAAATCTGCTTCTCGAAAATCGCGTTCATTTCTCCTTTATCGAACGGCTCTGCTTCGTCATCGAGTTGGGTCGTAAGCAACCACCATGTTCCATCCAGAGCATTGGCACGAACTGTTTTTTCAGGAGATGAATTGTTATTGCCTGTTTTGATACGTCTCTGTTGCACCTGATTAACTGAATTTGTGGAATCATTAATGCTTTCCGTAGCACCTTCTGGTTTGATGAGTTTCTTTTTCACATCTTCCAGGACAGTCGGCCAAATTTTAAGTGCTCGCTCGTCGGCAAACGCATAGAAATGCCAACGTCCTGTTTTGCCAAGATACTGACTCGAAGGAGGATACCGAACGTCGGGTAATTCTGATAGTGGATCGGCCTTTTCCTTGGTTAACCAGAGCCAGACCACACTAATATCACCAATGTTTCCATGCCTTGGATAATGCTGTAAATGAATCGGAAAACCATCCACGGCCAAGAAATTGACTCCCGGGTGGATCTTGCCTATGAAGTTGGGATTCGCAAGCATCACCCAGTTTTCATGCAGTAGCGGAAGAAGTTGCCCTACAATATCTTCCTCATTTATGGGACTCGGCGTCACTTCAAACTCAAAACTGTTCGTATGAAGATGGCTCCACGAATCATACACCGCAGTATACCGTCCCGGTCGCCTTAGATAATGGGCAGTTGCCAGATCGAATTCATAGGTTTCAGCCTGTCGCGGTTCGAGCGACATTCGATGTTCAAGGAACTGTGCTGTTCCTGCCAGAAAGGGTACGCGACGTCCGTAGCTATCAAAGACCTTGAATTCAATCTGCTTCACCGCACTTTTGATTTCACCTGGAGCGCCCAAGATCGATGAGAATTCCCGAACCTGCTGTCCGGTGTTCTCGACTTTCAGTTTGACTCTGATCGGCTCTCCCGCTTGAAATGTCTTCTTCGCCGCCGAGAGTCGAGACTTGATGCCGTTGACAGCTGAACCTTGAGTCCATTTCCGACGATAGCCAGCCAGTCGTGTGATTAGTGGATCAAGTGGTGCCGTTGCTTGTGTGTCTCCGTTCGCAAGAACCTTTTGCAAACTGTCCAATCGAAGCAACAATCCCAGACCCCAGCCCAGATCCTCCACGAATGTTTTATCACCAGTAGTAACGCGCAAGACGTACCGTTGTCCCCCTGGTGCTTGTGGTAATAAACTATTTTTTGCGTGCAAGAAAAATCCCGAATTCACGAGGTGTTCTACAATTTGTCCAATCTTTGCTTGATTTGTCTGGGCAACTTCATAGGTTTGCCACATCGGATTCCGTTCCTTGCTGAACGGATATGTTGTGAGTGTGAAATGGTAAAATGGCTTGTCGGACGCTCCCTCGTATGCGATATCGATTCGTAAATTCCTCGCATCGATACTTTCTTTGACGGTATTTTTTTTATTTGCTTCCCCGGCTTCCGGTTTCGGCGTTTGCTCCGCCTGCAATTTTTGGGTTGATACTTGGCGTTGGTTTTTGACTTGTGCGATCTCAGCGTTATCGGTCGCCCCTGCCTGACGCATCGAATCTGCGACACCGAATCCCACAATCACCGCCAACATAAGTGCACAAAAAGCAACAATTCCTGTGTGAGGAACACTTCGGGAGGTGCCCATAATGCGACGCACCCGCTGAAGTGTCATGCTTGTTCCTCGCCCAAACAGCGACATTGCGTGCGCCGGAATCGGTCGACTCGATTCAACTCTTGCCAAGGCCTGCACAAAAGTTGTTTTGCCACAGCATGCCGAGATTGCAACGTCATCGCAACAGAATTCCCGTTCAATACGTATTTGTCTTGAGAGAAGCCAGATGACAGGATGGTAAAAAAACAAAGATTCGGTCAGCAACTGAAACAAATTCACCAGATAATCATGTCGGCGGATATGAGCCAGCTCATGTGCCAAAATCGCATCTAACTGGTCCGGTGGCATACTCGCCAGAATGCTTACGGGCATCAAGATCATCGGTCGCAACCACCCAATCACCATCGGCACTTCGACCAATATGGACTCAACCAACGTCACAGGCCGGCTGACTTTCAAACGCCGAGCCAGCGTCTCCATTCGCAAACGCAGAGCCTCGTCGACAGGTGTAATCCCGTGAGAACGAAGCTTACGTATGATAATCCATCCTCCACCATTCCAGATCGCCAATATGGCTACTCCGATGCACCAAAACCCCACTAACCACGGTATCCACGTAACGAAATGGGAAAAAGTCATAGCTTGCACAGCGTTCTGATTCTCGTTTTCCAATTCGCTTCCACCAAGCTTATTTGATAGATCAGAGAATTCTGTGGAAGAGGAATTTCTGCTGATTGTTTGAAGAGAAAATTCGCTGACAGTTTGCGAGGGATGGTCTAAGAGCGTTTGTTTCAGAGTCAACTCGACATCGGCTTCCTGCAAAACAGGCGGAGGCACCAGGGCAAACGTCACCACCAACGGAACGTACATCAAAGCCAAAGCACAACAGGATATCCAGTAACGAACTGTTGCTGACTTGCGCGCCACATGAAATCCAATCACAACAAGGATTCCAATCAACAAAATCTGCCAGACTGAATGCAATAAAGTCCAACCCAATCGCCATACTAAATCGGTCGAAATGAAATCGTTGATCATCTCTGTTCTCCTTCCGACTCTTTGGATAGTCGCTGAATTTCTTCGAGTTCATCAACAGACAGTCGACCCGACGAGACCATTCGCATGACAAGACGCATCGCTGAACCCTGAAAAACGCGTTGAGCCAGTCCATCGAGCATCTGCAACTGCGTTTCTTCTCTGGGTTTCGCAGGCTGATACAGCTGCGGGCGAACCGACTCATCACGAACCAGCAGCCCTTTTTCAAGCATTACCTGCATCATTTTCAACGTTGTGGAGTAGCCAGTCTCACGTTCCTGCAGAAGCGTTTCGTGAACGTCTCTCACACTTAACGGCCCCCCTTCCCAGAGGACATTCAGAATCTGAAGCTCCACTTCAGTTGGTTGTGACGAACTGGATCTTGCCATGTTTTCAACTCCTTCACAGACACAAGTACGAATTCTTTCGTCACATTAAACGAAAGAATTCGTCAAAGCAATACCTATCTATAAAAAAGAGCGATTTACCAGTAAAATTCACTGAAAACAGTCTGGAAGCAGATTGAATCTGTTAAGGCAACATGCCTCGTCCGCCACTGAGAACGAGAGTCTGTCCTGTTGTGAAGTTACTCTCTTCAGACAGGAGAAACGCTACCATTGACGCCACTTCTGCTGGTTCTCCCATACGAGGAATGGGCGTTGCTTGAATGATTTTTTCGAGATCATCCTGATTCACGCCTGAAAGAATTTCCGTCTCGATCAATCCCGGCGCGACCGCATTCACACGGACATTGTCTGCTGCCCAGGCGATCGCTGTACTTTGCGTAAAAGAAATCACGCCCGCTTTACTGACTGCGTAAGCAATCGACATCGGACGAGGTTGCAGGCCCGACAGAGAGCTCAAATTCACAATCCGACCAAATTTACGTTTCAGCATGCCTTCTTTAACGCGCCAGGTGACAAGGTATGTCCCCGTCAAATTGACATCCAGCATCTGACGCCACGAGTCTTCATCCATTTCCGAGTGTGACTGGTAAATAAAGACCCCCGAATTATTCACCAACAGTTCGACTTCGCCCAATTGAGATTCTACTTCGCCAACCATTTGATCAACCTGCTCACTGCAGGAGACATCTCCTTGAACGATGATGCCGCTTCCCCCAGCCGCCTCAATCTGTCGCAGAGTTTCCTCGGCATCTTCCTTGCCATTGAGATAACTAACGGCAACGCGTGCTCCTTCTTCCGCCAGGCGTAAGCAACAGGCACGTCCAATCCCACGCGAACCTCCTGTCACTAAAGCTACACGATCCTGAAACCTTTTGGGATGAGTATGAGCGTCTGACATAATCGTTTTTTATCCAAACTGATGACTTAGAAATAGCTCCCATCGTTTACACGATCGGTAGTTTTTGATTCCGGGAAAACAGTCGATTTACCGGCTTTTTGATTTCAAAACCTGCTTCGATTTAATCTTTCCATTGAGCTTGCCAAATACGCCATCTCCCCATTTCACTGTCGCGTTTTGGAACGCTGCTGAATCATTGGACTGATAGTTTGCTTTCGCCAGGACTTCTCCATCCTGTCGGATGAGGATTTTATCTTTTTCAATGACAAAATCCAGTTTGACAGCACGATCCTTCCATTTGATTTGCGCAGCCAGGTTTCCCGGCATCTCCATTTGAATGACTGCCCCATATTCTTTTCGCTGCAATTCTGTCAGGAAATCATATTTGTCAAACCATTGATATGTACCTTTACTCGAAGTCGAAAGCATGAGCGAACTGCCTAAGGGGACCATGCCCGTTACACGTTGCCCCCAATGGTTGGTCACCAGATTAAACCGTTTGGCTTCCGCTTCATAAGGATGGGTTGTTTTGTCTGTTAATTCGGGATGAGTAAACAATCGCCCCATTGAGTGCCATTTTTTTTCATCAAGGTTGTAGCGCCAGACTTCAGCCCAGGGCCATACACCCACAATCAGATCACCCCTGTAAATGGCCAGCGTCTGTGCCTCGCGTGCGCCCGATGACACCTCTGGTAGCTTCGGTGGCCAGCCTTTCAATCGTTTTAATTCCTTGCCTTGATATTCAAACAGTTCACCCGTCGGATATTGCGCCAGCAGCAATCGGTCATGAAAATTCATCATTGAATAGACTTGGAAACTGACCCCTTTTTGCGCGGCCTGTAAAGTACTCCAGTGATTGTTACGAAACACATAAACGCCACCATAATTCGAAACCGTTAATACTTCATCCCCATATTGCCCCCAGGCAAATGGAGTGGCTCCTACGTACTTCGCATCCAAAATAGCGGCTTGCTTCAGATTAATCGGTCCCTTGGAATCGCTGGTCCAGGGGCAGGCATAGATTTTTGTAAAACCACCATTATCTGTTCTGTGTGTATGATAAAAAAATAAATGACCGTGGGCGTAGTAAAAGTTGTAATACGTACCCAATTTCGGCGGATTTAAAATCACACGATCATTGTAGGCCACCTGATTTCCGGTAAAGGTCAACGTCCCCTTACCGACTCGCATGATGCCATCGCCCGACCGAACCTGACCTGTTTGTGGAATCGGTGCATCGCTCCACTTTTGACTTTCCGCATCCCACAAGCGAACCGAGTCTTTCCCCGCTCTACTCCACGCTCTGATTTTTTGATTCAAGTCGAGCAAATAGATTCCGCAATCCAAATCGGGATGGGGCAAACGAGCGACCTTAAATTGATCGGGAGCTTTCTGCGGCCGAACGAAGAATTGTAAGGTATGTCTGTCACTTCGAAAACGCGTGTTATAAACATCGAGAAAGCCGGCACCTGCAATGACCCGATTGTCTTGATCACGTACTTCGAACAATGAACCAAAACTTTGCCCTTGATCCTGGCCTAAATCAACCGTCATCGAATACGTGGTACCAGGCTCTGCAGAAATGACACATTGCGGCTGCCCATTCAAACTGAGAAACAGGACTACCAGTAACATCGATAATCTGCCACGGTCTACAATCACCATCACACGTCTCCTCAGTTACTGCAAAACCAAAAAGGGTCTTCATCATTCAGGATAAACGACAAATGAAGTAACACTCCAAATCAATCAGATGACGATGTTGAATTTCGAAATGATTCACTCATCAGGACAACTGGTTTCATCGCTGTGTGGCTGCCCGTTCATAAGATTTAAGTGATTTTCCGGAGCGGTTTCACTGATCCTCCCTGAAAAGAACCAACTTTTTTTTGTCAATTTCTCTGCTTGCTGTGTGTTATTCTGTCGATTATACTAGTATTAGTAAAGTTTCGAAACCCTCCGAGTCATCTTCGAGACCTCCTGCAAACAGGTTGAGTGAACTCCTGCCGCTTTCAATTTGACCAAAGGTTTTCTCATGAGTCCTGATCAGACTGGTTCTATTTTTTGTCCCGGCCCGATGTCACGGCGTAGTTTTCTGGAATCTGGTTACCTGGCCCTGGGTGGACTCGGATTATCAGAGCTGCTCCAAAGTCGTGCACTGGCAGCCGCAAACACTCAGAATAAAAACGACGATACTGCAGTCATCTTCATCTGGTTACTGGGTGGGCCGAGTCATATGGAAACGTATGACATGAAACCCGATGCTCCCAGCGATTATCGCGGCCAGCTCAGTCCGATCGCGACGAATGCCCCAGGCCTGGATATCTGCGAGCTCTTGCCAAAACATGCAAAAGTCGCGGATCGATTTTCAATCATTCGCTCTATTTCACACGAAGACTCACAACACGCGCGGGGTTCCGTTCGCTTCTTGAGTGGTCGAAAAACACAGAGCGTCAATCCCATTTCTGAATTTCCCACGGTCGGCCCTGTTGTCGCGAAAATGCGTGAGCATAGAAATGTGGGCGTCCCCAATTATGTTGCCAGTTCCGCTCGCGCGTATGGTGGGGGAAGTGCCTACCTTGGTGAATCGGCGATGCCTTTTGTCGTCGGCGGCAATCCTGGTGCTCCAGGTTATAAAGTGCCAAACCTGGCACTCTCCAATGGATTGAAAAATCGGCTTGATGACCGAATGAGTTTGCTGAATGCCTTCGATAACTTGAGATCAGATATCGACTTGAAAGGCTCAATGGAATCTCTGGATGACATCAATCAACAGGCGTTGGGACTGTTGACAAGCGAAAAAGCCCGCGAGGCGTTTGACCTCACGCGCGAAAGTGATGCCACCCGTGACCGCTACGGTCGCCATAAATGGGGACAACGCGCTTTACTTGCCAGACGTCTGGTGGAAGCAGGCAGCAGCTTTGTCACCATGTATATGAACAATCCCGATGTCCCCGGTACTCAGAAAAACCGTATCCACGGTAACTGGGATATCCACGCCATCAACGGCGACTTGTATTATGACCTCGGAGTTCGCATGCCCCATTTTGATAGTGCGGTTGCTGCTTTAATCGAAGACATCTACGAACGCGGGCTTGACAAAAAAGTGATGCTGGTCGTCTCAGGCGAATTTGGACGCACTCCACGTATTACCGTACAACCGGGCACACGCAGCAAAGTGATGCAACCAGGCCGAGATCATTGGCCCGGTGCGATGTCGGTTCTGGTCTCAGGTGGTGGTGCCCCCATGGGACAGGTCATCGGTTCGACCACGGCCAAAGGAGAATACGCAAAGGATAATAAACTCGATCCGAACGACCTCCTGGCAACCGTCTATCGCTTCCTGGGAATAGATCAACATCACGAATTTCTCGATCGCAGTGGGCGCCCCATGCCCATCCTTCCCCATGGATCGCCCATCGCCGAGCTCATCTGATCCTCCCCAAAATGAGTGCTTCTTATCGAAGACTTGCCGCTCAGGAAAGTACCGAATTCATAATCGGTGCATCCTGAACATAGTCATCATCAATCCACAAGACTATAACACAGGTGTCACTACATCAGTGAGCCTGGTACGTGCCGTTTTATTACCCTTTCGGAAACAGGTAAAACAAACGCCTGGAGAGAGTTTGATAACTGCAGTACTGAATGAGTCTGAGTGTTTTGAGAGAGCACTTCTCCTCAGATAAAAATGAGGAGTTAAACGAGTCGCAGGAACGGAGATTACGAAATGCGGGAACGAACCGAAACCACTGCAGGTACTATCCCGGAGCAGTCGAAAGCCTGGCAAGAACTCGAACAGATTGTTGCCTCCGGTGATGTCGATGCCGTCCACAATTTTCTGAAGGAACTACCACCAGGGGAGGATGCGCGCGTGATGGCGCGCCTCTCGCATTCCGAACAGCAGAATATTCTTGGACTGCTTGACCATGAAAATGCGGCACGCCTGATGGAATCGCTACCGGAACTGCAAGCTGGTCAGTTACTATCAGCACTGCAGCCTGAGCAGGCCGCTCATATTGTTGATGAAATGCAGAGCGACGAGCAGGTGGACCTGCTTCATCAGCTCTCGGAGGTGCAGACTGAGGCCATCCTGCAGGAAATGTCTCCCGAAGAAGCTGAGAATGTACGCTTTCTTTCACAATACAACGATCTCAGTGCTGGCGGACTGATGATCACCGAATTGCTTTCGTTTGAAGAGTCGCTGAGCGTTGATGATGTCGTATCTGACCTACGCAAGAATGCAGAAAAGTATGCTGCTTACAACGTTCAATACAGCTACGTGATCGACATCGAACATCGACTGATAGGAGTCCTGCGTTTAAGGGATCTGTTACTTGCACCTCCACAGCGTATGATTTCGGAAATGATGATTCAAAATCCGACCAGCGTACCCGTTTCCACAAGCCTGCAAGATCTACAGCATTTTTTTGACTCTCATCCACTGTATGGACTGCCGGTGATCGACGACGACCAGAAACTGGTTGGTGTCGTACGCCGCGACGATGTGGAAAAAGCGGGTGAGGAACAGGCCGGTAGAACATTCCTCCGTTTTGCCGGAATCATGGGCGGTGAAGAATTGCGCAGCCTGTCACTGAAAATCCGCAGCGCGCGGCGACTCTCGTGGCTCAGTATTAACATTGTACTGAATATTATCGCCGCCAGCATCATTGCCATGTATGAAGAAACCCTGTCGAGTGTGATCGCGCTGGCCGTTTTTCTGCCGATCGTATCCGACATGAGCGGCTGCAGTGGCAACCAATCCATCGCCGTCAGTACACGGGAACTCGTACTGGGTGTCATCCGCCCGCGCGACTGGTTCTATGTCTTCCGCAAAGAATTTGCGCTCGGTTTGCTGAATGGTCTCGCGCTCGGATTACTTCTCGGATTCGTAGCCTGGCTCTGGAAGGGAAACCCCTATTTAGGCCTGGTGATTGGTGGTGCACTGGCCGTTAACACTCTGCTGGCGGTCTGCCTGGGTGCCGTAATTCCACTGGTGCTGAAAGGTTTCAAACTGGATCCCGCACTGGTGTCCGGACCAATCCTGACCACACTCACCGACATGTGCGGCTTCTTCCTGGTGCTCTCATTCGCACAAGCCATGCTGCCCTGGCTCATCTGAATTTACAAAAACAATTTAATACCACAGTCTCTACACAGCACAATCAGACAAGTCCAGTTAAAGTGGAAGTCGAATCCTGGAACCGGGACGTTTCCACACCCATCGCCTGAATCACTAAAAGCAGCAGGTTGCTTAGTGGTGGATGTTTCTCAACATCAAACGCCAAATGCTGTCCCTGTTTGAGTCCGAGTTTTTGCCCGCCTGCGATCAACGTCGGCAGATTTTTGGGCGAGTGTTCGCCCCCCTTACCAGAGTTCATTCCGGAACCATATAACACTATGGTCTGGTCGAGCATATTTCCATTTTCTTCATGCGTCGATTTCAGCATATTCATAAACCGTGCGAGTCGGGAGAGATGGAAGCGATCGATCACCGCCAGTTTTTTCAGCATGCCAGCATCGCCGCCATGATGCGAAAGCTCATGATGATTTTCCCCGCCACCACCATAACCGCCCGCTTCCCGTGACCATTCAAACGTGATAACACGCGTGGTATCGGTGGCAAAGGCGAGGTAAGAAATTTCCAACATCACATCAATCCACATGGGACGGTCGTGGGCATTGTTCGGTTGACTGACCAGTTGCAACCCTACGGGATCAACTTTGGGTTTCGGGATATCGATCCAGGATTCCAGACGCGTGACACGTTGCTCAGTCTCTCTGACAGAATTCAAATATTCATCCAGTTTCTGCTGGTCTTTCTTTCCCAGTTTTTTATTCAAAGCAGCCGCATCCTGAAGTACACTGTCAAGAATCGATTTTCTTTCGGCATAGCGTTTCAGTGTCGCCGATTTCCCTGCTTTGGTTTCCGGAACAAACAACCGGTCAAACAGACGTTGAGGAGAATTTTCTGCCGGAATCGGTGTTCCACTGCGTCCAAATGAAAGCGTATGGCTATGCCCCGCACCGCCCGTACCCGATGAGTCAGAAATTTGCAGAGAGGGAAATCGCGTTTTTTTACCGTGAAAATCGGCGACAATTTGATCGGCAGAAACGGTGTTAGCATAATCGCTGCCGGGAACCGCTGATAAATCTGCTCCTGTCAGCCAGGTATCTGCACCCGAATGTCCTCCTTTGGAGGCAGGATGTCCGACTCCGGAAACAACAGTAAAATCTGCCCGATGATCTTTGAGTGCAGACAATGTTGGTGAGAGTCCAAACGATTTCCCTGACGTTTTTGGAACCCACTCTAATATATTCACACCATTGGGCACATAACAGCAAATCATCCGCGGATGTTTACCTGCTGACTGATTCCAGGCTTTGAATGTGGAAGGTCGTGCAGAGGCAGAAGGAACCATCGCTTCGAGAATTGGCAAGCTCAGACAGACCCCCAGTCCTTTTAACATATGTCTGCGAGAGAGTGGTTCCCGGGGAAAAGAAGTCATAATGGAGTCTCCCAATGCCAGATTGAGGCAATCCTGTGCGAGAGGCAACTCTGTTGCCTGATTTATTTAGATAAGAATGGCTCTGAGAGAACGATAAACTTGATGAGTGATCTCAGAGTATAATTATTATTTTTGATCTCGGTAGCAGCTTGGTCAATTGTGGGATTGTCGGCAATGCCCAATTCGCGGCCTAAAGCATAGGTTAATAGTTTACCACTTAGACATTTCAGGAACAGTGATTCCTGTTTGATCAGAGCGTCGCGCAAGCCATCCACGCCGGTAAACTTTGTACCATCGGGCATTGTAGCTGAGGCATCTATTTTCGGGTCATTGGGACCAATGCGGCCTTTATATCCGAAACCTTCCTGCTCTCGCCATTCGCCGGCTGCATTGAAATTTTCCAGAGCAAATCCGAGCGGATCAATTTTATTATGACAGCGGGCACACTGAGGCAACTCTCGATGAATTTCCAATCGTTTGCGTACAGTTGCTTTATCGATGCCAGGAACTTTCGGAGCAATATCACCGACATTGGCAACGGGTAGACCAGGATCAATTCCCAGTAGATTTTTCATCACCCAGGTACCCCGTTTGACGGGTGAAGTTCGGGTTCCATTGGATGTGATGGCCAGCACCGAAGCCTGTGTCACAATTCCACCCCGATGCACACCACGGGGAACATTTACTTTACGGAAATGATCCCCTTTCACGCCGGGAATGCCATAAAAGCGCGCCAGACGTTCATTAATCACGACGAAATCCGACTTAACCAGATTCATAACACTTAAGTCGTCGTGCAGAATTTCAGCAAAGAAAGCCTCCGATTCAGCGACCATTGACGTTTCCAGATGGCGATCATATTTAGGATACAAATCGGCCGCTGGTGGGTTTGAGCCTACTTCACGCAACCCTATCCACTGGCCAGCAAAATTTTTCGTTAAGGAGGCTGCTTTGGGGTCGGCCAACATGCGATCCACCTGTTTCGTTAATTCTGACGACCGCGTTAATTTTCCGTTAGCTGCTGCTTCCATCAATTCGTCATCGGGCATGGTCGACCAGAGGAAGTAAGAGAGACGCGATGCCAGTTCATAGTCATTTAATTTTCGTGAGCTTGATAAACTATGTGAACTCACGCGTGTAGTGCGGGGTGCTTCTGCCAGATACAGGAAATGTGGTGAAACCAAAATCGCTGTTAATGGTGTTTTAATGGCTTCAATAAAGGAGGGCGTATTCTTCCGAAGCGAAATAAACAGCTTCAGCTTGTCTTCAATTTCCTGTTGTGTTACAGGTCGACGATAGGCACGTTTCATCATACGTGCGATAATCTCTTTTGCAGCCCGCCGCTCGTCTCGCGGCTTATTTCTGGTGCTTCCCATGATCAGACGATGACTGGGAGGTGGCCAGGATTCAAAGACCGGTCCTTCCAATTCGATCCAGTCCACATAGAGTACAGGACGAGCAAACTGATCGCCGGTCTGCATCCAGAAATTTTCAAGAACGCGGGGAATGTCGTAAGCATATTCAATTGTGATGCTCGCCTTTTGTGTCGAGAAAAACCCCTGAAATTCGTAAACTTTGGGTTGAGACAGTGGTGCATCAATATCCATTTCGGTCAGTACTTTTGGTTGTCCTCCCAAATGCTGGGTGAATTTTAAACGGGGAACTCCATAGTCATATATCGAGTCCGTTTCAAAGTGCTTCAGATCCCGTTCAAACTGCTGCTTCGTCCATTTGGCTCCTTGTGGATTCTTTTTATTTTTCTGGTCCATTCGATATTGCAGTGCCTTTTTTGCAGACGACACAACGGCTGCTCGGGTTGGCACTTTTCCCGCAGCGCGAATCCGGATGGTATAATTGCCGGCATAAGGTAGTTTAAAGTCACGCGCATTCAGTTTCTTATCCCAGTTGGCGTGATGGATTACTTTGAAGCCATTTTCAACTTTGTTCTTCCCCCCATTTACAATGATACGTTGCCCATCATAAACGACACGGTTCCGATCAGAGTCTCCCGAATCGGGTTGGATCCGCCATTTCAGTCTGGGTGGCGGTGTGTTGGACTTCACGAGCGCCTGATCTAAAATTTTCCTCGCCGCTTCGAGATAGAGTTCCATCTGCAAAGGTGATAGTGTCAATGCGCCACCATTATTATCAAAACCTCCCGCAGGTGGATCCTGTGGAAAGCCAGCGGGATCAAAATCTACGCCGATCAAATCTCGAATCGTATTTCGATATTCATCACGATTGAGTCTGCGAAGAATGATGGATGAATCGCGCCGGCTGAGTTCCGCTTTGACAATTTGACTCGTGATCCAGTCAACCACTTTTGCAACTTCTGTCACGTTCGGTTTTCGTTCCCCCTCCGGCGGCATTTCATGTCCATTGAGAACATTAACAATCTCTCCCCATTTCCCTTTCATGACAGGATTGGAAAAATCATTCTCGAGACTGGCATCCAGACGAAACTCATTATCCTCGGCCCCTTTTTGGTGGCATTTCAGGCAGTAACGGCGCAGAAAGGGAGTCACGATTCTTTGATGACCGACTGTATCCGGTTTCAGAGAGGTTCTGGATTGTGCAGTGATTCTGCCTGGAAAACAGAAACCCAGTATCAGAACACTAACTGTAAAAATCTGCTGTCGGGAGAACCATGCCATGAATGAGTGCCAAAGAATAAACGAAACCAGAGTACAGAGTAGCTAAGTAGGACTCGTCATTTTATTGGAATTTGCGACAAAATCATAACTTAATTTTTGATTTTGTAAGTTATCAATCAACCAGATTTCAACACAGAGGTCAGTGTGAACAGCATAATATCGACCTTGATTAAGTAGACGATCTTGACGAAGTTTCGTCATTTACCCGAACTGACCATTTCTAAACTTCGTAAAACGGAAGCTGGTCATTCCCGGTGAATGATCATACACCTGATGCGTTAGAGACTGGGTATAAAAGACTGACAGTGTTTAATGATGATGATGGAATGCAGCGTCTTTTGCGTTTCCTCCTGAGAGCACGTACGCGAGCAGATCAAGAATCTGCTCTTTGTCCAACGTATTGAGCAAGTCTGCCGGCATGATGGAGACGGGAGAGGTACGTCGGAATTCGATAGAACTCTTTAAAACCTTCTGCTCCTTCACCTGGGGTGGCCCCGTTACAATTGTCATTGAAGTCTCATCTTCAGAGACAATGTTCCCATTGAGACTCCGTCCATCTTCCAGCACGAGAAGTACCGTTTTGTACTTGTCCTCAATTTTGCGGGAGGGCTCCAGAATCTCCGACAAAATTGCTTTGGCGTCGTTCTTATGCTTTTTCACAACTTCATCAAGATTGGGACCGATGGAGAGATTTTTGCCGAGTGTAACGCTGTTCTTATCCAGCTTGTGACACTGTGCACAGGCAAGCTTCGTGAACAGTTCCTTCCCTCTGGAAAAAGTCCGATGTTGCCCCACACGTTTCACATCTTTCTCCAGATCAGCCAGTTTCCATTTAGTAATTTTGGTAACCTGTTCCGGGTTCTTAGCGAGAAACTCCTTGAGATCGTTAGTCACATACATCATTCCACGCATTAGCAGGTGGTGGCCGGGAAAAGAGCAGATGTAAGGATACGCGCCTTCTTTTGTCGGAGCAGTGAATTCGATGACCTGCTCCTGACCATGATCGACGAGTTTACTGGCCCAGAGAATTTCTTTACTCTCCGGAACAAAACCGACCGAAAACCCACTGGCTCCCAAAGCAATCGCCTTCAGGCCAACTTCATCAGCCTTACCAGGATTCACAAGCATGATGTTGTGAGGCATATAATCCGGGTTGGCAAACGTGAGTTTTACCTTTTTTCCAGGCTTCACGGTGAGTTTCGTCACGTCATATCTCATGCGCTCGCGGACCGTACCGATGCGAATCGTCGTGAGTTCAGGTGTATCGCTGAGAATGCCTGACTTTTGTGTCGCAGCTTCCTCAGATTCTGCAATCACACCGCCACGCATAGTGCTTTCGACGTTGAACCACAAATGCTTCACCGTATTCGCAGCAATACGAGCGTGCGGCTCGGGAGACTTTAAAAGTAGACCCAGTAATTCAAGATTTCGATCATTGTGTTGCTGATGTAACCAGAGCGCTTCGAGTAAATGATGCGCATCTTCTTTTTTGTTTGGATCAAACTGCTTGACCCAATCCTTCGTAGCCGAGATCACTGCGTCTGAATCGCGTTCACTCAGTTCAACTCGGGTACGATGGCGAATTCCATCAATGGGTGATTTCAGATTGTCTAGCAATGCGGCAATGGGCTGGCCATCTATGGCAACCGGCTTTTGCAGAGGACGACCCTTGGCGGTCATTCTGTAAACGCGGCCATGCTTATGGTCGCGGTTAGGATCGCGTACATTGTGTTGCATATGGCCGATGATCACATTATGCCAGTCGCAGAAATACAGCGAGCCATCGGGAGCAAAAATCGCATCAGCGGGGCGGAAATTCTTGTCTCCGCTCATCATGAGACCTTTTGATTTATCATCCGTCTTGGATCCATCGGCATTCAGCCTCGTGACTGTCAAATCGTCACCGGCAGGCTCGCCCCATACGGTACCTTTCTCGCCGTCGCGTGCCAGGTCATAGTGCTTGATGCCCAGAAATCCAATCACGTTACAGATCAGGAAATCGCCTTGCATTGATTCAGGGAAGTGGGCACTGCTGACCACTTCACTGGCAGTCACGGGCCGCACTTCTTTCTTCAACAGCTCGTGCATTTTGAACCCGGATTTTTCCGGACGAACCTGATACGCGCGGCCGCCGGTACCATCGGTCGCGTAGTGATAACCCCAGTAGTCAAATGAGATGCCGTGCGGGTTTGGTGAATTGACTGCATGCATCGAGATCGTGAACCGCCGCGGATCGAAGCGATACATGGCCGATTCAGCAGCCTGTAAAGAAGGTCCCCAGGGGTGTTCGTGGTTATGCACCATGAAAACACCGCTCTGCCAGTAAATGGCACCATCGGGTCCATAGATCAAATTGTTCGCTGCGTGATGGGTATCAGATGAATCGAGACCTTGCAACATCACAGTACGGACATCGGCTACATCATCGCCATCGGTATCTTTCAGGAACACAATTTCCGGCGCGGAAGCAACCAGAACGCCACCATTCCAGAATTCAAAGCCCAGTGGATTCTGGATACGAGCAAACTCGGTTACGCGATCTGCTTTGCCATCTTTGTTATCATCATGCAAAATGATTAAGGCATCGTTCATCTCTTTCAATGGTTCCCACTTGGGGTATGTCGGCCAAACCGCGGCCCACAGTCGTCCTTTGGTATCGAACTGCATTTGCACCGGGTTGACCAGTTCGGGAAACTGTTTTTCATCGGCGAACAGGCTGACTTCAAAACCATCAGCGACAGCCATATGCTTGATGCCTGCCTCCCCACTGATGTAGTTGAGATTCCCCTCTTTGATCGCACTGGAACTCTTGCTGCCCCCACCCACATTCGAGATCACTTTAACAGGCTGCGGCACATTGCTGTCGTCAACTTTCAAGTCCTGACCTTTGGCGACGGCCCAGATTCGAGCATCCCGATTCATGGTCATCACATCCAACATTGAGAGCTCGTGCTGTAATACAACGGCGTTGGTTTGATCGTTCGTAAACTTCAGAATGGACCGGCCGCCCCAGACATCATTGCCATCACGAGCGCGATAGCGATTATTCCACTTATAAGCCTTATCCAGCACAGCTGAGCGAAGGGGTTCCATCGTTTGCGACGCGGTTACCTTATGGCCAAACAGGGCTGATGAAATCACTTCGGCAAGCTGTTTGTTGCCTTCCTCAGTCAGATGAATTCCGTTGATTGTCAGTGGCGTGCTCGACTCCTTAAACAATTGCAAAGAAGGATGGAACAGGTCAACATACGCGACCCCCGCTTTCCGGGCGGCAGCGGCGGTTGCCCTGGTGTAGGCGGCGAGCTGAATATTGTGCGCCTTGCCATCAGGCACGTTTTTACTACCTGTGTCTTCATGGGCGATGGGACTGAACAAAACAATTCGTGGGAATGTTTTTCCGTTTGCTTTGGAACCGCGCGTTTTTTTGACGAAATCGATCAATGTTTTTTGATATTCGCCTGCCTTCTTGACGCCTTGAAATGATTCGTTGTAGCCAAAGAACGCGAATACAACGTCCGCCTTCACATGCCGAAGAACCTCGGTCACTGTGGCTGCGCCTTTGCTGCGTGGGAACGAATTGGGACGATCACCACTCGCGCTCAGATTGCGAATGCGCACCTGCTTGTCTTGCAACTCACTTTGCAACAACGTTTCCAGCCACCCGTCATGCTGCATTCGATCAGGAAGTCCATTACCGAGAATGGCAACAACATCGCCTTTTTGAAAGGCAAACGGAATCGGATCGCGGTAGTTCGCCGGTACATCAACGAGTGTCGGGTCAGGGGCCTGACTATGTGACTTCGACCCGACTGACTTCGAAGTTGACTTATAAGGGACACCGGGCTTTCCGTTGAAAGTCAGATAATTCTGCTTTCCACGCTTCTTGATATCAATCTCCATAACAAAGGGAGCGGCCACTTTCGTTAACCGGAACACCTCTTTGCGATTCTCATCCAACAGCGTCAGCGTGAAATCTTCCAGGCGGCCCTCAAATCCACTACGGTTCCAGACACCAACCTTTTCCACATCGACAGCCCGACCGAGATCGACTTCCCACCAGGGATTCTTTGTCCCCGCATTGGCAGTATGCGTCTGCCCGCCTTTGTTCCAATCCGAGCTTTTATTTCCATCCAGGGCCTTAGCTGCGACTCCTGAACCATTGGTACTCGACTGTGTGGCCTTGGCGCCCTTTGCGATATTTTTACCACCGCTGATGACTTCGACTTCTGCCAATGTAAGAATACGCTTGCCACCCGGAAGTTCGATACGAACGAAACGTGCAGGCTTACCTGTGACGAGTGAAGCTGTTACTTTCGATGACTTTTTGGTCTTCGCTCTGTTTTTCTTGTTTTGTGATTTCTTGCGATTCTTCTTTTTTTCTGCTGGTTTTTTTGTGTTGTTATTGGCGGGGATCCGACTTTTGAACCCTGCATACATTTCCGGTTTGATACCACGCGCGTAAGTGCCATTGCCAAATGTATTGGGTTTGAACGGCCCTACGAAGGTCACGTTGGCATCCGGCTTGATCGCTTCTTCCATTCCCAGTGCCCAGAAACATCCATTGACCATCATCCGACGGTAACCCTCATTCAACAGGTCTTCAGGCGTTCCATAGAGCGAAGTAAAAACGCGTGCCTTCTTTCCCGATTTGGATGTATACGACCGCGTCCATTCGGAAGGCATGGGCGGCTTGGTTTTGTCGGCAGGAGAATCCTGCTTCATGCCGTCAAGAGGTTGAGCCATCGTCAATATTTCACCATCGGTGGGCTTGCCGACATAGCCGCCCGCCTGCACCCAGATCTCTTTCACACCACGCAAAATCGGATGTGTTTTCTTGTCATCGACGATTGTGATACGTGTACTCTGCTGATGATTTCTACCGTAGTGACCCACCCATGTTTGCCCCAGTACCTGATGACCAAAGCCGAGTTCGAAATCCTTGTCTTTACTGTTATAGGAATATTCCGAGAAAGGAGCTGTGGCAGGCATATTGAATGCGTGCGTTGCGGTTCGCAATCCCACCACTGGGCCGCCGCGTTTGAGGTAAGCATCGAAATGCTTCATCTGTTCTTCGGGAAAATTCTGAAATCGCAGAAACACAACAGCGAGATCCGCATCCTTGAGCACTTCGATGCCCGGCATGTTTGAGTTGCCCGCAACAATTTCTCCGGTTTCCTTGTCAATATTAAACAGCACAGTGCATTTGAAGCCGTGATGTTTAGCCAAAATTCGTGCCAGTCCAGGCAACGATTCTTCAGACCGATATTCATGATCGCCTGCGAGGAAAACAATGTGCTTTCCTTTACCAACTCCATCAGTACCTTCGTAGACCAAAGGTGCTGCCTGGGCAAAATCTGCAACGAGGAGTGATAAGCAAAAAGAAAAAGCCCAAAAAGCGGAATTCACTGAAGGGCCTGCAATGATGCGGTAGAGATATTTCATAGTTTGCGCGTAATCCATAAAAAGAGCCAGGAGCATCTGGATGTAAAATTATTGGGACTCCCAGTTTAATTGTGAACCGGGGCAGAAGAAAGGGTTTCACTTCCCATCTGATGTAAAAAGAAGGCGATTACGACGAGAAAGGCTTCCTGCAACACATTAACTACTGCTCTTTCGTTCCGTTTTGGGAGGTGGTATAGCATAAATTCTGCAACCGTTGCCTCACCCCAATAGTTTCAGACCCGTCATTGTTCCGGTACCTGTACCAAACGTATCGGTTTCCATGCCCAGTCGTTGGAGCATGGAAACGAACAGTTTTGGTAACGGGTAATTGTTTTTGGGATCAAAAGCCAGGTGCTGCCCATGTTGGAACCCACCACCTGCAAGCAGGATAGGCATATTTTTTGTGTCGTGGCTGCTGGCGTTACCCAAATTCGAACCGAACAGCACACTCGTCGAATCGAGCAGCGTGCCTCCCAATTCCGAGGTTTCGTTTAGTTTCTTTAGAAAACCGTGGAACTCCTGAAACAAAGCGGATTCCACCATCGTCAACTGTGCAATTTTTTCGGGATCTTTTCCATGATGCGAAAGATTATGATAATCGATGTTAACGCCGGGAATGACAGGAACGGCATTCATGCCGGCAATGTTATATGTAACAAATCGCGTTGAATCCGTTTCGAGCGCGAGGTGAATGACGTCGTACATTAATCGCATGCGTTCCACAATTTTTTTGTTGTCTGTTTCGTCGCGTGGAGGTTTCGCCTTTACTTGCGGTTTCGGTTTTTTTTCCCAGGCTTCTGCTTTAGCAAGACGACGTTCAGCCTCGCGTACGGCTTCGAAATACTGATCCAGCTTTTGACGATCGCGTCCGCTTAAAGTGCGTTCCATTCGTCTTGTTTTGTCCATCACGACATCCAGAACGCTTTGACCGTCTTGTAGTCGTTGCATCTGCTGTGCTTGCTCATTTGCTTTGCCTGCTAGAAATAACTTTCGAAAGACAAACGAAGGTCTTATCATCGTCGGAATCTCAACACCGCTGCGAGACCACGAGAGCCCAGGACCGGAACTACTTAATGACAGCGACGCAAAACGTGTTTCACTTCCAAATTCTGCCGCTGCAATTTGATCCAGAGAAATGGTGTTACGAAATCCCGCGCTATTAGGATGTGGTGCACATGTCAGGTACGACTTGTACGATGCGTGACCACCGCCGACTTCTGGATGCGATGTCCCGGAAATGACCGTGAGTTGATCTCGATAATCAGCGAGCAACTTGAGGTAAGTGGGCAATTCATACTTACGACCGTTTTGTTCCGGAATCATATTGGGGGCATGCAAGCCCAATCCAATATTGATTGCAACGATGCGACGCCGATGCGATTTGGCTTCCTGAGCCGACACCATCGATTCAAGGAACGGCAAAGCGAAGACCACGCCACAGCCACGAAGGAATTTTCTGCGATGTATTTTTGTCATGGTTTTTGAAATCCAGGGCTGAGAACGATGGCATGTATGAGTGAACGGAAGCCATAGTTCTGTTGACGTGTTTGGTGCACAATCTCTTCAACGGCTGGTCGATCAGAAAATCCGATCTTACGCCCTAATGCATAGGTCAAGAGCTTTCCCGCGAGGTTTCTTGTCAGCTGATCGGGCTTTGCCGCGAGAATTTTTCTGAAATCGCGAATGTTTTGAATTGGTTGTCCATCTGGCATTTGTCCCGAAGCATCCACAGGTTGTCCAATACGGTATCTCACCCAGGCAAACGTAAACGGAGCCTTCTGGAGCCCCGCGCGTTTGCCAGCTTGAGCCATCGTACGATATTCATCGCGAAATCCTCCAATCGGATCGAAACATTCCAGAGCAAATCCCGGTGGATCGATTTTCCGATGGCAGGCGGCACACGATTCGATGTCACGATGTTTTGCAAGCTGCTCTCGAATTGTTGTTGCCCCACGGATGTCCGGTTCAATCGAACCAACATTGTCGGGTGGTGGCGATGTCGGCTGCCCTAGAATGTTTTCCAGAATCCAGGCGCCGCGGAGAACAGGAGATGTATACGTGCCGTTGGCAGTGACTTTCAGAACACTCGCATGGGTCAATAATCCCCCCCGTGGGCTGTCCGCGGGTAAGTTGACTTTACAAAATTTCTGTCCTTCCACTCCGGTGATACCATAATGACCGGCGAGTCGACCATTTAAAAATGTGAAATCTGAATCTACGAAATTCACGAGGCTCAGATTTTTTTTCAAAATCTCTTCAAAGAATAATTCCGTCTCCTGCACCATAGAGATTCTGAGTAGTTCATCAAATTCAGGATAGAGACTGGCATCCGGTTCGGTGAAGTTAATGTCGCGCAGATCGAGCCACTGCCCCGCGAAATTCTTTGTAAAGGCTGATGCTTTCGGAGACTTCAGCATGCGTTCTACCTGCTCACGAAGTACTCCTGATTGCTGCAGAGAACCTTTATTGGCAAGAGACATCAATTCTTCGTCAGGCATAGAAGACCAGAGAAAGTAGGAGAGGCGCGCAGCAAGCGCGTGCTGGCTGATTTGTGCTGAACCGGGTTCATTCAGAAAGAGAAAATCGGGTGAGCATAGAATCGCTTTGAGACTCACTCGCAAGGAGGATTCGAAGGAACGACCACTTGCAGCTGAACGGGTAAAGAGTTTCAGATATGTCTCCAATTCCGCTGACTGGACAGGTCGTCTAAACGCAAGTGGCAGCACTCTGCTTAGAATTTCCGCCGCGTCCTTTGCGTCCGCGGTGTTCACGTTGATATTACCTAACAAGCGAAATTTCGCAGGCGGTGGCCAGGCATCAATGGGACCTTCGATCGTAATATCGCCAATTTCAATTCCCGGCTCTGGATAGGTATTGGCGTCTTTTCGTGTATCGCGAGTACCATAGCATTTAGGTTGAAATGTTCCATTGGGTTCTACAAGTCGATCTGTGAATTCAATGGTCGTCCATTTGTTGGGGGGAACATCATAATAGCCAACCAGATGGCGTTCCCTGCGGTTCACAATCGTATCACCTCCATAAATACGCAATGTGACCGGCTTTTCGCTTTGTATCGCTCGAACACGCATCGTGCCGCGATAGGTTCCAGGGGGAACTCGCAGGCGCGCAAAGTTCACCAGATTCGTGGGACAATAACCAGACTGGAAAATCACCAGGCCCTCATCTGTGCGACGAAACATCTTTCCGATGTGTTTATCGAGTTGTGGACGGCCCTTCCAATCAACCTGCTTCAACAGATTGGTCTCATGCCTGATAAATTTTGGTTTGATGCTTGTTCCAAAGACGGAATCAAGAACCTGATCGGCTGCCTCCAGGTAGGCAGTCATCGCTTCCGCGGAAACAGCAAGCCCTTCACCGACTGTGTCAAAACCATTGGTTGAAGAATCTTCGGGCAACCCGTTCGCAGTAGCGTCTGTATGAAAAATGTCCCGAACCGTGTTTTGATATTCATGTCGATTTAATCGTCTGAGGACAACATCATTCCGATTCGCTTCCGCCTTTTTAATGGAAACGGCCAAAGTCTTTAAAAACTCAGCATATTGAGCGGCGTTTGGCCTTGCTTCACTTGCGGGAGGCATCTCGCCTGATACAACTCGATCATGGATCAGCACCCACCGTCGCGTTATTTCTTCATTGGAAAGATCAAAGCCCAGGGTTTCCAGATTCAAGCCGCCATCTGGTTCGTCTCCACTGTGACAGCTGAAACATTTTGATTCAGTGAATGCAGAAAGTGTGGACGGAGTTTTGCTGTGTGCCACACCTGTGATGTGCAACATGACTGAGAACAGGAAAATGACAAATGGTAGAAACTTCATCAGAGACAAACCTGCCTGGTGCGGACACTCGAAATTTTATAGATCAAATACAATGACAGTTCCTGTAACACAGGGAATTCGATTTTGATAATGTGACGATTCCAGTCACTATTGACGTGCCCCATGAGGAGTGCCTTTCACGTTCAAGTTATCATCCACCTTCACCCACTTGGCACCAACAATCTTCCCATCATGTCCGTTGCTGGAAGAGTCTTTCAGCGTGTCTCCTTCAGCTTCGTCGAAGTTGTAGAGGGCCACTGTTTTTTTGTCACGAACGAAAGATTTAAGTGGGTTGAACGATTTTGAATAGCGAGCGGAATCAGTGATTCGCACAGCACGAATGCTGCCGTGTAAATAGTCACGAAAACCGTCGGCTTCGGGATTGGCCCCAATCACAATCGGCAAAGTAGATGGCTTTAGTTTATCAAGTCGGGCGATCGTTTTTTGTAATTGACCGTTCACGAACAATTTTGCCTGTTTTCCTGAAATGACAGCGGCAACATGCGACCACTCATTGAACGTGACAAGCTCATCAGAACTGATACTAAATTTCTGAACTTCACCAAACCCGTCAAATACCCAGCGATTTCCAAAGACCTTGAATGCAAATCCGCTACGTCCGGCGTTACAAACAATCATGCCATGCTGAGGATTCTCTGGTTTCACAATTGCCTCAATGGTAAATTCAGCCGGCGACTCGATCTTCAAAGAGGAAATCAACACATTACCGGAACCATTGAATTTCAGGGCATAGTTTTCTCTGCTGGAAATGTTGGCAGATTTTTTGTTATTTGTTGCCACAGTCAACGGCACTAAACGTACCTTGATCGCTTCTTTGCCACCAGCTTTCACGGTGAACTGCTTCGTAAACGTCTCAAATCCACCTTTGGCCACTGTTAGCGTTTTCTTGCCAGCTTCGACAGTGATTGGTTCAGTTCCAGAACCCGTTTTGATTGTGGTTTTCTTTTGGTCATCTACAGAAACCACAGCACCCGCCAATTCAGGTTGGTCAATGTCTAAGACAATTGTACCTTCCGACGTATCAACCGGGTTGAAGATACCAGCCAGTAAAATGAGCGAAGCCAACACAGTGCCAATGACGATCCAGCCTCGTTTTC